>Ga0114969_10000380_pt1 | contig 37990 bp, 39 predicted proteins | sample M_130807_MF_Meta_FD_87316 | JGI IMG/M metagenome (GOLD analysis project Ga0114969, IMG submission 87316) | Freshwater microbial communities from Lake Montjoie, Canada to study carbon cycling - M_130807_MF_MetaG | ecosystem: Environmental > Aquatic > Freshwater > Lake | place: Lake Montjoie...
GCGGTAACGGTGCGCGCGGTGACTCGAAACGGCCGTGTCCACGTCGAGGTACAGGACTCCGGGCCGGGCATCGACCCGCGCGACCGCGTGGCGATCTTCGACCCGTTCTATCGCGTGCATCGTGCCGGAGCGCCGGAGGTGCCAGGGTCTGGCCTCGGGCTGGCCGTGGCGCGGCGACTGACCGAGATGATGGGTGGTCGCATCTGGGCCGATGGCGTCGAGGGCGCCTCCGGCACGCTGTTCTGTATCGAGCTGCTCGGTGCCGAGCTCGACGCACCCGCGTAGCCTCGCACCACCGGATGCACCTCGCCCAACTGTCCCTGACCAACGTGCGCTCGTTTCGGCGGCTCGAGCTCGAGCTGTCGCCGGGGCTGCACGTGATCACGGGCGCGAATGGCAGCGGGAAGTCGAACCTCCTCGAGTCAATCGCGCTGCTCGCGACCGCACGCAGTCTGCGCACCAGCAACGACGTCGACCTGATCTCGTGGGACTCGCTGCGGGATGACCCGCTGCCGGCGGCGCGCATGACAGCGCGCGTGCACTCGCAGGCCGACGACAACGTGCAGCTCGAGGTGGTCGTGAGCGCGCGGCAGCCGATGCCGGATCCGGCGAACGCGTCGGCGACTCGACGGTTTCGCGTGAACGGCGTGGCGCGGCGCGCGTCCGACTTGATCGGGCGGCTGCGTATCGTGCTGTTCTCGGCGGACGACCTCGCAATCATCGAGGGGGCGCCGGCGCTGCGACGGCGGTACCTCGATATCACCATCTCGCAGATCAGCCCGGAATACGTGCGAGCGCTGCAGCGCTATCAGCGTGTGCTGCAGCAGCGGAACAGCCTGTTGCGGCAGCTGCACGAGCGTCGCGGGCAGCTGACCGAGCTCGACTTCTGGGACGAGGAGCTATCGCAGACGGGCGCGGTGCTGCTGACCGCACGGCATCGCGTGCTGCGCGAGCTCAACCAGGGCGCGGGCGAGCGCTACGGGGCGCTCTCGACGCGGGGGGAACAGCTCGAGGTGCTGCACAAGCCGGCAGTGCCGCCGGAGATCGCGGAACACCTCGGGGCAGCGCCGTCGGAGGTGGCGGCGCAACTGCTGGCCGCGCACGTCGAGTCGCGACGACGCGATGTGGCGGCGGGCACCACACGCTATGGGCCACACCGCGACGATGTGGCGTTCTTGGTGAGCGGGCACCCGGCAGCCTCGGCGGCATCGCGCGGGGAGCTGCGCGGGATGGCACTCGCGCTGCGACTCGCGGAGGTGGTGCTGAGCACGCAGGCGACGGCGGATCCGCCGGTGCTGTTGCTGGACGACGTACTGTCGGAGTTGGACGCGGCGCGCCGCGCGCGCGTGCTCGCGGCAGCGTTCGAGGTCGACCAGGTACTGATCACCTCGCCCGACCCGGACCGGCCGGCGCGCACGGAGCTGTCGGCGGCACAGCGCTATCGCATCGCGGACGGCATGCTAGAGCCGATCGCCGAGTAGAGGCGTCGAATAGGGGGCGAGATGCTGATCGTGACGATGAACGACATCCCCGGCTACGAGGTCGAGGCGGTCTACGGCGAGGTGTTCGGGCTGACCGTGCGCTCTCGGAACGTGTTCTCGCAGATCGGCTCGACACTGCGTTCGCTCGCGGGTGGCGAGCTCAAGGGCATGACCACGATGCTGCAGCAGTCGCGCGAGCAGGGCATCGAACGCATGGTCGCAGAGGCCGAGGCGAAGGGCGCGAACGCGATCATCGCGATGCGCTTCGACACGTCCGAGCTGGGTTCGATGTGGACGGAGATCTGCGCATACGGGACCGCAGTGCGCGTGCGGCCCGAGCCGCCTCGCTAGCTCGCGCTAGCCTCGGGTCAGCAGGACGTTTGGCTCAGGGGCGATCAGCACGTTCACGGCGTTGGAGTCGACCTCGAGGCTGATCGGGGTCTCGCAGAGGTACTCGCCGTCGATCTGCACGGGCAACGGCCACTCAGTCTCGACCTTGATGCGCGAGCCACGGACATAGTCGATGCCACCGCCAGCGCGAGCATCGAGGCCACCTCGAACGGCGCGGAGCGCCATCATCAGGCGGTGGCCGATACCCTCGCCCGAGAAGGTGCAGAGGTCGAGCAGCCCATCGTCCGCGCGTGCGCCAGCGGTGAGCCGCGTCACGCCGCCGTAGAGGCGGGTATTGCCTGCGATCAGCTGCAACATCGGGCCTTCGAGGTGCACGTCGTCAACCTCGATGCGCGTCTCCATCGGCTTGAAGCGCGTGCCCACCCAGGCACCAACACCGACGTAGGTCGCCATGCCGAAGATGCGCTTCGCGCGCGAGTTGTAGTGCAGCGTGCGCACGATCTCGGCGTCGAGGCCCACACCGCACATCAGTAGGAACCGCCGGTCGAGGCGCTCGCCGCTGCGAATGCGTCCGAGGTCGATGCGCACGCGGCGAGCGTGCGGAATCAGCCGCGCAGCGCCGCCAATATCGAGCGGGATGCCGGCCTCGCGAGCCCAGACGTTGGCGGTGCCGGCGGGCAGCACAGCGAGCGACGACTCGGTGTGCATCATGCCGTTGATGACCTCGTTGATCGTGCCGTCGCCGCCACAGGCCACGATCACCTCGACGCCCTGTCGCGCGGCGCGCGCGGCAAGCTCGGTCGCGTGGCCCGCGTACTGCGTGGTCTGGATGTCGACGCCCCAACCGTCGGAGACGAAGTGGTCGAGCATCTCGCGCCAGACGACGTCCTCAGACGGCGCGGAGCGCGAGCGGGGATTGCGGATGACAACGGCGGTACGAGGGAGCAGCGTCATGAATCGAGTGTCGCCCGTTCCACTTCGCCGACCGCGGCAAGCGCCATGCGGTGCCCGGCGATCTGGTACGGGGAGACCACGTCGTTGGCACCGGCAGCGAGCATGCGCTTCGCGCCGGACTCGCTGGCTGCGCGCGCGATGATCGTGAGGCCGGGGTTCAAGGCACGGGCAGTCAGCGCGACAAAGGTGTTGCCAGCGTCCGAATCGGAGGCCGCGATGAGCACACGTGCGCGCTCGACGCCCGCCTCGCGCAGCACATGCTCCTCGGTCGCATCGCCGAGCACGGTGAGATAGCCGAGCTCGCGCGCCGCGCTCTGCTGCGCCTCGTCGCGATCGATGATCACGAACTGCACGTTGCGCTGCTGCAGCTCGGAGGCGATCTCCTGGCCGACGCGCCCGAAGCCGCAGAGGACGTGGTGCTGTTCCAAGCCTCGAACCCTCCGCTCCTGGCGCCGGAGCCCCAGGGCCTCCGCAACATCACCGACGAGCACAGCCTCCACGAAGGCGACGACCGTGTAAAACGCCAGGCCCACCCCGACGAGGATGTACGCGATGGTGAACACCATGCCACTGATATCGAGTGGGCGCACCTCGCGGTAGCCGACAGTCGTGACGGTCGTCACGGCCATGAACGCGGCCTCGAGCGGCGTGAAGCCCTCGACGAGGGTGTACCAAGCCACCCCGATAAGCACGACGACGAAGAGCGAGAGCACGGCTCGTTGGAGCCGAACGGTGATCGAGTCCTTCAAACGGCGGTGGCGTCCTCGCTAGCGGCCGCGGATCGAACTCCGCTTGTTCTGCACATAGTCCACAAGGATGTACTCACCAAGCTTGTCGGGAGTCGTGTAGAACACGCGGCCACCATTGATCTTGGCCAGCTGGTTCACGAACTCCTTCAGGTAGTAGTTCCGATCGAGCATGAAGGTGTTGATGACGATCCCCTCCTGGGTGCACCGCTTCACTTCCTTCAGCGTCTCGCGGATCGTCACCGGGCTCGGTGGGTAAGAGAACTGCGAGCGGCCGTGCTCGAGGTGCGCCGTGGGCTCGCCGTCCGAGATCATGATGATCTGGCGCGTCCCGCCGCGGTGCTTCGCGAGCAGCTTGCGAGCAAGCATCAGCGCGTGGTGCATGTTGGTGCCAAGCACCGACTCGTCCCAGCGCACGTAGGGCAGGTCCTGCACCTTGAGCTCGCGCGCATAGGCCGAGAAGCCGATCACGTAGAGGTTGTCGCGCGCGTACTGCGAGCTGATCAGGTTGTGCAGCGCCAGCGCGACCTTCTTCGCCGCCTGGAACGAGCCACGCAGCGCCATCGACCATGAAAGGTCAACCATCACCACGGTCGTCGTCTGCGTGACCTGCTCCGAGCGGTAGATCTCGAAGTCGTCAGGAAGCAGGCGGACCGGCGACTGTGGCCCATCGCGCTCGACCGCGTTCATGATCGTGCGGCCCATGTGCAGGTGGAACGGGTCACCGAACTCGTAAAGCTTCGTGTCGTCGATGCGCTCGCCGTGCTGACCGGCCTTCGGCAGCGGGTGTGCGCCAATGCCCTGCTTCTTCAGTTGCGTGTAGATTTCGCCCAGCGCGCGCTGGCCGATCTTGCGCATGCCCTGCGGCGTGAGCTCCCAGCCATCGCCCTTGCGGCGGATGTAGCCCGCGTCTTCCAGCACCTGCATCAGCTGCTGCAACTGCTCGAGCGCCTCGGCCGAGTCGTCACCGAGCAGGTCGCGCAGCTTGTCGAGGTCGATGCCCTCGAGGTCGCCGTCATACTGGGCACGTTCCAGGGAACGCTCCATCTCGTCGATTTCCTGCATTTCGCCCATGAGGTCCATGGCGGCCTGCAGGTCGACTTCCTCGTCACCGCGGAACGGGTACGAGGGCGAGCGCTCACGGCCCGGGTTGAGGTAGTCAAGGTTCATCGAGAGCTGCGAGAGCTCGCCTTCCAACTCGGGATCGCCGAGCTTGTCCGCGAGCAGCGACTGCAGCTGTGAGCGCTGGTCTGAGGGCATCGACTCCATCAGCGATTGCATCGCCTGCATCTGCGCCTGCATCTGCGCGATCAGCTCATCGAGCGACTGCGGCGGGTTGTCGCCGAACATGTCGCCGTACTTGTCCATGAACTGATCGAAGCCAGGCTCCTGCCCGCGCATCTTCTGCACGAGCATGTCATTGAGATCCTGGACCATGTCCTTTATGCGCTGCATGTCGCCGTCCGACATCTCCTGCACCATCTTGGAGACGTCGTTGAAGAAGGACTGCGTCATCGCCTGCTTGAGCTGATCCACCAGCTCCTGGAAGCGAGACTGCGCGTCGGGGTTCAGGAACTCGTAGTTCTGGAGCTCCTTCATCTGGCCGGGTGCGTCCGGCGGGAGCTGGTCGAGGAAGTCCTTTTTGCGCTCGGCGATCTTGCGCAGCATCTCCTCGAACTGCTGTTGGTCGCTGCCGGCGTCGGACTGGCCGCCCTGCTGGCCCTGCTGCCCGGGCTGCCCCTGCGACCCACTCGAGGACTGACCGCCACGCTGCGACTGGCTACGCATGCCGCCCTGTTGCCCGGATTGCTGGCCTGGCTGCTGCCCGGATTCCGAGCCGTCCTGACCGGACTCGCCGTCCATCTCGGAGCCATCGCCCTCAGCGTTGTCTTGCTGGCCGCGCGCACCGTGCTGCTGTGCGCCAGCCTCGGGGCTGCCGTCTTGCTGTCCCGCTTCGCCCATGCGGTCGTCGAGCGTGTTGCGCTCGAGGTCGAGGATCTCCTGGAGCTGCTCGCGGATGCCGTCCATCACGCCGCCGAGATCGAAGCGGTCGAGGCGTTCTCGACGCTGCTGGCGGAGCTGGTGAAGCAGGTCGCGTAGACCCTGCGTCTTCTGGCCCTGCGGACTCTTCATGCCGCGCTGCATGAGGTTCCGCAGCGCATGCTGCAGGTCGCCGAAGTTCATCAGGTCATCGGACAGCGCATCGAGGACTTCGTTCGCCTCGAGGCCCGGGATGTCCTGCGTGCCGTCCCATTCGCTGTATCGCTGGACGACCATGGGGTGCCTCCTGGTCGCTCGCTATCGCCTCGACGCCCGCGCAAGTGCGCGGCGTGAGCTATCCGCGATAGCGAGCCTGTCCGGACACTGCGTCCTTGTTGAGACGCTTGTTGAGGTGCAGTCCCTCGAGCACGAACTCGACGGCCGCGGCCTGCACCGCGGGGTTCGAGTCCTGCGTGACCTGGGCCACGGCCTGGGGGAGTCCCTCGACCTGCTTGAGCAGGTCCTGGTAGTGCGAGAGCGGCATCGCCTCGCCGGTGTCGACGGAGGTGCCGGCCTTGAACTCGGTCGTGACGGGCTCGAGGTCGGAGATGCTGCAGCGGCGGTTGAACACGGCGACGACAGCGCCCTGGATGAGGCGCTCGATCACCTGGTCTTCGCGGCCGTCCTCGACAGTCTCGAACTCGACCTTGCCTTCGAGCGTGGCGCGAATCGCGGAGAGGTCGGAGATGCGCGGGGCGACCTCGTGCTCACCCATCGCGATCGCTCGACGCAGCGCGTTCGAGACGAGCGCCTCGTAGTCGGCGACGGAGGCGCGCACCGAGACGCCGGAGCGCTGGTTCACGTCGGGCGAGCGGCGTGCGAGGCGCGTGACCTCGGCGATGATCTCGGGCATGTAGTCCGGGACGGTGACGTTGTAGCCAGCCGCGGTGATCTTCGCCGACTCCTGCTCAATGATCCCCATCTCGTCCTCGACGTTGCGAGGGTAGTGGGTGCGGATCTGCGAGCCGTAGCGGTCCTTCAGTGGGGTGATGATGCGCCCGCGGTTCGTGTAGTCCTCGGGGTTCGCGGTCGCGACGACGAAGACGTCGAGCGGGAGGCGGATCTTGTGGCCGCGGATCTGGATGTCGTGCTCTTCCATCACGTTGAGCAGACCGACCTGGATGCGCTCGGCGAGGTCGGGAAGCTCGTTGATTGCGAAGATGCCACGGTTGGTGCGCGGGATCAGGCCGAAGTGAATCGTGAGCTGGTCGGAGAGGTAGCGGCCCTCGGCGACTTTGATCGGGTCAACCTCGCCGATGAGGTCGGCAATGGTGATGTCGGGCGTCGCGAGCTTCTCGCCGTAGCGCTCGTCGCGGTGCATCCACGCGATCGGGGCGTCGTCGCCCATCTCGTCGACGAGCTGTCGGCCCTGCTCGCTGATTGGCTGGTACGGGTTCTCGGGGATTTCGACGCCCGCGAGGATCGGTGTCCACTCGTCGAGCAACGAGACGAGGCTGCGGATAATGCGCGACTTCGCCTGGCCGCGCTCGCCGAGCAGGATCACGTCGTGACCGCCGATGATCGCGTTCTCCAGCTGCGGGATCACGGTGTCCTCGTAGCCGTGGATGCCAGGGAACAACGGCTCCTTCGAGGAGAGCTTCGCGATGAGGTTCTTGCGAATCTCCTCGCGCACAGGGAGCACCTCGTAGCCGGAGGAGCGCAGGGCTCCGAGTGTCGACGGCTGCTGACCCGGCATGGCGTCCCCCTCAAGCTGTCGGCGGCCGCACCGCCAACGCTGCATTCGAGCTCGCGCGCCGCGTCAGCGCTGCGTGGCGTCTGCAGGTCAGTATACGTACGCACCAACCGGCCCGTGTGCCGCCTCGGGAGCCGCGCGTCTCTGCGGGGGAATGACGAAGGCCCCGCTGAACGGGGCCTTCGTGCACATCAGTCTCGGGCGGGCTGCTTAGGAAGCGGCCTCCACCATGTCGAGGCGAGGCGCGATGTTGTCGAGGAGGTCCGGGCGGTCCATCAGCGTGCGGACCACGCGACCGAGTCGCGAGTCGCGCAGCACGATGACGTCACCGACCTCGATGATGTCGCCGAGCGTGACGTCGAGGGCGCTCACGATCGAGAGGGCCGTCGACATCGGCAGCTCGCGCTTGCCGGTCTCGTAGTTCGAGAGCGACGCCTGCGTGATGCCAGCGGCACGAGCAACCTCGGCCTGCGAGCACTGGCGGCGCATGCGCCAATAGCGCAGCCGCTCACCGGTCTCGCGACGTCGCTGCTTCTCCGCGTTCTCCTGCTTAGCCATGGACCACTCCTTCTAACGTCCCGCCGGCCTCACCGGCGTTGGTTCCGTGGGAGACCCCAACCGCATCTCGATTGTAGATCGACGACGCGCTTGTGCGCACAAGCACAAGCACAAGCCAATGCTAAATCAGCGGCACGAGCCGCGATCGAACCTATGCAATGGTCTAGGCGCACTTCGGATGTAATCGATCGTACACGTGAGGGAAAGTGGGAAACGGTCAGATTCGTCCGAGTTAGGGCAGGACGCGGATCACCGCATGGGCACCGACCGACAGTTGCCAGTTCCACCCGTCGCGGTTGTCGAGGAACCAGATGTCACGGTGCAGCCCGTGCACCGCGCTCCCCGTGTCGGCGCAGAAGTAGGTGCGCCCGGTCGAGTCACCCTCGATCTGGAAACGCTGGCCGAGGTAGGCGACGTCGCAGGCCGCAACGCCCGAGCGCACGCGCGAGCCGTCACGGACGAGGCCGCAGAAGCCACCGCCATCCCCGCTAGCAAAGCCGCCGCGGGCTTCCTCGCAGTAATAGAAGCTGACCGAGACCATCGAGCGGTCGCCAGCGCTCATCTTCGGTGTGCCAGTCGCGGAACGCACGGCGGTGGGGGCCGGAGCCGCGACCAGTGCGGAGTCTGTAGCCTGCGCCGCCGAGCTCGCGGAGTTCACCTCGACGGTGACGACCTGGGGCGTGCTGTTCTCCGGGGCGGCATGCAGCTCCGCAGCCGATGCGACTGGGACGAGTTCACCCAGTGGCTGCTTGAGCCAGCGGCTGAAGACCTCGGTGCTGGTGGCGACGCCCTCACGGGGCGGGGCGACCTGGGCATGGGTAACGGTGGCCGTGCTACCGCTGAACACGTAGCCGCTGAGGCCCGTGACGAGGGCAATACCGACGCACACGCCCGACACCACGAGTCCGTGGCGCAGCGCGCGGCCAGCTTGCCGCCGAGCAGCTCGAAGAAATCCCCGCCTCACGCAGGCAGTATTACTCCGTCAGGGCCGATCGTTGAAGCGTTTCGCGGCTTGACAGTGAACGTCTTACGAACGTTGTGATGACCGCGCTGTTACGTCTAGTTGAGAAATCCCTCGGCCCGCAGGTCCTCGATCGCGGCGGAGAAGGCGGCGATCGTCGCGTCGATGTCCTCGTCGCTATGGGCTGAGGAGGTCATGCCGCCAGTGTTCATGAGGTCGACGCCGTGGTTGAAGAGCGCCCATTTCAGCGGCGCGAGCAACGACGGCGCGACGCCGGCCGGCTCGGTCGCCACATCCCACTCGACGTCGATCGGGCGCGCCGAGCCGGTGCCAAGGTTCACGTGAAAGATCGAGAAGACGGCCCAGGCCGAGCCCTCGACGGAGCACTGACAGCCAGTCGTACGCTGGCTGAACAGTACGAGGAGACCACGATGCCCGCTCTCTCCGATGCCAAGGTCGCACAGGCCCTCGAAACGCTGCCCGGATGGGAACTTGAGGACGGCGAAATCACGCGCCAGTTCCGCTTCAAGGACTTCGTCGAAGCATTCGGCTTCATCTCGCAGGTGGCGACGCTGCAGGAACAGCTGAACCACCACAGCACGATCACGAACACCTGGGCGTTCGTCACGATCCAGTGCTCCACCCACGACGAGGATGGCATCACCGCGAAGGACGTCGAGCTGGCGCGCCGGATCAGCGAGCGCTGCGGGAACGCGAGCTAAGCGCTCGCATCCCGCAGCAGTTCGAGCAGCGCGGCGTGGATGCCCGGCGCGGCGGCGAGCATTGATGCAGGGCTGTGCGGGCCACCCTCGGTGCTCGAGGTGATCGCACCGGCCTCGCGGGCGACGAGCTCGCCGGCAGCGATGTCCCACCAGCCGCCGAGACCGCGCTCGTAGTAGGCATCGGCACGGCCGGCAGCCACCCAGCACAGGTCAAGCGAGGCGGCGCCGAGCCGACGAATGTCGCGCACGCGGTGCACGACCTGTGCGACGACACGACCCTGCAGCTCACGCTTCTCCGCGGCGTAGTCGAAGCCGGTATCGACGAGTGCCGTGGCGAGCTCGGACTTGTCGCTCACGTGGATCGGGCGGCCGTTGAGCTGTGCACCTCGTCCAACGATCGCGGTGAAGAGCTCATCGAGCGCAGGCGCGAAGACGACGCCGACCGCCGGTGCACCGTTGACCTCGACACCAATCGAGACGGCGTAGAACGGATTGCCGTAGAGGTAGTTCGTCGTGCCATCGAGCGGATCGATCGCCCAGCGCACGCCACTGGTGCCGGCACGCTCGCCGGTCTCCTCGCCAAGGATCGCGTCGTCGGGGCGCGCGGCGAGGATGCGTTCGACGATCAGGCGCTCCGACGAGCGGTCGCCATCGCTGACCATGTCGGTGCGGCTGCTCTTCGTCTCGACGCTCGAGTGCACCTCGAGCTGCATCGCGCGCAGCAGCACACCAGCCTCGCGCGCGGCGTCGCTCGCGAGGCGCAGCAACGCGTCGAGGTCCACCTCGGAGCTAGGGGACACGGCGGTCATGCGGCTTGTCGCTCCACGGCTCGCCTGTGACGTTCGCGATGACATCGAGGATGTCCTCGATGTCGCCTTGCAGCTTCTCGTCGGGCTCGAGCGTGAGCGCATGCAGCATCGCGTCCTTCGCCCGCTGGTACTGCTGTTCCGCGGTGAACTCGAGATGTTGATCCGTGGTCTGCGCTTTGCCACCCTTGGGCCTGCCGAGGGCGTTCGCGGCATATTCCCGGCACCAGCCGAGCGTGTACCACACCACTGGATCGCTCGGGACTAGGGTCGTGGCGAGCTCGAGCGCAGCGATGCCATCGACGAAGTGACGCTTGCGGGTGACGAGCGTGTTGCCGACGTAGGCCCACGCCTCGCCATAGCCGGGCTCGCGTGCAAGCAGGCGTCGCGCGGCCTCGAGCGCTGCGTCGATGTCGCCCGCGGCCTGCAGGCTCATCGCGTGGCGCAGGTCGGCGCGTGCCTCGTCGCTGGGGCCATCACTCATAGGGCGATGATACGGCCCGACATACCTCGAAGCGCCGTTAGGTGGAGGCGAGAGCCTCGGGCGCCTGCGCGCGCTTCGGCACGAGCACGAAGATGGCGACGAAGATCGCGAGGAGCAGGCCAGCGCCTGCCTGCGTGAACGGCATGCCAATCGCGTCGATCAGCACGCCCATCGGGTACACGGCGACCGGCATCATCGACCAGGTCAGCATGTAGATGCTCATCATGCGGCCGTAGAACTGCCGGTCGGTCGCGCCCATCAGCAGCACGTTGTTCATCACGAAGTACGCCTGACTCGTGAGGCCCACCATCGACAACGTCAGCAGCGTGATCGGCAGGTTCGGCGATAGTCCGAAGCCGAGCAGCGAGACCCCGAACAGAAAGCCGCCAGCGAGCTGGAACATGCGAGCACGCTCGGGCGGCACGTAGGCGACGGCGAGCGATCCGGCCAGCGAGCCGACTCCAACCGCGGTGAACATCAGTCCGAGCGACGACGGTCCAACGTGCAGCACGGACTGCTGGAACACCGGCAGGAACTGCTGGAACGGCATGCCCAGCAGCGTCGGGATAAGCGCGAGCAGCAGCAGGCTGAGCACCGCGGGCGTGCGGCGGACGTACGCGAAGCCCTCGATCATGTCTCGAACTGCCGAGCCACCGCGGGGCGTTGTGACCAGCTTCGGCAGCCGCAGCAGCATCAGCGCGGAGATCACGTAGAGCACGGCGATTACGTCGAAGGCGACGGCAGGGTTCCAGGCGATCAGCAGGCCGGCGATGCTCGGTCCCACCACGCGATTGAGGTTGAGGCCGGTCGAGTTCATCGCGATCGCGTTCGGCAATTCCTCGTCGGACACGATCGTGGGGATCAGCGCCTGGCGGGCTGGGAAGTTGAACGCGAATACCACACCCTGCAGCAGCCCGACGAGTGCGAGGTGCCAGACAGCAACAACGTTGACGTGCACGAGCACGGCCGTGGCGATCGCAAGCGCGGACAGGCTCAGGGTGACGATGAAGAGGATCTTGCGCTTGTCAGCCCGGTCGACGATCGCACCCGCGATCAGCGAGAACAGTCCCATCGGCAAGCCGGACGCGACAGCAACGATGCCGAGCGCCGCGCCCGATCCCGACACGTGATACGCGAGCCACGAGCGCGCCACGATGTTGATCTGCATCGCGCCCTGCGAGAACAGCAGCCCGAACCAGAGCATGCGGAATTGCTGGTTCGCGAGTGACGAGAAGCCGCGCAGGGCAGCCGAACGCGAGCCGCCTGGTCTGGCGGCGGCGCTGGTCGCCGTCGCCTCAGTGGTTGCGGCGGACATCTTCACCTCGATAGCCGAAAGGAAGTGGGTGACGCTTCGTGCGGATACTGTAAACTATCGCCGCAGACCTGACGATTGCCGGAGTGTGCGCCATGGCAGAGCCAGTCACCCGTGAGCAGCTCCTCGCGGAAGCCACCACCGCCTTCGCGCGCGCCTCGCGCCTGATCGACCCGCTCCGCCTGCACGTCTGGGAGGAGATGGGCATCACCTTCCCCCAGCTCCGCATCCTCTTTCTCGTCCGCCGCGACCCTGGCAGCGACCTGCGCTCACTCGCCGAGCGGCTGGACGTCGGCACCTCGGCGGCCAGTCAGCAGGTCGATCGGCTCGTGGACAAGGGGTTGCTCTCCCGCCTCGAGGATCCCGAGGATCGTCGCCGCCTGCAGATCAGCCTGACGGACAAGGGCGACGAGGCCGTCGAGTCGATCTCGGCCGCCTCGCGCGACTACGTCCACGCCATCTTCGAGCAGTTCACCGACGAGCAGCTGGCGGAGGTGGGTTCCGCGCTCGCAGCGATCGTCGAGGTGTCCGCCTCGACGCCGCAGCCGCACTTTACCGTGGAGCGCCGCGCCCCGGCCTGAGGCGGACCGGTCTGAGGCACCTCGAACCACACGTCCTTGCCAGTCACGCGTGTGTGCCCTGAAATAGGGGTGGCCCGCACGCGGGCTCGTGCGCCGGTAGCTCAGTGGATAGAGCATTAGTCTTCGGAACTAAGGGTCGGGGGTTCGAATCCCTCCCGGCGCACCACCCATCGTTGATGGTCTTCGCCCAGCGCACTGAGTCGCGAGCTCCCAACTGTGGGCCCGCCGCCCGAGTAGAGTGCCGGGCGTGGCTCAACCTCGACAGTCCGTCGATCGAGACATTCCCACCATTCGCGCGGTGCTCCGCGAGCCGGCGTTCCGCTGGCTCTGCACGGCGAACTACATCGACGCGATTGGCACCTGGCTCGAGCGGCTGGCGGTGGGATGGTTCGTCCTCGATACCACCGGCTCGGTGTTCTTGACGGCGCTGTCGTTCGCCGCACGCTCTGCGCCCAACATGTTCCTCGGATCGCTTGGTGGCGTGGTCGCCGACCGCTTCTCACGCACGCGCGTGCTGAGCACCCTTACCCAGAGTGTGCTGCACCACATGCCAGGTCTTGCCGAGCTTCTGCATCAGCACCGCGTCGATATCGCCCTCGGCCGGCTGACGCAGCCGCTGGATCTCGAGCTCCGACTCCGGCTCGAAGACAACCGTGGAGTTATCGAAAAAGGTGACTACAGCGTGCCCGCCCTCACCGGTGCGCACGGAGTCGCCCTCGCGGACCGGGTCTCCCGTGCGCGCCGGTGCGAACTCGCGATCGGGCCGCCGTACCTCGACCACGCCATCGAAAACGGTGATACGGCTGACAATCTCCGTTTGACCGGTCTCAGACGTCGACGTGCGCAGACGGAGGCCGATGAACGCTATCAAGACGACAGCCACAAGGAGGCCGACAGACGCCACGACCCGACGACGGAACACATGCCGGCCACCAGCTCTGGTGACGCGGATACGCTCCACCCGGACCGGCAACGCCGATTGAGTTGAGGCGACAACTTCCGGAGCAAGGGCCTCCGCGATGGTGATTACCCGCGTCGACCCGCTGTCGGCCGCCTCGACCGTCCGCAGCTCACCGGGCGCTGGCAGCGTGGCGGTGGTGTCGAGATCGGGAATCGACGGGACGCCCGGCTCGTTGATCTCTCCGAGCAGATAGCGAACATCGACATGCAGCGCTGAGGCGAGTCTGAGTAGGACAGCAGGATCCGGCCGTCGCCCACGGCGGGCGGTCTCGAGGTCGGATACCGAGCGCTGGCTAATCCCGACCCGTTGCGCGAGCGCGGCCTGCGTCAGCCCGGAAACAATCCGAGCTTGGCGCAAACGACTGGCAAGGGGAGAGTTGCCGTTGTGTTCTTGCATTCAGTAAAGGTTGAGGAGACGCGCTTCTTTAGGGATACAACGTGAGACGCAGTCGAAATGTTAGCGCAGTTTATGTGCATGCCGTTGCGATCTCCCCCTAGAGAACGGTGAAGGGTTAGTAAAGACGGTCAGTAAAGACGGTCAGTAGACGCTCCCTCCGCTGACTGACCACCGCGCGCTCGGCCATCCCGCCCAGCCACGAGACGCATGCAACACCGGTCGGCTCGCGGTCGAAGCAGCAATTCCAGGACCCCTCATCGAGCACGCAGGCCGGAGGCGTCTCAAGAATGGGGACCACGTCGTCGTCGCCACAGATAAACGGTCTCCAACATAGGCATATCGTGGCGGAACGTCATCCCGCGCCGGTGCCACGATCCCTACCTACAGTTATCGACAAGTCTCTGCGCTCTCCGCATTACTGCGCTAGCGCGCTGAAGTCAAAGCGTTTCGAGCCGTAGCACGAAGAATTCACGGGGATTTCGAGTCTGACCGACACCGTGCCAACGTCCCCAATGTAGACTCGTCCGGGACCGCCGCCGCTCCCGCCACATCCCGTTGGAGGCCAGATGAACCCCCTCACCCGGTGGTGGGCGTCGCAGGACACGTCACGCCGCTCAGCCATCGGGGTCGGCGGCCTAGCCGTCGTCCTACTCGTGGTTGTGTCCATATTCACAATCTTCCGAACGCACCCACACGAACCCGTGGTCGTCGAGGTCGCCCCGGTGCCGACCGTCTCGGCCACCTCGATCGTCACGCTGCCGGACCCCAGCCCGACAGACATCGGCGTCCCTACTATTCGCTCGCTGAAGGAGCTCAAGGAGCGCTTCGGCGACCCGTCCACCGCCAACCGAGGTCGACTCCGCATCCCTGGCCTGGGCGTCGACGCCCCCCTCGGTGTGCGAGCCGTGCCGGCCTCGCTACAGATGCCGGCGCCGACCGGCCCCTCTGACGTCGTGCTCTATGACTTCGCCGTGGCGCCGCAGTTCGGGGGGCTGCCGGGAGGCGGTGGCAACGCAGTCTTCTCGGGCCACGTCGACTACTCGTACAAGCTGCCCTACGCCAACGCCAACTACACCGGCCTCGGGGTATTCGCTCTGCTCCGGACCGCCCAGCCGAGTTCAGACCAGGTACAGGTGACCCTCGATGGTCGGACCACGACCTACACGGTCGAGTGGGTGCGGACGCTCTCGGCGCACTCGGGGAACTGGGGTGACGTCCTCGCCCACGACATCGGCGGGGACCACATCACCATCGTGACCTGCGACGGAGCCTTCAACCCCGCCACGCTCGAGTACAGCGACCGGACGGTCGTGCGCGCCGTCAGGACTAACTAAGCGAATCCCCGCGTCCACCCCAGCCTGCCATCCATGCAATTCATAACTTGTCGCATCTCGGTGGGCCGCTACTACCAACCGCCTGATGCCCGAGCCCTCGACCTTCGACTCGAAGCCAACGGGTGCGCTATTCGAATCTGCAGCAGCCGGTTCAGCGCACTTTAGCGCACACCACCGCTAGGCCTCGCCCAGGCAATACGCCGAGAACAAGTCGTGTCGCTCTCCGTCTCGGTCGTCGCCCTCAGCGCCTGCCGCTGGCGATCCCGACCGACCGACCGACCGACCGACCGACCGACCGACCGCGAGGATGGCTCGCGTCGACGAGCGCGCAGACGACGTGCCAACAGCCCAACAGCCCGACAGGCCGACGTTCGGCTGCCCTCGATCCCTGAGCGAGATTCGGGACCGGCCGCGAAGCGCCGCTCGAGTGTCGAGACAATCCGTCCGGGCAACTGTCGCCTGCAGAGTGGATGCCTTGCCCCGGTGAGCACGGCAGCCAGCTTCGCCACAGTTCGGCCGCCTCGAGGTCGAAGGCACGCCGCCGCACCCTCGAACCCGATCGGCAGAGGAGTTGCGAGCTCGCCACAAGCTAGCTCTAGCCGTTGTAGATCCGGCGCCCACCTCAGATGGGACTCGGTCGCACGAGGCCCGATAGTGCGCTATTTGAATCTGAGTATCTGGCTTAGCGCACCTTTAGCGCACCTCAACCGAACCTAATCCACCGAGTAATACGACACGACCGAGGCCGCCTCAGGGCTCTGGCTTCGGGCGGCGCATCAGCGGGCGGCGCATCAGCGCGTGGAGCGTCGGCGCGTCCTCGCCGAGCAGGTGCGCGATGACCCGCTCGACGTTTCGGCGGACGCTTGCTTCCTGCTTGAGGCTGGCGACGTAGCGTCGAATCTCGTTCGGGCGGGACGGCGATAACGCGTCGTATGCGACCCGAGCGTTCGGCGCGGCAGCGAGTGCATCGAGGAGAAGCGGAGGCATCGGGGTGGCTCGGGGCGTCGGGTCGAACTCGACGGTGACGCTGGCAATGTCCCCTGGCTCAAGGTCGGCCGCCTGCCGCATCCCGCCGTTGAGGTGGAGTCGCCACGCCCCGGCGTAGCGGGACGATCGCCTGGCGGTAGGGCGCGCCATTCAGCGTCCCCCGGACCGGGATCGGTCCGCGCTCGATGCCGGACTGGCGATGGAGTGCCGTCAGGACACGGTCAGGGACTTCGACCAGCGGGTTGATCCCGACCACGTAAGTGGGGGCACGGAAGCGAAATCGAGTGGCCACAAGGTCAGACCGAACAACTGGCGGAGAGGGCGGGATTCGAACCCGCGAAGAGTTTCCCCTTACCCGCTTTCCAGGCGAGCCTGTTCAACCGCTCCAGCACCTCTCCGGGGTGGACACACACTGGCCCCTCGGCGGGGCCACGGAGACATCGAGGCGCTGACCAGCCGGCCGACGCCATGTGCCTGCGGGACAGTGTGGCGGAGAGGGCGGGATTCGAACCCGCGAGGCTTTCGCCTACCGCTTTTCGAGAGCGGCACCATCAACCACTCGGACACCTCTCCGCTGAGCAGTATATGGGGCAGTCGCGCACCGGGGAACGCGGGCAAGCCCGCAACGGCGAGAATCTGAGAACGAGTTCGAGCTAGGAGCGGTGGGAGCGAGCGAGGTACTCCGCCTGCAGGTCGCGCTCCGCCTGCTGACGGGCGACCTCGCCGGCCGCGAGTGCCTCCCGGGCGAGCTCGCGCCAGCCACGAAGCGCACCCTGGGCAGCGAGGAGCGGTGCTCGCACCGGCTCCGGTAGCTCCTCGGCCACGTCTCGCTCGAGCAGCACGCGGGCAGCGGCATAGCCGACGGCGACGGCGATCACGAGGCGCAACATCTGGGCCTAGTCGCGCTTTCGGCCGGGACGCAGGCCGGCGACGACCGCGAGGCCGTGCTTGATGCCCTTCCCGGCGGCCATCACCCGGATGAGCGGGTGGACGGCGCTGTCGGCGATGAACTCGGTCGTGCCGCGGATGTCATGGGCGGCCGCCTGGACCTCGCCAAGGATCGGCCGGATCGGGTCGTTCACGAGGTCCTTGATGACCCGGGTCAGTGCTCGGACGGAAAGGAGGAGCGCGATGGCAACCATGATCAGCACCGCGATGAGGAGAATCCCCACCACGCCGTAGACCACAATCACGATGTCCCGAAGCTGCTCGAGGCTCATACGCCACCCTTCGCTCTCATCGTACGCGAGCAGCCGAGCACCGGCCACGAGTGAGCGTCGAGGAGAGGGAGTCTAGTCGAGGCGGCGCTCGATGGTGCCACCACCGACGACGGCATCGCCGCGATAGACCACGACCGCCTGGCCGGGGGCCACCGCCCGCACGGGCCGGGCACAGTCCACCCGGAAGCCCGAGGCCGTGCACTCGCTCACCCGAGCCTCCACCGTGGCGCCGTGATAGCGCACCCGCGCCGTCAGCACCTCGTCCGCCTCGGGCGGCCCGTCTACCCAGTGCGGCCCTGAGGCGTACAAGGCTCGCGAGGAGAGGTCGTCCATATCGCCCACGACGACCACGTTGGTCTCGGGGCGGATCTCCGTGACGTAACGTCGCTCGCCCGTCGCCAGGCCTAGGCCGCGGCGCTGGCCGACCGTGTAGCCGGCGGCCCCCTCGTGACGGCCGACCTCGTTGCCGGCAGTGTCGACCACCAAGCCCGGCTCGAAAGTCACGCCTCGGGAGCGGAGCAGCTCACGGTAGTCGCCACCAGGCACGAAGCAGATGTCGGCGCTGTCCGGCTTGTCAGCGACGCCAAGCCCGAGCTCCGTTGCGATCCGTCGGACCTCGGTCTTGGGGATGTCGCCCAGCGGGAAGACGGTCCGCGCGAGGGCATCCTGATCGAGTGTGTAGAGCACGTACGATTGGTCCTTGAGCGGGTCAGTCGCGGCCAGCAGCTCGTAGCGCCCGGCTTCCGTCGCCTGGACCCGGGCGTAGTGCCCGGTCGCGAGGAGGTCACAGCCCATCGCCACGGCTCGCTCCAGCAGCGCGTCGAACTTCACGTGCTGGTTGCAGGCCAGGCAGGGATTCGGCGTGCGGCCCTCGGCATACGCCTCGACGAAGCGGTCAATGACGTCCTCGCCGAACTCCCGCTCCATGTTCAGGACATAGTGTGGGATGCCGATGCGCTGGGCCGCAGCCTTGGCGTCGGCGACATCCTCGATGCCGCAGCACGTCCGGCGCGAGCTGAGCGCAGCGCCGTCGGCCTCGGTATAGAGGCGCATGGTCACGCCGATCACGTCATAACCCTGCTCATGGAGCAAGGCTGCCGCCACCGCCGAGTCGACGCCGCCAGACATCGCAACCAGGACACGCTTCGTATTCACGAGAGACATTGTAGGCGAGACCATCCCTCAACCGGCCGCCCATGTCCCGTGATCCCGAGGGGGTACGATCCCGCCATGAAGCTGCTGCCGTACCTCGCCGCCCTCACCATCCTGACCACCGCCTGCATGGGTGGCGGCACGCAGATCACGCCCGCGACCGGGACGCCGAGCGCTGCCCCGACAACCGCGGCCACCTCGAGCCCCGGCGCGGGGGCGCCAAGCGGCGCGCCCGCGGCCGCCCCGGCTGCTCGGCTCGCTGCCCTCAACGGGACGCGCTGCGTCGGCCAGTGGAAGAACGCCACGACCAACACCTCGGGCGCCCTCGCGAGCCGCCTCGAGGTTGGCGGTGCGGGTGGGGTCGTGCACTGGGAGATCGGCGGGCCGGTCTTCGGCGGGCAGGGCGGCACCTTCGACGCGCCGTTCCGCCTCGTTGGCGAGATCGTGGAGATCGAGGCGCACTCGGACTGGCTTGGTCACATGTCGGCGCGCATCGGCCTCGACGGCAAGACCACCGCCACGCTGCAGGAGGTGCCCCCGCTCGGCCTCAAGTCGATGGTGACCGTGACTGACGCGAAGTACGTCGCCAACAAGCTCACCTTCAACCTCAAAGTCGAGCCGAACGACGGCAGCCCGAACCAGTCCGCCAACGTCGAGGCGGCCTGCTCGCGCGCCTAGCCCCCGCCCAGACGGGTCAACCGAGGCCCGCTGGTATACTGACCAGCGTGCCGCACGGCACGCCTGATGTTGGAGGCCACTCGCTGCAGGGTTCAGATCTCGCACACCACCTCGTCGACGTCCTCGTCGACCGTCAGGCAGCGGATGTGGTCATGCTCGACCTCACCTCGCTCAATGCGTTCACCGACTACTTCGTCATCGCCACCTCGGACAACGAGCGGCAGCTTGGCGCCCTGATCGACGCCGTCGATCGCGCCGCCGCCGAGCTCGACCCGCACCCCCCCGTCCTCCACGAGGGCGACGCCGAGGGTGGTTGGGTACTGCTCGACCTCAGCGGGGTCGTCGTCCACCTGTTCTCGCTGGAGCAGCGCGCCCGCTACAACCTCGAAGGACTCTGGGCGCGCGCCCAGGAAGTCGTCCGCGTCCAGTAGCCACGTTCGAATCTTCCCGAGCCACACAAGCAAAAGGCGCCCAATCGGGCGCCTCCGCGCATTAGTCACGCTGGGCGAAGACGGCGCCTACGGCGCCTCGAAGATCCAGGGGTCCACGTTGCGGGACCACGAGGCAATGCGCTGGCCCTCGAAGAAAATCTCGATCTCGCGCTTCGCGCTCGCCGGGCTGTCCGAGCCGTGCACGAGATTGCGCCCGACCTCGAGGCCGAAGTCCGCGCGAATCGTGCCCGGCGCCGCCTCGGTCGGTCGAGTCGAACCCATCAGCTGCCGCGAAGCCGCGACCGCGTTCGTGCCCTCGAACACCGCAGCGATGATCGGCGACGAGGTGATGTAGTCCACCAGGCCCTCGAAGAAGGGCTTGCCGACGTGCTCAGCGTAGTGCCGCTTCGCCATCGCCTTGTCGACTTTCAGCTCGCGCAGCGCCACGATGCGCAGGCCACGACGCTCGAAGCGCGTGATGATCTCGCCCGCCAGGCCGCGCTGCATCGCGTCCGGCTTGATCAGGATCAGCGTTCGTTCCATCGGCATTGGTTCGCCCCTTCTCTATCCAAGTGCCCGGCGCGCGCCAATCGAGGGCGGGCGCAGGTACGTCACATCTATTGCTGCCGCGTCGCCATACGCGTGATGCAGGCGCGCGAGGCGCACCACATCCACTGCGGCCAGGCGCGTCCGCGCCATCTCGGCTCGCGCGACAGTGTCACCGCTTGACGCCGCTATGTCTGTATCCACCGCGGTGCCATCCACTCGCGGCAGTGCGTCGAGCAGCTCACGGCTGAGTTCGCCACACCACAGCGCACGCTGCGGCGCGAGGCGCAGGCATTCCTCGAGACTGTCGAGACGTGCCGGGCTCAGCACCTCGGGCACGCGACTCTCGGGTGCATCGCACGGCGCGTACACCGCCCACGCCAGCCCCGCACGGCCGGCGTCGTGCACCGCGACCACCAGCGTACCGGGCGCGAGGTGCGGGAACGCGGCTACCTCGAGGCGATGCACGCCCGCCAGCGGCACGCCGAGCGCGACCGCCATGCCCTGTGCGGTCGCCACGCTCGAGCGCAGCGAGCCGTAGCCGCCGGGCCCGGTGTCGACCGCGATCGCACCAATGGCATTGCGAGCCACACCGGCCTCGCGCAGCACCGCGTCGATCGCCGCGAGCAGCTCCCGCGAAGCGGTCGTCGTAATCACCCAGTCGTGCGAGGCGAGCACGCGCTCGCCATCGAGCACTGCGACCGACGCGAAGTCCAAGGCTGCCTCGATGCCCAATTCCGCGGAAGCACGCTCAAACACGGTCGGCCAACCCTGCTGCCTGCAATGCGTCGAGGATATGACGATAGCGGTCGCCGACCGCCACGACAGTGATCCGTCGCGCATCTACCGGCTCCGCAACCGCCTCGAACACCACGAGCAGGTGCGAGCCGGGCAGCGCCTCGACGCCACGCTCGGGCCACTCAACCAGCAGCACGCCGTCGCGCGCCTGCTCGTCCAGCGCGAGGTCCTCGACCTGCAGCACGTCATCGAGTCGGTAGAGGTCGGCGTGGTAGAGCGGGAGCTTCGCGCCTTCTGCAGGTACATGGCGCGTCATCAATACGAAGGTAGGCGAGCGCACTGGCCCTTCGACGTGCAGCCCAGCGCCAATGCCCTGCGCGAAGGTGGTCTTGCCTGCGCCGAGTGGCCCCTGCAACAGCAACACGTCGCTCGCGCGCAGGTGACGGGCGATGCGGCGCCCCAGCGCACGAGTGCGTGCTGCGGTCGGCGTGGTGATGACGATGCGGTTGGCGGTGGTCACGGGCTGAGTGCTGCCAAACCTTAGTGTTGGGAGAGCGGCCAGGCGCGCAGCTGATCCCAACCGGAGGGGATCGGGTACGGCGCGCCGTCGCCCTGGCGCACGACAACTTCGCCAGGATGCGTGTCCACCACGTGCCCGATGATCGTCACACCCTCGAGCGCTTCGAGCACCGAGTGCCGCGCGACCAGCACGAGCTCGTAGTCGTCGCCACCGGCGAGCACGAGGTCGCGCGCTTCCTCACTGCCGAAGGTCGCAACCGCAGACGTCGGCAACGGCAGAGTGTCGAGGTCGATCTCAATGCCGACGCCGCTGCGCTCCGCAATGTGTCCGAGATCCTGCACGAGCCCGTCGGAGACATCGATCGCGCACGGCACACCGAGGTTCTCCGCGGCAAGTCCAAGCTCCGTGCGCGCGCGTGGCCGGCGCCAGGCCGTCAGTGCTTCGGTCGTCGCGGGTGACTCCTCGATGCCACGTTCCGCGAGCCGCAGTCCGGTCGCAGCCGCACCCGGAGCGCCCGAGACCGCCACCGCGTCGCCGACCTGAGCGGCGTCGCGGCGCATCACCATCGCGCGGCTCGCGCGGTCGAGGCGTGCACCACCCAGCGCCGTGATCGTGAATGAGGTCGAGCGGCCACGCACGACATCGCCTCCAGCGACCTTCACGTCGTGCGCGATGCAGGCCTCGGCCATGCCGTCGATCAGCTCGTCGAGCTCGTCGAGCGTGACCGCCGGACCAAGCGAGGCAGCGATGAGGATGACCTGTGGCGTTGCACCCATCGCGGCGAGATCAGAGACGCTCGTCGCGACGGCACGCCAGCCGACGTCGGCCATGGTGAGCAGGCCAGGCCGCCAGTGCGTGCCCTCGGCGATCGTATCCGTCGAGGCGACGACCGCGCCGCCGACCGGGATCCACGCCGCGGCGTCATCACCAGGCGCAACGAGGATGTCACTGGCGGCTGCGTCGCCGAGACGAGCGATGATGCGATCGATCAGCGCAAACTCGCTTTGCGACGCGTCGGGCTCCTGCGTGGTCATTCGCCGGACGTACCGATAGCGAGGTCAATCTGCGCAATCGACGCCACTGCGTCGTCGTCGCCGATGTTCATGATCGAGACGCCCTGCGTGGCGCGACCCTGCTGGCTGATCAGGTCGGCACGCGTGCGCATCATGATGCCCTCGCGCGATACGATGATCAGCTCGTGTTCGTTGTTCAGCACCAACGCCACAGACAACGGGCCCGAGCGCGGTGTGACACGGAACGAGAGCACGCCCTGGCCGCCTCGGCCAGTGCGGCGGTACTCGGAGATCGCAGTGCGCTTGCCGATGCCGCGCTCCGACACCACGAGCAAGTCCTCGCCGTCGACCGCAATCACCATCGCGATCACGCGTGCGCTGGCTTCGAGCTTCATGCCACGCACGCCACCGGACGCGCGTGAGGCGACACGCAAACTGTCGACGGCGAAGCGGATCGCCTGGCCATCGCTGCTGACGATCATCACGTCCGCATCGTCCGCGGCAGCCTGCACATCGATCAGCTCGTCGCCGTCCGGGAGGTCCATTGCGATCAGACCGGAGCGGCGCACCGACTCGAACTGGTTCAGCGGCGTGCGCTTCACTTCGCCATGCGCAGTCGCCAGGATCATCGAGTTGTGCTCGAACGACTGCACGCCAACGACCGCAGTCACGCGGTCATCCGGCTCGATCTCAACGATGTTCACGACCGGGACGCCACGCGCCTGGCGCGAGGCCTCGGGCACTTCGTAGCCCTTGATCGAGTACACCCGTCCGCGCAGCGTGAACAGCAGCAGCGAGTCATGCGTGTCGCACACCATCAGGTGATTGACCGCGTCTTCCTCGCGCGTCGCCATGCCAGTGATGCCGCGACCGCCACGCCCCTGCGGACGATACGTCTCGAGGGGCACGCGCTTCATGTAGCCGCGGTCGGAAATCGTCACCACGATGCGCTGGCGCGGGATCAGATCCTCGTCGGCCATCTCGCCGACACCCTGGATGTTCACCATGGTCCGGCGCGCATCGCCGTACTTGGCCTTGAGGTCGGTGCAGTCCGCCCGGATCGCTTCGTCGACGCGATGCGGATGAGCGAGCAGGTCCTCGAGGTCGGCGATGGTCGCCTGCAGCTCGGCGTGCTCGTTCTCGATGCGCTGGCGCTCGAGGGCGGCAAGGCGGCGCAACTGCATGTCGAGCACGGCCTGCGCCTGGCGGTCGGACAGGTCGAACGGCGTACCCATCAGCGCGGTCTTCGCGGCGTCCGCAGACTCCGAGGCGCGAATGGTGGCGATGATCAGATCGAGCAGCTCGATCGCCTTGAGCAAGCCTTCGAGGATGTGCGCACGGTCGCGCGCCTTCTCCAGGTCGAACTCGCTGCGGCGGCGGATCACCTCGCGGCGATGACGGATGAACGCTTCGAGGGCGTCCTTGAGGTTCACGACCTCGGGCTTGCCGTCCACCAGCGCCAGCATGTTCACGGCGAACGTGCTCTGCAGCGCGGTGTGCTTGAACAACTGGTTGCGCACGACCTGGTAGCTCGCGCCGCGGCTCAGCTCGATCACGATGCGCATGCCCTGGCGGTCGGACTCGTCGCGCAGGTCGGAGATGCCCTCGATGCGCTTCGCGCGCACGAGCTCGGCGATCTTCTCGATCAGGACGGCCTTGTTCACCTGGTACGGCAGCTCGGTGACGATGATCTGGTAGCGACTGTTCTTCGTCTCTTCGAGCTCGGTCTTGGCGCGCATCAGCACGCGGCCACGGCCGGTGCGGTACGCCTGCCGGATCTCAGCCACGTCATAGATCGCAGCCGCCGTCGGGAAGTCCGGCCCCTGCACGATCTCGAGGAGGTCCTCAATGGTGGTCGTGGAGTGCTCAGCGACGCTAGCGGGGTCCCCAGTCGTGTCCCAACCATCGAGCAGCTTCGTGATCGCGTCGCAGAGCTCGTTCAGGTTGTGCGGCGGGATGTTCGTCGCCATGCCGACCGCAATGCCGCTCGCACCGTTGAGCAGCAGGTTCGGAATGCGCGCCGGTAGCACCGTCGGCTGCATCAGCGAGTCGTCGAAGTTCGGGTAGAAGTCGACCGTGTTGCGGTCGAGGTCAGCGAGCAGCTCCATCGCGATCGGCGCGAGGCGTGCCTCGGTGTAGCGCATCTGCGCCGGCGGGTCGCCGTCGACCGAGCCGAAGTTGCCCTGACCGGTGACGAGCGGATAGCGCAGCGTGAAGTCCTGCGCGAGGCGGACCAAAGTGTCGTAGATCGCGCTGTCGCCGTGAGGGTGGAACTTCCCCATCACGTCGCCGACGACGCGGGCAGCCTTCTTGAACGCCGAGTTCGGACCGACGCCCAACTCCTGCATGCCGAAGAGGATGCGGCGCTGTACCGGCTTCAGGCCGTCGCGCACATCCGGCAGGGCGCGCGAGACGATGACCGACATCGCGTAGTCGAGGTAGGAACGCTCGACTTCGTCTTCGATGCGCCGAGGGCGGATACGGTCAGTTGGGTCCTGAACCACGGCGTCCCTTTCAGCCTCAGAGGGCAGGTTGTGGCGCTTGGGGAAGCTCGCTCACCGTGATCTTACCAGTGGCTGTCCCCTCGGACGAGGCGACCATTACGGCATTCCGGGCGCAGCTCCACTGACCAACGAGAAGCCTTAAAACCACCGAGACCAGCCAAGAAGAAGCAGGGCGAGAACCCACGCGTGGGCTAGAGGTCGTCCTCGTCGTCCGCCACCGGTCCGCTGTCATCGTCGTCGTCGTCGTCGTCGCTGCCGAGGCCATCCATGTCGTCATCGTCGTCGTTGAGCCCGGTCTCGCCGAATCCCAACTCTTCCATCTCATCGTCGTCGGACGAGTTCGACCCACCGCCACGAGGGGTCCACGAGTCGTCGCCATCGCCCTCGTCGTCTATCCCGTCATCGCCGTCGTAGCGGACGATCGAGGACTTCGTGTAGGCACGCGGCGCGAGTCGCTTGCGGGCAGCCGCCGGGGGCAGGAACGATGGCTCGTTCGCCTGCTCCGCCGCGCGGTAGGTCTCACGGATATAAATGGTCACCCCGGTGTCCGTGATCCGTCGGATCACGACCGCGTAGGTGTTCCCACCCTCCATCAGCCGGCGCAATCGCAGCCCGGCGCCCGGCTCGAGGTGACCGAGCACGGCACCAGCCGCCGAGCGAATCGCGGCTCCACGCGGCGTCGTCACCACATCGCCGGGGTCACCCGCAGCGATCTCGGTCAGCGCCTCGAGGTCCGGCTCCTGCAGCGTGAATTCAGCCGAGCGCCCCGACTCCTCGATGAGCGAGTGCGGCCGCACCGCGGCGGGCGGAGTCGCGCCCGGCGTCGAGGACGCAGCAGGCTTCGAGGCACGTCGAGCGCCGACCGTGGCCTTGCGCGCCTTCGGCGCCGTAGCCTGCAACTCCTCGATGTGGGTGAGGTTTCGCTTGGCGATGATGTTGGTCGCGTCGAGCTCGAGCGTCTTCTGGTAGGCCTCGGCGGCACTTTCGAGGTCGCCCAGCTCCTGGAGTGCCTTCCCGAGCCGGTTCGCAGCCTCGAGGTCGTCCGGGTATTCTTGGATCAGGGCACGGTTCTCGGCCGCGGCCTCTTCCCAGCGGCGGGCGAGGGCGAAGGCGATTGCAGCGTCAGTACGCTGCTTCCTGCTGCGCCGAATTTGGACCATCTCGCTGCCAACTTTCTGTCCGGGGTCGCGAGCGAGTCGCGCCGGCCCGTTCAGTCACAACAGAACACCAAACCAGAACGCCCAGTCAGAACGCGCTGGAGCGGAAACAGTTACCGCTCTCGGCTCCTGTACTCCGCCGCACGCGTTCCGTGCTGATGAATACGCACAGATCCGTGCCAGATGCCTATCAGCCGCGCCCGGAAACACCCGATTCGAGTGAAATTCCCGTCACGACCAGTGAACGCACCCGATGGAGGGGAAGTGGTCGGGGTGCACAGATTTGAACTGTGGGCCTCGTCGTCCCGAACGACGCGCTCTACCAAGCTGAGCTACACCCCGGACGGCGACTGACCTCAGTCGGAGCGGAATACTAACCCGCAAGTGGGGGCCTGTCGAGGCGCAGGGTGCCTACTTCGGCCTCGAATCGAGGCCACTACCACAAATGTAAGGCTGACCGCGCCAATCTCACGTCCGAGGACGGCACAGAGGTCGCCGTCTGGGCGATCATGGAACCCTCGAGGCGACAGCGCGTCTCAACCGGAGCACCGCATGCCTCGTCTCGCCCTCGACTCCTATTGGCTGGGGATCCTCGCGCGGAGCGGGGCCATGCTGACGGTTCTCGCGAGCGTGTACCTGTTGCTGGCCCAGCACCCGCTTGGCAGCGGGCGGCTGCCTGACTGGGTCGGTCACCTCGTGCTCTTCGCGGTGCTCGGGCTGTGCATCGGGCTGACCGTGGCCACGACGCAGGCCCGCGAGGCGAGCGCCGGGCGCCGGCGACTGCTGCTCGCCGGCCTCGTCGCGGTGGTGCTCTATGGCCCCCTCACCGAGGTCGCGCAGTACATCGTGGGGCGCGACGCTGAGTGGAGCGACGTCGCCGTCGACATCGCGGCCTCGCTGCCCGCGTTCGTCCTGGGTACGACGCTGCCGAAGCTATTGCGGACGCGACCACAACTGTAAGGTCGCGACCTGCGTGCGCCGGTTCCCAACCGTCGCTTATGATCCCCGCGGCGGGAGAGAGGGCGTCCCCTTCGGTGCAGATTTGGCGCCTTCCTCGTCGTCCCCTCTCGATGCTCGCCCTCGCTGTGCTGGTCGTTCTCGCGACTCTGGCTAGCCAGCGCCCGCCCCTCGAAGCCCAGTCCCTGTCGCTCGGCGATGAGAACTCGTGGCTGCGCGTCCAGAACGTGGGCGACAAGGGCGCGGCCATTGACATCACCTTCTACGACAACAACGGCAACCGAGTCACCGCCGATAACTGCCCCAAGGCCGGCGGCTGTGCAGCCATCGCCCCCGGCGTCGGCTGGTCCTTCTTCCAGCAGGGCTACCCCGGCCTCACTAACGGCTACCGAGGCTCCGCGATCGTGAAGTCCGACCAGCCCTTCGTGGCGCTGCTCGCGCGCGACGCCTTCAAGGGCGGCCAGTTCCAGATCGACGGCGATACCATGCGCCTTGGTCGAGGCAGCTCTGCGCTCGCCTTCCCGATCGTCCAGAACACCGACAGTTTCGTCTCCCGCCTCACGATCCAGAACGGCAGCGATACCGCCGAGGCCTGCGTCGAGATCCGCTACTGGGCACAGGCCTCCGGCACGGCCAGCGCCATCGACCCGCCGAGCCCCAGCGCCGGCTGCCCCTCCGGCGGCCGCCTGCTCGCCCCACACGCCTCGATCGTGCGAGACGAGAACAGCCTGCCCGTGCCGTTCGGCTTCGATGGCTCGGCCCAAGTGCTGACCTACGACAGCGCGAGCGGCTCGAAGGCCACGGCGCAGACGCTCACCGGCACCGTCGACACGCGCGAGCGCCGTGGCCCCGGCCTCGGGGAGAAGCGCGGCATCACCTCGGAGGAGTTTCGCCAGGTCGTCTCGCTCCCGCTCGTCGAGCGGAACATCGATGCGGGCGGCCAAATCTGGAACACACGCTTCCGCATCATGAACGCCAAGCCCGGTACCCCGAACGAGGTGAACCTGCGCTACGAGGGCACCGCGGCGAACGGCGACAAGATCAGCATCGACTACAAGACGACGGTCGTGTCCTCGCTCACCTGCGACCAGCGCTCGCGCGGCACCGATGGCTGCCTGCCCAGCGACCGCGACCTGCCGCCGAGCTTCGCCGGCTCCGTGCGCATCCAGTCCACAAACCCGATCGCCGTCGTCGCCCAACGCAGCTCGAGCAAGGGCGCGTTCTCGGACTACCGAGGCTTCACCGTGGGCGAGGCCGCACGCCAGGTCGTACTCCCGGTGCTCGACAAGAACTTCGGACCGTTCGGCGGAAGCAGCGGCTGGAACTCGTGGTTCCGCGTGCTCTCGTGGGACGGTTCGCCCGCGTTCGTGCGTGTGGTGTATTACTCGCGCCAGTTCCCGACGGGCCAGCTGCGCGATGCGTTCAGCGCGCCCGACGCAGTGACGGTGTTCCAGGCCGCCGACGGCAACCTGCCCGACGGCTGGGTGGGCAGCGCGATCGTGATCTCCGATCAGCCGATCGTCGTGCTCGTCGGTGTCGACAGTCCGACGTTCCCCGGTGACACCGCGATGCTCTACAACGGCGTCGGCTTCGACTAGCCAATGACGACCTCGAGCTCCTTCACCTGCGAGCGCTGCAGTCGCGCCTTCAAGCTCTCCGCCGAGACGCTCGCGCGCTATCCCGGCTGGGTGCCCAAGCTCTGCAGCGACTGCCGCAGCGCGACCAAGGGCGCCAGCACTCGAGGTGGCACGCGCAGCTCGGCATCACGCGGCTCGGGAGCGCGCTCGTCCAGCAGTGGCGGTGGGGGCGGCTCGACGCGCGGTGTGCTGCACACTACCGCGCAGGTGCTCGAGCGCTATAGCGGCGGGCCGCAGACCGGCGTGTTCACCGACGGTTCCTGCAGCGGCAACCCCGGCCCTGGCGGCTGGGGCGCCGTCCGCGTCCTCGACGGCGAGGTGGTCGATGCGCGCCACGGCGACGACCCCGACACCACAAACAACCGCATGGAGCTCGTCGCCATCGCCCAGGGCATCGAGATGATCGGCCCGGGCGAGACGCTCGACGTCTATACCGACAGCCGACTCGTCGTGCAGACACTCACCCAGTGGGCGGCCGGTTGGGAACGTCGGGGCTGGAAACGCTCTACGGGCGAAGTCCAGAATCTGGAGCTCGTGCAGCGCGCCTTCTCCCTCGCGAAATCTCGACCGCACGTGCGGATTCAGTGGATCCGCGCGCACGACGGCTCGAAATGGAACGAATACGCCGACGCCCTCGCAACGGCGTACCTCCGCACGACGTTATAGCCCACGTACCTGTCGGCCTGAGGTTTTTGTCAGGCTTGCACTTGTAGGGCACACCGCTCCCCCGCGGAAATCAGCCATGTCACGCCGCTGTAACGAGCTGCTCCCCCACAGAGGCAGCCCTGTAACGCAGTTGTGGCGCGCCGCCCCGGAGAATGAGTTCATGATCAGGATGACTACTACCAATCAGCACTCCATCTCGGCCCGAGCTGCGCGAAGGCATCCTGCAGGACATCGTGGCCATGAGCATGATCACGGCTGCTCTCGAGAAGCGCCTCGACGCTGATGACGGTGACACCGCCCGGATGCTGCGCCTGCTCACCGAGAAGCTCTCCGAAGACGCCGAGCGCTTGCGCTCGGTGATCGCGGAACTCGAGGCCGCCTAGCCCCAGGCGCCCCCCTCCGAGACCACGAAGGCCCCGCACGTGCGGGGCCTTCGTCATATGCAACCGGCACACGCGATTCAGTGGTGCCCGTGGCCGCCGCCGCCGGCATTGCCACCACCACCAGCGTTACCACCGCCGCCAGCGTTACCACCACCACCAGCGTTACCACCGCCGCCGGCATTGCCCCCACCACCAGCGTTACCACCGCCGCTGGCATTGCCACCACCACCGGCAATACGCCGCCGCAGGTCGCGCATCCCGAGGTGCAGCGACCACATCGCGAAGATGCCCGTGGTGCTCACCCACAGCTCCAGCAGCAGGTGCGATCCCACTGCGAACTGTGCCGCCGTAGCACGGTCGGTGCCGAGCAGCTGCAGCAGCTCGGTCAGTGCGAGCTCGAACGGCCCGACGTTCCATGGCGTGAGCGGCACGGCCACGATCAGGTTCGCCACCACCGTCACGAGCAGCGTCTGCGGAAACGCGAGCGGCAACGAGAACCCGTGTGCCAGCGCCCAGTACATCGTCACCTCGAGCAGCCAGCCGACGACCGAGAACCCGAGCGCGATCAGCGCGTCGCGCGTCCGCGACAGCGACGCCATCCCCACCAGCACGTCGCCCAGCCGCCGCGCGGCACCATCGCGCCACCCCTCCGGGAGCCAGGCCACCAGTCGCCATCGCTGCAACGTCGCCACGTTGCTCCCCCACCCAGAGCGCGCCGCCGCGACTGCGACCGCGAACACCGCGAGGATAACCGTGCCTACCGTGAGCAATACCGGTCGCACGGCCGCGGGGATGTCGATGAGCACCACCGCACCGAGCATCAGCAGCACGAACGAGACGCCGTCGAACAGCGACTCGACGATCATCACATTGCTCGCCATCTCAGCCCGCGGCACGCCGTAGCGGCGGCTCGGCAGCTCGATGCGAATCAGATCGCCCACGCGGAGCGGAATCGTCGCGTTCACGAAGTTCGCGAGCAGGAACAACGCGAGCAGGTCACGCATCGGCACCTCGGGCCTGTGCCGCAGCAGGAAGCGCCAGCGCCCCGCATGCACGACCTTCGAGGCCGTGAACGCGCACAGCCCGCCGAGCACCCACCAGACACGCACATGCGGCAGCCCGCGCAGCGCGTCGAGCACGTCGACACGCCACAGCAGCAGCGCAATCACCGCTACGCCAAGCAGCGCCTGCACCATGACCAGCCGACCGAGGCCCGAGACGCGCATCGATGCCTACTCGCGCCGAATCGCGACGGTGACACGCCCCACCGCCACCAGCGCGCCTGAGGCATCACGCACATCGACCTGCACCCACGCCATCCGCCGACCTGCGCGCACCACCCGCGCGTCCGCCACGAGGTCGCTCGTCGCCGCCTCGAGGAACGACACACTCAGATCCGTCGACACCGTCCCCGTCCACGCCGGCTCGTCGGGCGCCTGCAGTGTCAGCACCGCGCTCGCCCCCGAATCGATCAGTGACGCCACCACGCCGCCGTGCATCACGCCCTCGCGACGAAAGGTGCCGAACTCCGGCTGCATCGGCAGCCGCAGACGCACGAACCCCTCCTCCACCGCATCGACCACGATCCCCAGGTGGTTCCAGAAGCGGTTGGTGTGCTGGTCAACCAGCGCGCGCAGCCGTGCATCGTCAGAAGTGCTCGTCGGATTAGTTGTCATGCGCCAAGGATAACCGCGGACGCGTCTGACCTTAATCACGCCTTAAACCACGCCCTCCACTCTCGATCGAGAGAAGCAACAGACCTCGAGAAGTACGAGGAGGATCAAGTGGGAGTCATCATCCTGGGTTCACCCGCCAGCGTCGGCGTCATCACGGGCCGTGCCCGTGTTGTCCGCATGGCCGAAGACGTAGCCCGCGTGCAGCGCGGCGAGGTCGCCGTCCTAGCCGCCTCGGCCCCGCGCCTCACGCAGCTACTCGCCGTCGCCGGCGCGCTCGTCTGCGAAGCCGGCGGCCCGCTGAGCAACCTTGCCACCGCTGCCCGCGAAGCGCGCATCCCCACCATCGTCGGCGCCAGCCGCGCGACGTGGGCCATCGAGGATGGCGACATGCTCACCGTCGATGGCGGCACCGGCATGGTGCTGGTGCACGAAGGCAATCACCGTCGAGAAGAGCGCACCGCGGAGCTCGCCACCGCCTGGTAGCGGTGATGAGCCCACGCGCGTGCCCCCTATAACGGCGCGAGACGGGCGGTTGTTCGCGATCGTTCCGCGTCGCGGAGTGATCCTGTTTGTTCTTACGGGGGAGTGAGCTAGACCGTCAACTCGTTTCCCCCCGTTCGCCTTGGGCGTGCGAAGCGACCGTGGGTCGCGATCGAGCCACCCTGCGGCGGGTGGGGCTTTGGACACGACCGCTCCCCACGGTCTGAGTAGAGGCGCACCGCGCGCGCCAGCACCTGTCCGCATCGTAGGGATCGCCACCGCCCGACTGGCCAGAAGCCGCCGAGCGGATCTGGTTGGGCTCGCCATTCGGAGCCCATCCCTACGTCCCGATCGAAGCCGAACGGCTCGCGGGATGTTGCAAGTTCAGTTCGCCCACGCGCTCACCCCAACGAAACCTGCGAGCAAGTCGTTGGTGAGCAGCGCAGAATGATCACCAGACATGGAGGCATCGATGCGAACTCTTGTGGTGGGCGCGAGCGGCTACATCGGCAGTCACTTGGTGCCGCTGCTGATAGAACGTGGGCACTCGGTCCGGGCGGCGGCCCGCAACCGCGACGCACTCGAGGCACGCCGCTGGCCGGATGTCGAGTGCGTCGCAGCGGATGTGCTGCGCCCCGAGACGCTTGACGCCGCGCTGGCGGGCATCGAGGTCGCCTACTACCTCGTGCATTCAATGGGCTCTGGCAACGCATTTCCGCGCCTGGACCGCGCAGCCGCGCGCAACTTTCGGCAGGCGGCAGAACGGGCGGGCGTGCAGCGCATCATCTATCTCGGCGGGCTGCAGCCATCCGGAGCTGCATCGACGCACCTCGCCTCCCGTGCGGAGACCGGTGAGATTCTGCGCGATGGCGCAGTTCCTGTGACCGAGCTGCGTGCTGGCATCATCGTCGGCGCGGGCAGCGCAGCGTTTGAAGTGATCCGTGACCTTGTGTTCCATCTGCCTGTGATGGTGACACCGCGGTGGGTCAAGTCGCGTACACAGCCGATCGCGCTCCGCGACCTCCTGGAATACCTCGTGCGCGCTGCGGAGACGCCGGAAACGATGGGGCGCGTCTTCGACGTCGGGGGGCCCGAGACGCTGAGCTACTTGCAGATGATGCGCGGGTTCGCGGAGCTCGTGGGACGCCACATCTGGATCATCCCGCTACCGGTGCTGACCCCGCGGTTGTCCTCGTATTGGCTCGACCTCGTGACCGCGGTTCCAGCGAATGTCGCGCGTCCACTGATCGAAGGGCTGCGTGACGACCTCCTGGCGGACGATCGCGCGATACGCACGCTCATCCCGTTGGCGTTGGAGGGGTATCAGGACGCAGTGCGCGATGCGCTGGCGATGGAACAGGCAGAGCGGGTACCGATCCGCTGGACCGAGGGCTCGCTTGCCTACAGGGGTTCCAGACCAGACATCTCGTACTACTCGCGCCAACTCCATGCAGAAGCGGATTCAACCGCTCCTGTGGAAGCCACCTGGGCAGCGATTGCCGCAATCGGCGGTCGCGCAGGCTGGCCGGCCTATTCTTGGCTCTGGCGCGCACGCGCTCTGATCGATCGGGCTGTCGGCGGTCCGGGCATGCGTCGTGGCCGACGCCATCCGACAGAACTGCGCGTTGGGGACACTGTCGACTGGTGGCGTGTCGTGGCGATCGATCCTGGACGCAGGGTCACCCTCGTCGCGGAGATGCGCGTTCCCGGCTCGGCAGTGCTTGAGCTCGAGACACGTCCCCGCGCGGATGGCGGGTCGACGGTCAGTGCCACCGCATTCTTTAACCCGGCAGGCGTCTGGGGGTTGCTGTATTGGCTGGCGCTGTTACCGGTGCATCGCAGGATCTTTGCCGCGCTCGCGCCTGCCCTGGCGAGGCACGCCCAAGCAATCGGATCGGGCTAGACCATCGATCTCTACGCGACTGCTGAACATTCATCCCGATGTTCGGTCGCGACCAGCGACAATGGCCGGTGGGTCAAGCCGTGGTCGAATCCGATCAGGGTCGCCATAACCCGCTTGCGCGAGACGCGGTCTCGTCTCAGGCGCCACGTTCAGGTGGCATTCTGTTGGGCTCCTCGCGAGCCTGGCACGCCCGTTCTAGCTCGACCGATGCGACCGGAAATTTGGCAGAGCTAACACCCCGACGATGCCATGGAAGTTAGGAGGCCGACACGTGATCCGCTAGCAACCGTTGTCACATGGAGCCGATGGACGACACTGCGATCCGCTGAGAGATGGCGTATCGGCTGCGCACGCTTCCCGTCTACATCCAACGAGCTGGGCCACCCTCGGAGCGGATCCGCGCAGCGACCAGCGCTGCGCACACCGTCGTCAGCGGCACCGCCGCAATCAGCCCCATGCTGCCCACCAGCGAGCGCACCACCTCGGTCGCGATGAACTCGCGGCTCAGTTCGGTCGCGAGCGGCTCGCCCTGCACCACGAGCAGCATCAGCAGCGGCAATGACGCACCCGCGTACGCGAGCACCAGCGTGTTCACCGTCGCCGAGATGTGATCGCGGCCGACGTTCATCGCACGCCGGTACAGCTCGAACACGTTGAACGAGGCATTCGCGTGGCGCAGCTCGAACACCGCGGAGGCCTGCGCCACGGTGATGTCATTCAGCACGCCCAGCGCACCAATCACGATGCCACCGAGCAGCACACCGGCCGCATCGACGTGCCGCGCCGCGAGCACTTGCAACGTCGCCGTGTCCTCCGAGGCGATCCCCGTCAGCTGCGCGAGCGAGATCGCAAACGCACTCAACGCCACGGTGAACACGAGCGCGATCGCTGTCCCCACCAGCGCGACGGTGGTCTTCAGATTGATGCCGTGCGCCATGTAGAGCGTCGTGAGCATGATCACGAATGCGCCCGTCGTCGCGATCACGCGCGGGTCGTGCCCCGACAGCATCCCCGGAATCACGAACCGCATGATCACGAGCAGACTCGCCGCGAGACCGAGTAGCGAGGTCGCCCCGATCACCCGCCCCGCCACGACCACCATCACCACAAACGCCAGCCCGAGGATCCACAGCGCGTTCGTGCGCACACGATCCACGATCAGATACGCGTCCCCATCCGGCCCCTGCACCGTCGAGAGCAGCACGCGGTCGCCGGGCTGCACCGTCAGCGAGCCGATGTCGTCCGGGCTACGGTCGCGCGTGACCGTGACGATCTTGCCCTGCACGTCAATCGCGAGGCGTTCGTGCTCGATCTCGCCGCGCGGCGATGCGGTCATGGTCCGCTCGAGCACCTGCGTCACACGCCCCTCGACCGTCTCGCCGACGCCCTGCGGGATCGCTCTTGGCACATCGAAACCGGCGACCGCGGGCACCACGACGATCGTCAGCAGCAGGATGACGGCGATGCACCATCCCACGAATACCTGTGCCAACGAAGGTCGTCGAAACCGCATCCATCGAGTCTCCGCCCGTCAGCCCTTCCGAGCGAGATCACGAGGCGACCACCCGCTATAGTCCCCATTCGCGCGAAACACGCTCACCCCGAAAAACCACCCGCCTGAACCGACCGAGGAGACCCCATTTGCGCGGCTTCCCCACCATCAAGCGCCCCTTCTACGGCTGGTACATGGTGGCAGCCGCCATCGTCCTCCAGGCCCTGCCCGCCGGGCTGCTCCAGCAGGCCTTCGGCTCCTACGTCGTCCTCCTCGAACGTGACTTCGGTTGGAGCCGCACCGCACTCAGCGGCGCCTTCTCCACCGTTCGCGTCGAGGAGGGCCTGCTCGGCCCTCTCCAGGGCTGGCTGATCGACCGCTTCGGTCCGCGCAGCGTGATGCGCGTCGGCATGGTGATCTTCGCCGCGGGCTTCTTCTACTTCGCGCGCATCGACTCGATCGTCGGCTTCTATGTCGCCTTCGGCATCATGGCGATCGGCGCTTCGCTCGCCGGCTTTCTCTCCATCACCACGGCCGTCGTGAACTGGTTCGATAAGAAGCGGTCGATGGCGATGGGCATCGCCCTGCTTGGCACTGCCGTCGGTGGCCTCTTGCTGCCAGTCGTTGTGATCGGGCTCGAGGTCTGGGGCTGGCGAGCCGTCGCGAACATCTCCGCCATCGCTGTGCTTGTGATCGGTCTACCGATGGCGCAGGTGATGCGCCATCGCCCGCAGGAGTACGGCCTGCTCCCCGACGGCGCGACACTCGAGGTGGACTCGAACGGCATAACCAGCGCAGCCAGCACCGCGCCCGACCTCACCCCGTCATTTACCGCCCGCGAAGCGATGCGCACCCGCGCGTTCTGGTTCATCTCACTCGCCCACGCCGCATCAGTGCTCGTCGTCTCCGTCGTCACCGTGCACTTCACGCCGCACGCGACGGGCAACCTCGGCTACTCGCTGCAGGCCGCCGCCGGCCTCATCACCATGCAGACCGTGACGAACCTCATCGGTCGCCCCTTCGGCGGCTGGCTCAGCGACCGCATCGGCTCGCGGGCCGTGATCATCCTCTGCATGCTCATGCACGCGGTCGCACTCGTGCTGCTCGCGTTCGCACAAGCGCTGTGGATGATCGCCGCGTTCGCACTGCTGAACGGCCTCGCCTGGGGCGCTCGAGTCCCGGTGATCGTCTCGATCCGCGCCGAGTACTTTGGCGCGAAGTCGTTCGGCTCGATCATGGGCATCTCGTCGTCGGTTGTGACTGTTGCCGCCGTGATCGCGCCAGTGCTGGCGGCGATGTCCTATGACGCATTCGGGAGCTACACGTTCTCGTTCGTCACGCTCGCGATCCTCGCGGCGCTTGGCTCGCTGTTCATGGTCTTCACGCCGCCGCCGGCACCGCTCAACGCCGTCGTCGAGGAGCTCACAACCACAGCGCACTAGTCACGCGCAGGCGGCGGCTCCAGCGGCGGGAAGCCGTTCAGCTCCCGGATGTCCGAGCGCTGGTGGAACTCGTAGAGCCACCGCAGCTGCTCCCAGTCACGATGCCGCTCGAGCGCCTCGCGCTGCGCGAGCTCTTCCGGCCCGAGCCGCACGCCGCGAATCGCGTCGCTCTTCGGCTCGCCGAGGATGTAGCAGGGCACCCACTCGGGCGCGACTTCCTGGTACGCGTAGTACGCGAGGTAGTCCTCACCCACCACGAACATCTCGTCGACCTGATACGTGAGCAGGTTCTGGTACACACCACGCCGCATCTGCTCCACGACATGTCGATACACGGGCGCCCACGTTGCCGAGGTCGAGGGGTTGTAGTCAGTCACGAACGGCCGCACGAGCACGCGGGGCACCATCGCCCAGTACCGCGTCACGACGCTGTCCAGCACGCTCCGCACCAGCACCACAAGATCAGGATCACGAGGTGGCGCGAGCTGCTCGCCCTCGTGCACCTCGTCGATGCGCGGCGGCGACTCGTCAGCGTCCTGCGTCGTGCGCACTCAACCGAGCCGGGTACGCCTCGATCGTTCGAGACGTACCCGCTACTCGTTCAACTTCACGACTGGCAGCGCCCGATCAGCGGCGTGCTCGCCGGAATGCCACTCGCAAAGCGCGCGTTCCATGCCGCGTTCACAGCGCCAATGCTCGCACCCGGCACGTACACATCGAAGTCGCCACCCGCGTTGGTCGACCAGAACGCGAGCGAACTCGAGGTGCACGTGCTCGCCGCGACGAGCGCCGCGTTCGTCCCACCGCCGAACACCACGAGCCCGAAGCCCTTGGCCGGCAGCGGGAACCCGATGCTCGTGCCACTCGAGGGCGGCACCGTCGGCGTCAAGGTCGGAGGAGGCGTCGTCCCGCCCGCGCCATACGTGAAGCTGTTCGCGAGCGACGCGCTCAGCCCACCAGGGTTCGTCACCGTCACCGTCGCAGCCCCCGACGCGCCACCCGGCGTCGTCGCGTACACCTGCGAATCC
>Ga0114969_10000382_pt1 | contig 37945 bp, 44 predicted proteins | sample M_130807_MF_Meta_FD_87316 | JGI IMG/M metagenome (GOLD analysis project Ga0114969, IMG submission 87316) | Freshwater microbial communities from Lake Montjoie, Canada to study carbon cycling - M_130807_MF_MetaG | ecosystem: Environmental > Aquatic > Freshwater > Lake | place: Lake Montjoie...
AAACGATTCAACGAGGCCTTCATTCTCATCGAAATCAACAGTATCGGGCTTCAGGTTGCAGACATTCTCCACAATGAATTGGCCTATGAGAACCTTATCAAGGTTCGAAATGCTAAAGGTAAAGCCGGGCAGCAGGTCACTCCAGGTTTCACTAAGCAGATGCAGTTTGGTCTAAAGACCTCAGTACAGACAAAGAAGATTGGTTGTGCGAACCTCAAATCTCTTATCGAGAACGACAAACTAATAGTAAATGACGAAGACACGATTATGGAACTAACTACCTTCTCAGCCAGCAAAGCTTCTTTTGCGGCCGAAGAAGGTAACAATGACGACCTTGTTATGACGCTGGTGAATTTTGGCTGGCTTTCAGCACAGAAATACTTCAAAGAGAGTGTCAATTCTGACATTCGCAGAACGCTACAAGAAGAACAACTGAGTATCATGGACAACGATATCGTACCTTTCGGTGCTATATCTGGCTATCAAGGATCAGCAGCGGAAGAATCTGAACTGATAGATGGTGACCTCTGGGTGACCGATAGGTCTAAGTTTACCATGGAGAACATGGAATTTGAGACCCTTTCGAACAAGCACAGACTGTAAATTGCTGTTTTTCTAAATAAACCAGAGAAAAGTAATCTTTTCATATAAAGGAGAAATACGATGGCATATCAATTGTCACCAGGTGTTAATGTTTCAGAAATTGACCTATCTACAATCATTCCAGCAGTAGGTTCTACTCAAGCCGGTTTCGTAGGTACGTTCAGTTGGGGGCCAGCAGATGTTATTATGAACATCTCAGATGAAATTGGTCTCGCCAGCACATTCGGTACACCAACCGCAAATACTTACGAATCATTCTTTACGGCCGCTAACTTCCTTGCTTATGGTAATAGCCTAAGACTTCTACGTTCTGTAGGCGCAACATCAAACAATGCGGTGTCTGCAAACAGTGGAATACAGATTAAGAATAGAGACGCTTACGAATCTACATATTTGAATGTTAAGTCAAATGCAAACACATATGGTATGTTTGCGGCTAAGTATCCAGGTGCTCTTGGAAACAGCTTGAAGGTTGCAGTTTGTGCTACAACAGCTGGTTTTGCCACATATAACTACGCTTCTCAATATAACAGCGCACCAGGCACATCTACATATGTATCAGGCGTTAGCGGTTCAAATGATGAAATGCACATCACAGTTGTTGACGAAGACGGTGTAATTACAGGTACAGCAAATACAATTCTTGAAAAGTTTGGGTATATATCAAAAGCTTCTGATGCTAAGAATGATGACGGTTCTTCAAACTACTTTGTAAACGTACTGAATGACCAGTCTAAGTATGTGTATGCCATGAATAATAGTGACAATGCTTCTTGGGGTAATACGGCACCAAACACAACATTCGCATCAGCAAGTTCTACATATACATCATCACTAGCTAATGGTACAGATGTTTCTCCTTCAGATGGAAACCTACAGACAGGATATGATTTCTTTAAGAATTCTGATTCAGTAGATATCTCTCTAATCTTGACAGGCAGCTCTTCAAATGTTGTTTCTAAGTATGTTGTAGATAATATTGCAGAGACTCGTAGAGACTGTGTGGTCTTCATCTCACCTAAATCAACAGACGTTGTTAATAAGAGTGGTAGTGAAGTAACAAACATCAGCGCAACAAGAAACGGTTTCAACGCTTCTTCTTATGCCTTTATGGATAACAACTGGAAGTATCAGTTCGACAAGTACAACAATGTCTATCGTTGGGTACCTTTGAACGGTGATATTGCAGGCCTCTGTGTTCGCACAGACTTTGAGCGCGATCCTTGGTTCTCACCGGCTGGTTACAACCGTGGGCAAATCAAAAACGTCACAAAGCTTGCATGGAATCCAACAAAGAGCAATCGCGATGACCTATACAAGATTGGTGTCAACTCTGTCGTAAGTTTCCAAGGTGATGGAACAATCCTTTATGGCGATAAGACAATGCTTACGAAGCCATCAGCTTTCGACCGCATCAATGTACGTCGTCTATTCATCGTTCTTGAGAAGGCCATTGCAAGAGCATCCAAGTATTCACTATTCGAATTCAATGATGAGTTTACCCGCGCACAGTTCATATCACTAGTACAACCATATCTTCGTGATGTACAGGGTCGTCGTGGTATCTTTGATTTCCGTGTCGTGTGTGATACTTCAAATAATACTCCTGAAGTGATCGATAGAAATGAATTTGTAGGTGACATCTATATCAAGCCTGCAAGAAGCATCAACTTCATTCAATTGAACTTTGTTGCTGTTCGCACTGGTGTGAACTTCGAGACTATTGTTGGTCGTTTCTAATACAAACATAAATAGAGATAAGGAGTAATATCAAATGGCTTTCAATGTCCAACAGTTTAGATCACAGCTAACAGGTGACGGCGCACGCCCAAACCTGTTTCAGTGTACACTAACTTTTCCTACACTAGCTTCTTCAGGTGGTGCAACATCACCTGGAGGCGTTCAAGATAACGTAAACCTAACCGAGAAGTTTACGTTCATGGCAAGAGCAGCACAGCTACCAGGTTCTACTGTAAATCAAATTCCAGTTAACTACTTTGGCCGTGAACTCAAGTTTTCAGGCAACAGAACTTTCCCAGAGTGGACAGTAACCATCATCAACGATGAAGACTTCCGCCTTCGTAACGCATTCGAAAAGTGGATGCACGGTTTGAACTCTCATGTAACTAATACACGAGGCGCTTCATTCCAGAACTCACTTGATTATCAGCAAGATGCTGTAGTTACTCAGTTTGGTAAGGCCGGTAACATCATCAAGCAGTATCAGCTTGTAGGTATGTTCCCAATCGACGTATCACCAATCGAACTAGATTGGGGTTCTAATGATACCATCGAAGAGTATGCAGTAACCTTCGCTTATCAGTGGTGGGAAAGCAATACGACTGAGACTTCATTCAGAAATATCTAACATACATAAGATAGTAGGGAGGATTCTCTCCCTACTACTTTTCTCGGAGTAGTTTATTAATGGCAACCTTATTTGGTTTTGAGATCAGCCGTAAAAAAAATCAAGTACAACAAGACGAGCAAAGTAAGACATTTGCTGTACCTCAGAATGATGATGGTGCAGTTACCATTCAGTCAGGTTCCTATTATGGCACCTATGTAGACCTTGATGGTGTTGTTCGTAACGAGATTGAACTTATCACTCGTTATCGCGAAATGTCTATGCAGCCTGAGCTTGAAACTGCTATTGATGAAATCGTCAACGAAGCTATCGTCAACGATGAAAACGGTAAAGGTGTCGAGTTAAACACTGATGATCTAAAACAACCAGAGCAAATTAAAAAGAAGATCAGAGATGAGTTTGAGTTTATTCTCAAACTTCTCGACTTTGGTAATATGGGCCATGACCTATTCCGCCGTTGGTATATCGACGGGCGATTGTTCTATCACATCGTTATCGATGATAAGAGACCGACACTTGGTATCAAAGAAGTAAGATATATCGATCCACGCAGAATCCGTAAAATTCGTGAGATTCAAAAGACCCGTGATCCAGTAAGTGGTATGGATATCATCAAGCGTCAGAATGAATACTATCTATATAACGAACGCGGTGTTGTCGGCGCTCACTCTAACTTGGGCGCTAAGATTGCCGTTGATGCTATCGTAAATGTCAATTCAGGGCTTATGGATGCTAAGAGAGCGATGGTTCTTTCTTACCTACATAAGGCCATCAAGCCACTCAACCAGCTAAGAATGGTTGAAGACGCAACCGTTATCTACCGTCTCTCTCGCGCACCTGAGCGCCGTGTGTTCTATGTTGACGTTGGTAATATGCCAACCATCAAAGCTGAACAGTATCTAAAAGATATCATGACCAAGTATCGCAATAAGCTGGTTTATGACTCAAGTACAGGTGAAATCAAAGACGACCGTAAGCACCTTTCTATGCTTGAAGATTTCTGGTTGCCTCGCCGCGAAGGTTCGAAAGGTACAGAAATCACCACTCTTGCTGGCGGTATGAATCTTGGTGAACTAGAAGACGTTAAGTATTTTGAAAAGAAGCTCTACAAGTCTCTTGGTGTTCCTACTTCAAGACTAGAATCACAGCAAGGGTTTTCACTTGGCCGTTCTACAGAAGTAACCAGAGATGAGCTAAAGTTCAATAAGTTCATTCAGAGACTTCGCAACAAGTTCTCTATTCTATTTGATGACCTTCTTCGTGTACAGCTAGTACTCAAGCGCATTTGTACCGAAGAAGAGTGGAAAGAATTCAAAGAAGACGTATGGTATGACTTTAAGAAAGACAACAACTTCCAAGAACTAAAAGAAGCTGAGTTGATGACTAATCGTCTCACTCTCCTTCAGGTGGTTGATCCTTATGTTGGGCGTTATTACTCGATGGAGTGGGTTCGTAAGAATGTTCTTCAGCAATCAGATGATGATATTCTTGAGATTAACGAACAGATTGCCAAAGAGCAAGCATCGGCTGCACCTACAGGGCCGGTTGATGCTATGGGCAACCCAATCGATCCTAATGCACTACCACCTACAACCGCTCAGGCCGCCGCAGCTGGTGGGCCACCTCAAATGAACCAAATGCCTGCTGGTGCACCTCAAGCAAAACAACTAGCACCACCAGATGGTTCAGTTCCATTACAAGAAGAACAACCTCCATCTAAGTTTGAACTTCAAGAAAATGAATTGGAATTTGCATAATGTTGAAGAAGTTTAACGAGTATCTCAGTGAAGATTTAGGTGGTGCTCTAATAGAACCAACATCTGATGCGTCTGCACAGGCTAAGAAGCTTGGTTTGCAGTATGTTGGATTTGGTCGCTACGAAGATCCAAAGACACAGCAGATTACACATATCGTACAGAACGAAAGATTAGTTCCATTTAGCAAGGCTGTCAAGAGCAATACATTCAAGGCGGCCAGTAAAGATGACTACGGTACATATACTAAACAGAAGATGCCTGAAATTGAGCAGATGCAGAACTATCTGGTCGATTACTATAAGCCAGAGAAGTTTACAGAGCAAGAACTAGCAGCGGTCGAAGACTATACGGCCGAGAGCTTCTATGATATTAATCAGAAGCTATACTCACTACCAACTGGTATCAAGGCTAAAGAGATTCAACCAGAAACAGAATATGATACTACACCACAAGAGATTGCTAACCTAGATACCGCACTCGATAAGATGAAGACACCGGTAGAGTTTCTGAGCTATGTTGGATTAGGCACTAAGTATGATATCACCAACTTTATTCCTGGCAAGACATTCTCATTCAAAGGTTATCGTTCAACGACAATCAATCCTAATATTGCATTGAACTATAACAGCCGAGTCAACAAAGACCTTCAGAGAAAACAGACAGTCATGCTACAGATTCGTATACCTAAAGGTTCAAAAGGTTTGTTTGCAGAAGACTTCTCTGCTAATCCTGGTGAGTCTGAGTTTTTGCTACCAAGAGGATCGAAGGTAAAAGTGGTTGGTGGCCCAAACAAGCTAGTTGGCAGCAATGCTTACACCGGTGATGCTGGGCTTGAAGTGCTTTACTTTGATTGTATCCTCGTTAAATAAATATACCTAGTCACTAAAAGGAGCAGTAAAATGCAAATCCAAGAAGCTATCAAAAACATCCGCGAGAAGAAGTTAGAGCAGATGAAAGAAAACTTCAATTCGGCTATCACATCTAAGGCTGTGGAAAAGCTAGAAGAGAAGAAGATTGAAATTGCTAAGAACTACTTTGGGCAAAAGTAATAGATCATGAAAAAGATTGGACGAATCAGAGAAGATTACGACATCATCACCGAAAAAGATGATTCCGATACACGCAAGCTAACATCGCTTGTTCGTGCTGGTTTGTTCGATCAAAATAAACTACCAATGCTTAAACGTGCATTGCAAAAAGATCCATCTAAGCTAACAATGGCAGAACGTAAAGGTCTGCTTGAGCTATTGGATTCTCTTATGTCGCAAGTACTACACTCACAATCTGTTTACTCAAAGGTCAAACAGAATGTTGGTACCGATATGAATGAGGCTGTAAAAGACCACTATGGTGTAGACCCTCGTTTTGGTAATTCTGCGGCCGTATCTGAGCGAGATATGCCAACCATCATTATCTTGAAGCGTAAGTCTATTCGTGTATATCCTGACAATCAGAAAGTTGGCCTTTATTATTCACAGTATCTAGACCGCTATGTTGCTATTCCTTTTGGTATGTCTAAAAAGAATGCACCATTCACAGCTATCAATGAAGAACTAGATGAAGCTGTTAATTGGCACGCAGCAGCACAAGATTACTTCAAAGATAATCCTGAAGATTCTGATAAAAAGACAAAAGAAAAACTCAACATTCATCCATCTCAATTTGAAGATGATGAAGATAGAGCAAAGCACATCGAAAAGTTAAAGAAGTTTGTTACACAGAAAGCTGCTCAAGGTAAAATTAGATCAATTCACTATTCTGGTGTCACATCAAAATATTTGGGTGGTGATGCAGAAAAGAGAAGCTTGAAGAAAACTGCTAATAAAGAGTTCAACAAATCATCTAGCTTTATGGATTATGCAGCAGGCCATACAGGTGTTGCAGTAGGTAATGCTGTTCGTAAGGTCGCTCATGGTTTAAGAGATAAGATTAGAGCTATTAGAAATAAGCCAGTTGGTGATGCGAAGTATGCAAATGCACCAAAGATACCTAAGATAGAAGAACCTAAGAAAGAAGTACCAGCACCTGCTCAAGAACCAAAGAAGTCAGGATTTAACATGAAGTTAAAAGATGTTAAACCGCCTAAAGTGCAAGAACCATCACAGGCACCAAAAACTCCTGTAACTTCTACATCAGGTAAAGCAACTGCCAGTTTTGGAGGTTCTATGTCTTCTCCTATTACAGCAAGAGTTTTAGCACCAGCTCAACAAACATCAACAACTCCTAAAGTAAAGCAAACACCTTCAAAACCAGAATCTAATAAAGAAAATTTGAGACCAATTCAACAGGCTCTAAAGAAAAAATGGCGCCCGTCTAAGCGTCGTGAAGAAGTTAATATCAAAGAATCATTTAGACGAAAGGTTGCTGAAAAGCGAAAGATTGAAGAAGTATCTCTTGGAGATGTGGCAGATACGGCCGCCGACATTGCAGTACCTTTCTACAGCGCAGCTAAAAATCTAAAACAAGGTAATTATGGTAAAGCTGCGGTTGATGCCGCTATCGATGTTGGTGCTGGTCTCGCTACACCATTTACAGCTGGTGCATCGTGGGCCGCCCGCATGGGAGCAAAAAGTGCTATTAAGGCTGGCGAAAAAATTGCCGCTCATGGTGCTGAAACTGCGGCCGCCAAGGGTATAGAAAGAGGTGCGGTTAAGGCTGGTGAAAAAGCAGGTGAGCAAGCTGTAGTAAAAGATACTGAAAAGGCTGTTGCTAAACCAGCAAGCGTTGCTTCCAAAGTTGGTGGTACACTTGCTAAAGGTGCTGGCAAAACATTGAAGCTTGGTGGTAAAATTCTCAAAGGCGCAGCATTAATTGGTGCTGGGCTTGCAGCAGGTGCTGGTTCATCATCAGCCAACGACGATAAGAAAGAGTTATCACCAGCTAAATTTGGTATGAACGTCAAAACAAACAAACCAGAAGCTGCTGGTACCAAGACAGGTGTTGATACAAGAACATCAAATCTATACAGAAAGTCTTTTGAAGGTTCTATGAAAGAAGAGACGGCTAAAGATGATGAAGATAAGACTAAAACTTCAACACCTCGTCGTTTTTTAAAACCGGCCGCAGCTTCTAATAGTAAAGTTAAAATCAGCGCACCTAAACCAGCTGGTGTAACCACTGGTGTTGATGCTCGTATGCGTAAGTATGAGCGTGACTTCTACGGGCAACAAAACGAAAGTGTAATGTCACAGATTATGACCATGGTCAATGAAGATGTGACGGAAATGCAACTAAATATAGGTGAAAACACCTTGAAGATAAATAATACAATAGCTAAGAAAGTTGTTGGTGTCTACGAGTCGCTGAACACCGAAAACAAGAAGAAGATGGAAGATATGCTCAATGAGGGTACAACCGAATCTTTCATGAAGCTCATCAATTTCGCAGTAAGGCAATAAAAAATGGCAAATGTAATCAGAGAACAGAGACTTATTGATAATCAAAAGAGAACCCTTGTCAAGTATGTGGCCACTCTTGATACGGCCGCAGCCAATACTATTTTGCTCGATACATCTTCTCTTAGATTCTCTCTCAATACTAGTGGTCAGGTCATGACCGCCAATACCAATATCAAAGGTAACTATAGAACAACTATCAAGCGCATCTATGGGCAAGCCAAGGCCAACGCATACTTTAAAATTTTGTGGCAAGGTTCAAATACAGCCGATATCATCACCATCAATACAGGAAACTTCGACTATAGTTTTGATTCTATGGGTGATGGTGCGGTTATTGCTAATCCAGAAACAACCAGTAACGGTAACATTCTTCTAAATGTTGTTACACCATCTTCAGCAGATACTCTCACACTATTCATCGACCTTCGTAAAGATAACAGAGACTATGACGCCGGGCAGACAGCAGACCCTGTAGCATTCAATAGAGGGCCAGCAGCTCCATGAAGCTAGTAGAAGCAATCGATAGTAAGAACTTCGAATCTGCAAATGATCTTCTTGCTGAAAAATTTCATAGTATTATGGAACGCAAGATGTTTGAAGTTAAGAAAATGGTTGCAGCAGAGATGTGTGGGCAAGGTTCAGGTTTTGCTCGCACCAAGAATGAAAAGCTAGTAGACCAAGATGTACTAGAAGAAGAACCTAGTACAGGCGAAGAGAGTTCAATGGCTCGTTCTGAGCTAGCCTCTATTGCAAAAAATGCCAAATCTATTATGGCTAAAGTTAAAGGCAATAAAGAGCTTGAAGCCTGGACACAATCAAAGATAACGAAGGCCGCTGACTATATGACTTCTGTATCTGACTATATGGATAGTGAAAAGTTAGATGAAGCTCGTGTTAATATTATCAAGGCTCGTATTCGTGGTGGTAAAATTCAACGCCGTAAGAGAGTATCAAACGTACCTGGGTTTACTCTTCGCGGTGGTAAGCTTACTCGTATGTCCGCTTCTGAGCGTAGACGCCGCAAGCTAGGTGCAAGAGTGGCCGCTAGAAAATCCAAACAGAAGCATTCACAGATTCAGCGCAAGCGTAAACTGTCGCTAGTAAAAAGATCAAGATTAGGAATATAAGATGAAGCTTATAGCAGAAGAAGTACTAAACGTACAGTATCTCGTTGAAGAAAAGAACGGCAAGAAAGAACACTTCATCAGTGGTATCTTTATGCAGGCCGAAAAGAAGAACCGCAATGGGCGTGTGTACCCTTTCGATATCCTAAATAAAGAAGTAAGTCGTTACAACAACGAGTATGTCAATAAGAACAGAGCTTTTGGTGAACTAGGGCATCCAGATTCACCAACTATCAACTTGGATCGTGTGTCTCACATGATTACGAGCCTACACCCAGATGGTAATAACATCATGGGCAAAGCAAAGATACTAGATACTCCAAATGGTAAGATTGTGAAGAGCCTACTAGATGGCGGAGCCAGTTTAGGTGTGTCAACAAGAGGCGTAGGGTCTCTAAAGCCACACAATGGTTATCAACTTGTTCAAGACGATTTCCACCTTGCTACAGCGGCAGACATTGTAGCAGACCCATCAGCACCTGAAGCTTTCGTAAGAGGCATCATGGAGGGTAAAGAATGGATTCTTGATGGCACAGGTTGGAAAGAAGTCGATTACTACAGAGCTAAGAAACTGATTACCGAAGCTAGTAGGGCCGAGATTGAAGAGGTTAGTTTGAAGGTATTTTCAAATTTCCTCTCAAAACTTTAAGTATTATAAATAGAAGATATAAAGGAGTATTCTAATATGGGTAAGTCACTTACTGAAACAGCAAAAGCGATTCTGATGAAAGAAGGTGTTGTACCTTCTGTCAGTTCATCTGGTAATAATCCAGATCGTGATACAAACGCATCAAATCCAAATATGGCCACTTTGCGCCCAGGTTCAATGGGTCCAGAAGGTCGTTTCTCTACACCAGGTTCTACACCGCCAGTTGGTGGTGCAAGCGTAACCGTTGAGCAACCAATGGCACCAGGCGCTGGTGAAAATGTTGGCGCAAAGGTTTCTGCTGGTCAGAAGAAAGATACAACAATCAAGGGCGCCGGTAATGCTGGTGAGAAGTCTAAGAAAAAGGCCGAAGTTATGGAAGAAGATGCTGAGACTGAAGGTGAAGTAGTTGCTGAAGGTACACTTGACGAACAGATCGAAGCTTACATCGAACAGCTTGTTGCTGAAGGGCATGATGAAGACACAATCATGGAAGCTATCGAACACTATTTCGGTGAAGCACTCGATGAAGAAACAGATCCAGGTTTCGTAGCCGAAGAAGAAGAGACATATCAGGTAGATATGTCTGAGCATATCGAAGCTCTCTTTGCTGGCGAAGAACTTTCAGAAGAATTCAAAGAAAAGGCTACAGCAATCTTCGAAGCTGCTGTATCACAGAAGATCCAAGAAGAAATTGCCGCTCTTGAAGAAGCATATGCTGAAACACTAGAAGAGCATATCGAACAGATTCAGGAAGAACTTTCTTCCAACGTAGACGACTACCTCAACTATGTTGTTGAGCAGTGGGTATCAGAAAACGAAGTTGCTATCGAAGCTGGTCTTCGCTCTGAACTAACAGAAGATTTCATCTCTGGCCTACGCAACCTATTTGCAGAACACTACATTGACATTCCTGAAGACAAGGTGTCTGTAGTAGAAGAAATGGGTTCAAAGGTTTCCGAGCTTGAAGAGAAACTCAATGAAGAGATCGAGCGCAACGTACAGCTTACAAAGTATCTCAATGAGTCAAAGCATAACGAGATCGTTGCAGAGCTATGCGAAGGGTTGACTTCAACTCAAGCTGCAAAGCTAAGATCACTTTCTGAAGGGCTAGAATTCACCAGCGTGAATGAGTTTGCCCAGAAGGTAAATATTCTAAGAGAAAACTATTTTGCTGATGGTGTTAACTCTACCAATTCACCACTAGATAAGGCAGAAGTAGTAACAGACGGCTCAGGCATGATTGCTGAAGAACTTCAGGGTCCAATGGCTGCATACGTCAGAACTCTTGGCAAGAAACTTCCTAACTAATAGGATTGTATAAATACTAATACAACAGTAAGATTTTAAGGAGAAAATTCAAATGTATCTTACAGAACAACTAGAAGCCAAGTGGTCACCAGTTCTTGACCACGAAGGCCTTGCAAAAATTAAAGACCCATACCGTCGTGCAGTTACTGCCATCATTCTTGAGAACCAAGAAAAGGCGATGGCTGAAGAAGGCCGTATGCTTAACGAATCTGCGCCAACCAACTCTGGTTTTGGCGCAGCAGGCGGCAACGCTGTAGCAGGATATGATCCAATCTTGATCTCTCTTGTTCGTCGTGCGCTTCCTAACCTAATCGCATACGATATCTGCGGCGTTCAGCCAATGAACGGCCCAACAGGGCTTATCTTCGCAATGCGTTCACGTTATAAGACACAGGCTGGCACAGAAGCTCTCTTCAACGAAGCTAATACTGCATTCTCTGGCACAAACGCCGGTGGTGTTGGTGGTAACGTATCTACTGGTTATGCTAACACAAACCCTGTATATGACCTTGCAACTGCTGGTTCTATCGGTGTTGGTTCTGGCATGACTACAGCTATTGCCGAAGCTCTTGGTGACGGCACCAGCGGTAACGCATTTGCTGAAATGGCCTTCTCAATCGATAAGGTTACAGTAACTGCAAAGAGCCGCGCTCTAAAGGCTGAGTACACAATGGAACTTGCTCAGGACCTTAAGGCTGTTCACGGTCTTGATGCTGAGACAGAACTTGCTAACATCCTTTCAACAGAAATCCTAGCCGAAATCAACCGTGAAGTTGTTCGTACCATCTACCGTTCAGCAACTGCTGGCGCTGCATTTGGCACAACAACTGCTGGTACTTTCGACCTTGACACCGACTCAAACGGTCGTTGGTCTGTTGAAAAGTTCAAGGGCCTTGTATTCCAGATCGAGCGTGAAGCTAACGCAATCGCCCGTGCAACCCGTCGTGGCAAGGGTAATACCCTTATCGTTTCTTCTGACGTTGCATCTGCTCTTGCAATGGCTGGCGTTCTTGATTACACCCCAGCACTTCAGGCTAACCTACAGGTAGACGATACTGGCAACACCTTTGCTGGTACTCTTCATGGCCGCATCAAGGTATACATCGATCCTTACTTCGGTGGTTCTTCAAACGGTGACGAACTCTGCACAGTTGGTTATAAGGGTACTTCTCCTTATGATGCTGGCTTGTTCTACTGCCCATACGTTCCTCTTCAGATGGTTCGTGCTATTGGTCAAGACAGCTTCCAGCCAAAGATCGGCTTCAAGACTCGTTACGGCATGGTAGCTAACCCATTCGCAACAACAAACGGTGACGGTGTTGTTGGTGAGCGTAATACTGCTGGTAACACCAACATTTACTACCGCATCTTCCGCGTTCGTAACCTAACCTAAAAGAGTTAGGGTTAGCGGAAAGAAACTAGGCGGGGGAAACCCCGCCTTTTTTTGTTATAAATACCCTAGAGAGGGCCCATGTCAAACGAATCACTTCTAACATTGATACCTGAAAACACAAGTATGCTTCAATCTACGAAGTTCACTTTTATGTTTCCAAATCTTCCTTTTCTTAGATTCTTCTGCCAGACCGTAGAGATACCATCTGTATCAACTTCTGGCGTTGAAGTGGTTACACCATTTGTCAGTACATACAGACACGGCGTCCAGATGAAGTTTGAAGAGCTAACCATCAATGCTATCATTGATGAAGAACTAAAGGTGTGGGAAGAAACATACAATTGGATTCGTGCGTTGACAAGGCCTACAGACTTTGCGGAGTATGTGAAGAGAATTACCAATAACGGGCAAATCTATCACGATGCTATTCTGACTATCAATACCAATGCTAACATACCTAATGTTCGTATTCTATTCAAAGACTGCCATCCAATAGCTCTAGGTTCTGTTCGCTTCAACACAGCAGAAAACGCAGATACCATCCTCACCGCAGACATCACCTTTAGATACGATTATTTTGAGTTAGAACGCCTTTAATGGTTGACAGGAACTAATTCTTCCTCTATAATTGATTACATTTTCATTATGGAGGAGTTATGAAAGCACCTGTCAACATTGACGATCTGATGGAAGAATGGTCGGCCGACTCTAAGGTTGATGAGACTGAACCTGGTCGCGAACTAGCCAAGATATCTTCCCTTCATTCAAAATATCTCAGAGTACTCACCCATCATAGCTTAGTCTGTAAGAAATTACAGAACGAATATCTTCGTACAAAGAAGGTTAAGTGGGAGTACTACAGTGGTGATCTCAACAATCCAGAAGACCTTGAGACCTACAATCTACCACCTCTGATGAAAAAAATACTTCGTCAGGACATACCTATATACCTTGATTCAGATAATGATTTGAATACGCTTCTGATGAAGAAGTCTTTACATCAAGAGATCGTTGACTTCTGTGGGTCTGTATTGAAAGAGTTGAACAACAGAACCTTCCAGTTGAACAATCTCATAAAGTGGGAAATGTTTACAAGTGGCGGATAAGATTATCATATCAAACAAAGATGAAGTCTTTGTCAGAGTTTCTTGCTCAGAAGGTGCAGCGCAAGAGATACGAGAGTACTTCACATTTCAGGTACCCGGATATCAGTTTACACCACAGTATAAGGCCAAACTTTGGGATGGCAAGATTCGTTTGTTCGATTCGAGAACAAGACAAATCTATCGTGGGCTTGTACCTAACATAATCAAATTCTGTGAAGAACGAGACTATGATTGGGAGTATGATAATGAACTCTATGATGAAGAACTCTCACTCGCTGAGGCCGAACAGTTTATCAAATCTCTCAACATACCATTAGAACCTAGAGACTATCAGATAGACGCATTCGTTCATGCTATCCGTTCTCGTCGTGCTTTGCTTCTTTCACCTACAGCATCTGGTAAATCACTCATCATCTATCTAATCGTGAGGTATTTGAATGCGAGAAAAACTCTTATTATTGTGCCAACTATCTCTCTTGTTTCTCAGCTTGCTTCTGATTTTGCCGACTATGGTTTTGATTCAGATGTTCACATTCATCGTATATTTGGAGGGCAAGATAAATTCACAGATAGACCAATCACCATCTCGACTTGGCAGAGCCTATACACGTTACCTAAGGGATATTTTGAAGACTTTGACGTAATCATTGGTGACGAGGCCCATCTATTCAAAGCTAAGTCTCTTGCTGAGATTATGACAGCACTCGTCAACGCAAAGTATCGCATCGGTACGACAGGTACTCTTGATGGTACAAAGACACATAAGCTGGTGCTAGAAGGTTTGTTTGGTCCAGTTCGAAAGGTCATAACCACAAAAGAACTTATGGATAACAAAGTTGTGGCTGACTTCCACATCAAGTGCTTACTTCTTAAGCATCCAGATTCTATATGTCAAGCTGCTAAAAACTTTTCGTATCAGCAAGAGATTGAGTATCTGGTACTGAACGAAAGACGAAACCAGTTCATCACCAATCTGGCCTTATCACTTGAAGGTAACACACTCATACTCTATCAGTACGTTGATAAGCATGGTAAAATTCTCCATGAGATGATAAATAAGAAAGCTGATGGGCGTAAGATTTTCTTCGTCTCTGGTGAAGTTGATGGTGATGCTCGTGAAGACATTAGACGAATTGTTGAAACTGAAACCGATGCAATCATTGTCGCATCGTTTGGTACTTTTTCTACTGGGATCAACATTAGGAATCTTCACAATATTATATTTGCTTCACCGTCTAAGTCTCGTGTACGCAACCTGCAATCTATAGGTCGTGGGCTTAGAAAGTCTGAAACCAAAGACTCCGCAGTTCTATTTGATATAGCCGATGACCTGAGGTATAAGAAGCATGATAACTTCACCTTGAAACATTTTGCAGAGCGCATCAAGATATACTCTGAAGAAAAGTTCAAATTCAAAATCTACAAGATCGAGCTAAAAGGATAAGTCATAATGGAAAATTCAGTGCAGTTCGTCCGTCTGAATACAGGTGAAGACCTTGTCTCGGAAGTATCTGAGATCGAAAATGATGATAATAAGTTCTATGTACTTCATAATCCTATGAAGATCATCTATCAGATGAATATGAAAGGTGGTGGACTCACCATCTCTCTTATGCAATGGGTCTTTGCTCGTATCTGCGAAGACCAAAACTTCATGTTATATCCTAACGATGTTGTCACCATGAACAAACCATCTGATGGATTAGAAGATTACTACTGGGAAACTGTAGAACATTTCACCAAGATGAAAGATAACTTGGCCAAGAAAACATCGTTTGACAACGATGTTAAAGACGAGTCCGATTATCTCGGTGAACTACAAGAGATATTGACCACCTTCAGTTCAATCAACAAGAAGATATTACACTAACGTATCCAACCAATCCAATGATTCATATCATCGGGTACATAGAGACTATATCACTCTGTCAACCCCATGTCAAGAGGTAAGTGAATGGAAAAACCTAAAAAAGTAAAAATACATTATGTAGACAATAAGAAATTCTTCGAAGAGATTGTGGCCTACCGAGAAAAACTTCATATAGCTAGAGCCGCTGGGCTTGAAGACCCTCGTATTCCAAACTATATTGGTGAGTGTATCTACAAGATTGCTACCAAACTATCAACCAAACCTTGCTTCATGAACTACTCTTACCGTGAAGAGATGGTGTCAGATGGTATTGAGAACTGTATCCTTTACTTCAAAGACTATGATCCTTCTATTGGGCAAAACCCATTTGCCTATTTCACTCAGGTCATATACTATGCTTTCTTGAGGCGTATAGGTAAAGAAGAAAAGAATCGATATGCAATGTACAAACACTTCCAAGAAAACATCATCAATCAGCATGACACAAATTTGTTGAGAGATAGTGATGATAACCACTTGCTTCCTGCCCAGATGTATGATAATATAAACGACTTCATGAGCAGATTTGAAAAGAAGGAAGAAGCGAAGAAGTTGAAGCGCAAACAGGCCAAAGAAGGGCTGAATCAATTTTATGAGGAATGACAATGAAAGACGATCTACCAGCAGGGCTACCTTTTCAGGTTACTGACCTTATCCAGAACATGTTGAACAAGCAAGACGGGCATCATATTCGGAACAACTATCGAATGAGACTAGATGCTATCCGTGAAGCATGTAATATATCCATCAAGAAGTTCGATAGCGAAATGTCCTCGCCATTCAGAAGGTCGAAATGAAAGTAGCACTTATCACGGACACCCATTGGGGAATCAGAAATGATTCTCCAGTTTTCTACGATTACTTCAAGCGTTCTCTCGAACAGTTCTTCAAGGTAATCGATGAGCAAAGCATCACTCATGTCATTCATCTTGGTGACTTGTTTGACCGTCGTAAGTATCTAAACTTTCAAACGGCCATGCGTTGTCGTATCGACTTCCTCGAACCACTATACGAGAGAGGTATCATTACGCATATCATTGCCGGTAATCATGACGAGTACTTTAAGAATACCCATGTCGTCAATGCTCTTGATGAAATCGTTGCCAACCGATATTACATGATTAAGACATACACTACCCCCGAACTAATCAACCTAGATGGCACTCTCATTCAACTTCTACCTTGGATTACGGAGTCTAATTATGACGAATCAATGGATGCCATTAACAACTCACCGGCTGAAATCCTTATGGGCCACCTCGAACTCAATGGGTTCGAAATGTTTCGTGGGACTGTTAGCGATCACGGTATGGATGCTCGTGTTTTGGGTCGGTATGATCGTGTTTACAGTGGGCATTATCATCATCGTTCCGTTAGTGGCAATATTACTTATCTTGGAGCTTTTGCTGAATATACTTGGTCTGACTATAGTGACCCCAGAGGGTTCTCTGTGTTCGATACGGAAACTAGAGAAGTAACCTTCTATCAGAATCCACACAACATCTTCATGATGCTTGCCTATGATGATGTGAAGCATCCTGATATCATGGAGAAGATTGCAGAGAGAGACTATAGTGTATATGCAGGTTGCTATGTCAAGGTAGTCTGTGTCAACAAGACTAATCCTTATGCCTTTGATATGATGCTCGACAAGCTATACAAGGTAGGCCCACTAGATATCTCCGTACTAGAAGATATCTCCGCTTTCAAAGACAATGAAGAAGAAGCTGAGATTGACCAAGCACAAGACACACAATCGATATTAGATACTTACATTTCAGGCTTGACATTGCCTGTAGATAATGATACTATGAAAACCTTCATGCGTGATATCTACACGGAAGCATTGTCAGTGGAGCATATATGATTGTATTCTCAGTGATCCGTTGGAAGAACTTTCTTTCAACGGGTAATATCTTTACCGAAATCAAACTTGATGAGCCTTCAAACGCTCTTATCATCGGGGAGAATGGTGCTGGAAAGTCCACGATCCTCGATGCTTTGACATTTGCTTTGTTTGGTAAAGCATTCCGTAAGATCAATAAGCCAGGGTTAGTCAACTCTGTCAATGAGAAGAACTGTGTTGTTGAGATTGAGTTTGCAACAAACGGTAAGAAGTATAAAGTCATTCGTGGTATCAAGCCAAATGTGTTTGAGATCCATTGTGATGGTGTGCTTCTGAATCAAGACTCGGCCTCAAGAGACTATCAAGAACACCTTGAGAAGTTCATTCTGAAGATGAACTATAAGTCCTTCACTCAAATTGTTATCCTTGGTACTGCATCGTTTACTCCTTTCATGCAAATGTCACCGGCTGATCGTCGCACGGTAATTGAAGACTTGTTAGATATTCAAATCTTCTCGGTGATGAATGTGATTGCTAAACAGCGCCTAGTTAGCAACAAAGAATTGCTGGAGAAAAATCGCATCGAACTGGCAGGCGCGGAAGATAAGAAGGTCTACATTGAAAAGACGATTGCCTCCCTCAAACAAAACAATGAAGAAAAGAAGGCGTCACTACAACAATCTTTGGTCGGCCACGAAGAGTCCCTTGACCACACGAAAACAGTCATTGATGAACTCGAATATGAGAGGGACACTATCCTCAACCAGATCACCGAACATTCTTCCCTCAAGGAAAGACACCGTAAGCTTATTGCATATCAATCGAAAATGGAAACCAATCTTTCCAGACACAACAAAGACAAGTCTTTCTACTGCGACAACGACAACTGCCCAACCTGTAGACAACCAATAGCTTCAGACTTCAAAGACGGTATCGTTAAAGAAACTGAAGAGAAGATTGTTGAGCTTGATGATGGGCTTACTAAGATAACAGAAGAGATTGATGCCTGTATCACCAAAATAACTGAGATTGAACATCTCTTGAAAAAGGTTGATAACATTCGCAATCTTATCACAGGGCAAAAATCTAAAGTGTCAACTATTGTTTCTATGATAAATGAGATTGAAGATCAGATTGAACAGCTAGGGCAGGCTGATAAACTGTTGCAGGACAACCAAAACGAACTTGCGGTGTTGCAGGTGTTTCTCGATTTTCTAAACAGTGAACGGGCCAGATTACTCATAGATAGGAAGCTGATTGATACAGCAGTTACTTTGCTGAAAGATGGTGGCATCAAGACCAAGATCATCAAGCAATACCTGCCTATCATCAACAAGCTAATCAACAAGTATCTATCTCAGATGGGTTTCTTCGTCAACTTCAATATCAATGAGTCCTTCGAAGAGACAATCAAGAGCCGCTATCGTGATGAGTTTTCTTATCATAACTTCTCTGAAGGTGAAAAGATGCGTATTGACCTGGCCTTGCTATTCACATGGCGTTCGATTGCTAAGATGCGTAACTCGGTAAACACCAATCTTCTTATCCTTGATGAAGTGTTTGATGGTTCACTTGACGGTAACGGTACAGATGAGTTCCTCAAGATCATGTGGTCTATGATTGGTGATACGAATACCTTTGTTATCTCACACAAGACTGATGCCTTGTTTGATAAGTTTCAGAAGGTATACAGGTTTGAAAAAAGAAAGAATTTCTCTTGCCTTGTGGCGTAAGTTCTGCTATGATCCATGACAATCAAAACTTAGGGCAAATCATGACGGATGAAGTTGAAACAGAAGTTGAAGTGAAGGACCCTGATCTTGAACGCCAATGGAATGAATGGCTCGCTAAGAATGATCCAGCTACCTTTGAAGCTGTTAATGATGATATCCTGCGTGATACTGTTATTAATGATCTGACTAATGTTTCGAAGATGACCGTTGAGGAGTACACATTGTTCCAGAAATGGTGTGAAATTCATGAGCGGTATCCTGTTCGTACAGTTTCTACTTTGTTTGGTGAAGAAATTCAGATGGTCGATAAAGACCAAGAGATGTTCATCAAGCAAATCAAGGCCAACATCTGGTCACCTAAGGATGTTGATGACTATATGAACCTTCAGCCTGAGTTGATCTATACTAAGGATGCTGAACTGTCTGAAACCTGGAATGCTATTCGTACATTCACTTCGACCATGAAAAACAATTCTAACATTGGTCGAAACCTGAATTACATTGTCATCGATAGGGCCAGCGGCAAGTATCTCGGTGTTATGTGTATCTCTTCAGACTTCCTTGACTTGACACCTCGTGACCAGTATATCGGTTGGGATCGTGTGAACAAGACACAAGGGCATATGATTAACTATACGGCCATTGGTTCTACGATTGTGCCGATGCAGCCTCTTGGTTATAACTATGTTGGCGGCAAGCTTCTCGCATTGCTTTGCCTTTCTGATGAAGTGCAGTATCAGTGGAAGAAGCAATATGGTGATACTCTCATTGGTGTGACAACCACATCTTTGTATGGTAAGAACAAGCTGAATGGTTTGTCTCAGTATGATAATCTCAAGCATTGGAAGAAGATGGGTTTCTCTTCTGGTTCTGTGTCATATGAAACCACGAAGCCGACTGTGAACATGATCCGTGATTGGTTGAAGAAGAACCATACACGCAAGTATTTCGAATGGTATCAGGCCAAGAAGCAGTCTGGGCAACCTTACAAGCGCGACCACAAGAACCGTTCGTATAACTTCACATACTCGAAAATAAATATCCCAAAAGACCTGATTCGTTCAGAACATCAGCGTGGTATCTATTTTGCGCCACTATATACAAATAGCACCGAATTTCTGTGTGGAAAGATTGAAGAAAATAAACTTGAAAAATCTTTCGATACTTCGTATGAAGCACTTGCCAATCTCTGGAAAACCAAGTATGCTTCCAAGAGAATACGGTCATTGAAGGAACAGAGTCGTGTCTCTACCGAAACTTTGTTCTACGATGATCTGATCTACTTGTCATGGGAAGATACCAAAGCTAAGTATCTCGCTCAAGTAGGTCGATGAAAGATTCTAGGTTCTTAAATTAAAGGCCTAGATGATAAGCTGTTACACTTTAGTACAGCAAAATATGGAGAACTAGACTATGCACACAATGATAACAAGTAAAGATAACCATCTGTATGATGGTAATGTAAACCAAGAACTTCCTAAAATTGCAGGTGCGACTTATGTTGGAAGAAAGTGGGTTCTTTTTAAGAACATACATTTCACACCAACTTCTAACCCATGGCGAGTTTCTGGCGATGATCTAGCTCATATTCTAGAAGTTAAGTCTAGTCTTGAATATGGTATCGATTTCAAAGCCGACTTGCCGATATTATATGTACTTCCTTCTCCTAAAATAGATTCTAAAGGTGATGTGCAGGCCTATGGTTTGAATGCCGGTAATCATAGGTTAAAAGCTCTTGTAGCCTTAGGCTATGAAGGATATTGGTTTGATATCATCAAGGTCGGTGAAGAAGGATTTGGAGTTTTAAGAACTCTTACCGTCGTCAGTTGTAGAGAGAATACTAGTTTACCTAAAAAGAGGGCTGACAATGATGATATCATTTCAGCAGTCACCGATGTGGTAAATAATAATCAGGTTAAGAATGATCTCTCTGCTATAAGAGAATATGTTGAAGAATGTTGCCCAACATTCTCTAAGACAAGAGTAACTACAATTGCCAAAGCGGTTGGCGCAAGAACTTTTTCAACAAACGACAAGTTTGTAAATTGGAATGGATATCTTAATCTAGAAGATACCATCAAGAAAAATTTCGATAGGGCTTCACATGGTACTTTAGACACGAAGAGAGATGAATATGGTTTCACCATGCTTGACGGCGGATATCATATTAAAGGTATGTACCATGTTATGTCTAAGTTTTATGATGATCGTAGGTCTTCATATATCATTGGTCATGTAAGAAATCCTGACAGCGAAGGATCTCTGGTCAAAAACAGGCTATCGTTTTTGAAGAACCTTGAAAATTTCGAAGAAATGTTGTTGACTATTTTTGAGTACTATGAAGAGAATAGAAAATTTCCTTGGTATGTTGAAGGGTTTCTTCCTCAAAATACAGGAAATGAAATCGATGCTATCAACAACGGTGAAATCTTAAAGTTCACAATCAAAGAACTTGAAAAGAATAAGGCCAAAATCGATGCCGATAGATTGAGTAAGAAACTTGGTGTCTCAACAACAAATGTTCTTCCAATCAAAGAAGACGAAGACTGCGACGCTTGATTTCCTTACATAGATAGCCTACAATATAGAAGGTCGGGAGCAATTCCGACCTTCTTTCGTTATGTAACAAACTCTGTTACAAACATCTGGTTGACATACCCGCCAAATCCTCTATAATATACATATGTTGAAGAGAGGTTCTAGGAATGACGGTAATCGCAAGCCAATCCAAATCAGTGTTAGCCAAGCTGTTGGCTACGGAAAACATCACCATGCAAAAACTGGCTGGCGCTCAGACTGCATGGTTTGACGTTAAGAACCGCGTCCTCACTTTGCCTATCTGGCAAGGTATCTCAGATGACCTTGAAGACATGCTGGTCGTACATGAGGTCGGCCATGCTCTTGATACTCCCTGCGATGGCTGGACGAATGCCATCAAAGATATCGCCACTAAGATATATGGCACGACCAGCAAACAGAACCAGATGGCTGTCAAAGGTTTCCTCAATGTGATCGAGGATGCCCGTATTGATAAGCGTCAGAAGCGTCGTTATCCTGGCGCTCGCCGCAATTACATTGTCGGCTACAAAGAACTCATGGACCGTGATTTCTTCGGCACTGCAAACAAGGATATCAATTCTTACTCCTTCATCGACCGTGTTAACATCTACTTCAAAGGTGGTGTTGCGCTCGGTGTCAAGTTCTCTCCTGAAGAAAATGCCTTCGTAAAGCGTATCGATGCGGCCGAGACCTTCAAAGAGGTCGTCAAGATTACCGAAGAAGTCTTTGCATATGCCAAGCTTCGCGGTGAAGAAGACCAAAAGATCCAGATGGAAGCCGTTCGTTCTGGTGATGGTGACCAAGATGAGGGTGAAGACTTCGGCGATGATTTCGATGAATTTGAAGATGATGATGAAGAAAGCGAAGGTTCGAAAGGTTATCAAGGCGAAGGTGATATCTCGGCCTCTGATGACCAGACCGATGATGAAGAAGACGGCGAAGGTGATGACCAAGACCAGACCTCAAACGGCGCTGGTTCGAGTGACTTCATTCCTGAGTCCAAGACTGAGAAAGCTTGGGAACAAAAGCAGAGTGAACTGGTCGCAAACGGTACCACAAAGTACCAGTATGTTGGTGTGCCTAAGCCTGTCGTTTCCAAGATTGTCGATGACTACAAGGTCTTCCTCAAAGAAAACTTCAATTATTATAATGGGCATAATTCAGCCGACAGAAATTGGTTCCCTACAATTCAAGCTGAGGTGACCAAGTTCCGCACCGAAGAAAACGCATCAATCTCCTTCATGGTGAAAGAGTTTGAAATGAAGAAGTCTGCGGATATTTTCTCGCGGATTTCGATTGCAAAAACTGGTGTACTTGATACGAATAAGATCCATTCTTACAAGTATAACGAAGACATCTTTCGTCGTCAGGCCGTTGTGCCTACTGGCAAGAACCATGGCTTCGTGATGATCCTTGACTGGTCTGGTTCGATGCACAGTTCTCTGAGAGATACCATCAAGCAGCTTATCAGCTTGACCTCTTTCTGTAAGCGTACACAGATTCCTTTTGAAGTCTACACTTTCCGCGATCATACTGTATCGAAAGGTTCTTCTTGGGAAATGCTTCGAGGCGATCTTCAGTTTGAAAATCTCACCATGCGGAATATCCTTTCGTCTCGCATGAATGTCACAGAACTGAATAATGCTTATAACCTACTTTGGGCCATGTCGAAGTCTGGTTCTCACATGGAACCTATGGGTGGTACACCGCTCAACGGTGCTATCGTTGTGACCGAGCAACTGGTCAACCAGTTCAAGGCTCGTAGCAAGGTGCAGATTGTGAATGTGATCTTTCTGACCGATGGTGGTTCGAACACCATCAAAGGTGTCACAGGTACAGATATCGGTAACCGCTGGACTGGTGATACCAAATATATCATCCAAGACAAGGTGATGAAGAAAGATTACTATCTCACAGATCATATCTATAGTTCTGCCAATGAGATTACAATCAACCTTCTCAAGATACTCAAGGATCGTACTGGTTGCAACCTGATTGGCTTCTATCTGCATGACAGAAGTTCCAACCGTGTTGTCCATGAATTCTACGGCTATGCTATCGAAGAAAAGTTTCGTGCTGCAATGGTGAAATCTTGGAATGAAAACAAGTTTATTCCTGTGACCAACCATGGTTATGATGATTACTACATCATCAATACTCCGGCCATGAAAGATACGGAAAACAAGCTTGAAGTCAACAGTACCATGACAAAAGCAAAGATTGCTAAGGAATTTATGAAGTTTTCTGAAAAGAAAGCTGTCAACCGTATTCTCCTGAAGCGGTTCATCGATAAGATCACCTCGGACAAGAAGCGGGTGGCTTGACAAAGCCACCCTACTCCTCTATAATACTCCTATGATGATGAGAAAGACAGGAAAGACAGATGCCTAAGATCACTGACCGTTCGCAGTTCATTGAAGCCGCCCGTAATGCTTACGGAAACATTGACTCCATCACTCGCCCAATGGTGATTGAGCTTTGTGAATCACGCAACCTTGATTATCCGAATTGGCTGGTCAATGATAAGCAATACCGCATTGCTCGCGGTGTTTACAGTATCGCTTCTTTTGGTACTGCAAAGCCGGTAACCAAGCAGGCGCCGCCTGCACCCGTGATGCCTGAGATGGCGGTTGCTATGGCAGCCGCAGCGGTTCAGTTGAATGTGTCTGCGCCTGTTGACCTTGTGCCTGCTAAGGCCTCTGGCTATGTACCTTTCGGTAACTTTGCAGATGTTCGTACCATCGTGAAGTCCAACAAATTCTATCCCATGTATATCACTGGTCTGTCCGGCAACGGCAAGACCATGATGGTAGAGCAAGTCTGCGCCGCTGAAAAGCGTGAAATGGTCCGTGTCAATATCACCATCGAAACCGACGAAGATGACCTGATCGGCGGCTTCCGCCTGATCGATGGTCGTACCGTCTGGCAGAATGGTCCTGTTGTTGTGGCTATGGAACGTGGTGCAGTCCTGCTCCTCGATGAAGTTGACCTTGGCTCTAACAAGCTTATGTGTCTCCAGCCTGTCCTTGAAGGCAAGCCGATCTATCTCAAAAAGATCAACAAGGTTATCACCCCTGTTGCTGGCTTCAATGTGATTGCTACCGCAAACACCAAGGGCAAGGGTTCAGATGATGGGCGCTTCATTGGCACCAACGTGATGAACGAAGCCTTTCTTGAGCGTTTCTCCATCACCATGGAACAAGAATATCCTGCTCAGAAGGTAGAGCAAAAGATCCTGAACAATGTGCTTGGTGCTAACGGTATTGAAGATACTGGCTTCACCGATAAGCTTGTGCAGTGGGCCGACGTAATCCGCAAGTCTTTCTATGAAGGTGCTGTGAGTGAGATTATCTCCACTCGCCGTCTCGTCCACATCTGCGAAGCCTTCGTGATCTTTGGGCAAAAGCGCGACAAGGCTATTGAGCTTTGCCTGAACCGCTTCGACGTTGATACCAAGACTGGTTTCATGGACCTCTACAAGAAGCTGGACGAGACGATCAATCCTCTTGATCCTGCTCAACAGATGAACGAACTCAAGAAGGCCGCAGAGGTTGCCTTCTGAGTTAAACTCCGCTATACTCCATCAAGGTGTTTCAGCCACTCACCTTGATGGACTTTTTTATCTAGTGGCTTATATTATGGAGAAAATGAATGTCTCAGTTGTCTAAGGTTGCAAAGCATCTTCGTCGTAACTCTACCGGGCCAGGCGTCACTGCTGCTAAGTTGGCCAAGCTTGCCGGTGTTTCGAAGGAGAGCGTTTACAAGCGCATCTACGACCTTCGCACTATTGAAGGTAAGGCTATCTACAGCAACTTCCGCATGGTCAAGGGCCAGCGCAAGATGTTTTATCGCATTGCTGCCTAAAATTTTCAGGTAGCCTCAGAAAGGGACGCTATATAATAGTGGCGTCCCTTTTTTGTCATAACTGGAGTGGTCATTATGGAACTATCAATCAATGTTGAAGAATTAAGAAAGAACAAGCTATTCATTGCAACACCTATGTATGGTGGGCAGTGCAATGGGCTTTACATGAAAGCCTGCCTTGACCTTCAGGGTATCTGTCAGCAATACGGTATTGAAGTTAGGTTTTCGTTTCTGTTCAATGAAAGCTTGATTACTCGCGCACGAAACTATCTTGTCGATGAGTTTATCCGCTCTGGCTATACTCATCTTCTCTTCATCGACTCAGACATCCTTTTCAATCCTCAAGACGTTCTCGCTCTCCTTGCTCTCGACAAGGATGTGATTGGCGGCCCGTATCCGAAGAAGTCTATCAACTGGCGTAACGTATTTGCTGGTGCAAAGCGTGTGCTTGAAGATCCAAACTTTGACATCACCAAGTTCAATCCTGGTGAGCTTGAAGGTTTGACTGGTGATTATGTGTTCAATCCTGTTCCTGGTACAACCACGTTCCGCGTGAGTGAGCCGCTTGAGGTCATGGAGATTGGCACTGGTTATATGCTCGTCAAGCGAGCCGTCTTCGACAAGTTCAGAGATGAGTATCCGCATTTGAACTATAAGCCTGACCATGTTGGGCAACAGAACTTCGACGGCTCAAGGTACATTCATGCTTACTTTGATACCGTTATCGATCCCGACTCTCACCGTTATCTGTCTGAAGACTATATGTTCTGTCAGTACTGGCGTGCGATTGGTGGTAACATCTGGCTCTGCCCTTGGATGCAGACACAGCATGTTGGCACTTACGCCTTCCAAGGTAACATGCCCAAGATTGCAGAGTTAACAGGAAACCTCTAAACATGTTGATCGGCGTAGTTGGATTCGCCGGCTCAGGTAAGGGAACGATTGGTGATGTCTTAATTAGAGATTACCAATTCGTTCGCCTTTCTTTTGCTGATGCACTGAAAGATGCTGTCTCGGTTATCTTTGGCTGGGATAGGCAAATGCTTGAAGGTGATACCAAAGAAAGCCGTGACTGGCGTGAGAAGGTTGATCCTTGGTGGTCTGACAAATTTGGTTATCAGGTAACACCTCGTCTGATGATGCAGAAGATGGGCACTGAGGCCGGGCGCCAAGTCTTTGATGATGAAATCTGGATTCATACTGTAGCAAAGCGATTGAAAGATCACAAGCATGTGGTTATTCCTGATGTTCGATTTCCAAATGAGATTGACTTCATTCGCAAGAGTGGTGGATACATCGTGCAAGTAAACCGAGGTAAAGCACCGAAGTGGTATGATGTAGCCGTGCAGGCTAACAAAGAACAGAATACCGACCTCATGGTAAACTATCCGATCCATTATTCAGAATGGGCATGGGTTGGCTATCATCGTGACTACACTATCGAAAACAATGGAAGTTTGGTGATGTTAGAATCTGATCTTCTTCACATGATGAAGGTCTTTACAGGGCCAACAAACTCTGATATAATCAAATCTGTAGCTTGAAACTAAGGAGTCTATATTATGAAGATGAATGAACGTACTCTAACTGTCTTGAAGAACTTCGCCAGTATCAACTCTGGTGTTGTCCTTCGCCCAGGTCTTATTCAAAAGACCGTATCTCCTGAAAGCACAATCCTTGTTGAGGCACATCTTGAAGATGACTTCACTGAGACTTTCGGCATCTATGACTTGAATCAGTTCCTCGGCAATGTCACGACCTTGAATAGCCCTGAATTGAGCTTCACTTCACAGTCTGTCATTATGAAAGATGCTGACCTTGAGTTGAATTTCTACTCTGCGTCTCCTAATCTCATCATCTCTCCGCCTGAAGGCAAGGATCTTGTGATGAAAGATGCTGACGTATCTTTCAATCTCACATACGCAACCTTGCAAAAGCTTCTTCGCTTGGCTTCAATGAATGATCTCTCCAATCTTTCTATCATCGGTAAGAATGGCGGCATCTATCTTCAGGCCCATGAGTCGAAGAATGATACATCGAACTTCGCTTCTTCAAAGATCGCTGACCATGATGGTGCGGACTTTAGTGTGATGTTCAAGACTGAAAACCTGAAGCTGATCCCTGATGACTACAAGGTCGAAATCAAGATTGGTGGTTTCACCTGCTGGACTAACAAGAACGCAACCCTCAAGTATTTCATCGCTCTGGAGAAGAAGTAATGTCTATGATGGGTCACAACAAGCCTTTCGTCTCTCCTAATTCTCTTTCGAATGAGGAGAAGAAGAAGCTGAAGAATGTTATCTATGCAATCAATGACTCTATGACCCGTGTGGCTAGTGAACGTGACTTGCAAAAAGAAGCTATCAACGAAATCTGTGATGAACTTGGTGTAGATAAGAAGTTGGTTCGTAAGATGGCTAAGGCTTACTTCATGGCCAACTATAACACTATCGTCGAAGAAGAGAAGAACTTCCAGGATTTCTACGACAGTATCATTAAGGAGTCGTAAACTGTATAATCAGGCGGCAATAAAATATGCCACAGAGTTGTTTAGGCTAAGGGCGCTAGAGTCTGAGATTCAAAATAACATCGAAGACTTTTGCCCCGCTCCGTGGATCCCTAATGCTAATTGCGATATGCACAACAATAGGTCATCATCAGATTGGAATGATGATGACATTAGAAAGGTGCGTCGCAATTGGTTGTGGGGAATTTGCCCGTCTGAATGTGAAGGTTGTCAATTGAAGTTTACTTCAGATTTGGATCTCATCAAACATTATACTGATCCTGACGGATACACAAGACTCTCAATCGACCAAAGTAACATGATTGGATGAAATATGGCCTTTAATCCTTCAGAAAGAAGAAATCGCATGAAAGAATTGATGAGGCCTATTGACAGGCAGATCATGTTGTGCGATGATGTACAAGACTTGTTTGCCTTAGCTTCTATCATGACCGTTACTTCGAAGAACATCTTCAAGGCACAGTTAGGTAGAGAAGGTGCAATTCAAATCTTTGAAAAGATTATGGAGGATCTTGAAAATGAGCGGTGAATACCTGTGGGTAGAAAAGTTTAGGCCAAAGACTGTATCTGATTGTATTCTTCCTGATCGTATCAAGAAGGTCTTTCAGAGTTATGTAGACACTGCAAACATTCCAAATCTCATGCTTACTGGTAGTGCTGGTGTTGGTAAAACCACCGTCGCTATGGCTATGTGTGAAGAGATTGGTTTGAACTACATGTTCATCAACTCGTCAGAAGAACGTGGTATCGATATGCTGCGAACAAAGATTCGTGGCTATGCGTCTACAATCTCTCTGACTGGTGGGCGTAAGGTTATCATCCTCGATGAGGCCGACTATCTTACACCTGATGCACAAGCAGCATTGCGTGGTGCTGTTGAAGAGTATTCTGAGAATTGTTCTTTCATCTTCACCTGTAACTTCAAGTCTCGTCTACTTGATGCTTTACATTCTCGTTGTTCTGTGATTGACTTCTCATTGAAGGCTGATGAGAAGCCTCGTATGGCTGCACAACTCTTTCAGAGACTTTCGACTATTCTAATTAATCAGAAGGTAGAATATGACAAGCAAGTTCTTATCAAGATTGTCGAGAAGTTTTTCCCAGATTATCGTCGGACTCTCAACGAGCTTCAACGATATTCTTCTGGTGGTTCTATTGATGCTGGCACTCTCGCTCAGATTTCAGATGTAAGAAAAATTGCCGACCTTGTTGGCTATCTGAAAGAGGGTAACTTTGCAGAGATGCGGAAGTGGGTTGTGACCAACTCTGACATTGAACCGTCGCGTATCTATCGTAAGGTCTACGATAGTTTGTATGAGTACTTTAAGCCGGCTAGCATTCCGCAGGCTGTTGTTATCCTGGCTCGTTATCAATATCAGTCTGCATTCGTGGCTGACCAAGAGATCAACTTGGTGGCTTGTCTGACCGAGATTATGGTGGATTGTGAATATGTCTAAGAGCATCGAAATGATGGGTCGTGCAGGTGAGACTATCATAGTCAACTACTGCACGGCCGCTGGCCAGAAGGTGACAGTATCTGAAGACCAATATGATAGTCAGAAAGATATGATTATCGACGGTCTAAAGATTGAAGTGAAGACGCAAGTACCTTACATATACAAGAATGCTTTCAGTTTCAAACCTAATCAGTTGCGTAAGTGTAAGAATGCTGACCGCGTAATCTTCATCTCGGTACCTAGCAAAGAGAAGCCGCATCATTCTGATGGTAAGGTTTATCTCATCAAGTCTGCTGAGATGAAGCACTCTCCATACAAGACGAAAGACGGTAGAGATATGATTGCTGTGCCTATCAACCAAGAAAGTATGGATGAACTCTTTACTTTGAGTAAAGAACAGTGTATACTACTCCAGAGTTACTCAGTAAGCGGATGGAACTGATGGTAGACCTGTTCAAAGATATCATGCCATCGATTCTTCAGACAAAGAAGAATGTGATAGAAGACGAGAAAGATTATCCAGCATATATCGTCAACAAGGCGCTCTCCTTTCACAAGGATTGCGTCTTGTTTGCTAATGAGATGAACAAGGTGCCAAACATCGACGGTCTCCTTCAATACCACTATTATCTAAATACCATACGGGCCTATAGAAGGCCATTCCAGAAGTGGCAGAAGCGAGAGACAATCGAGAACCTTGAAGCTATCAAAGAGTATTTCAACTACTCCAATGAGAAGGCCAAAGATGTTCTGATGGTTCTGTCCGATGGTCAAATCGATGATATAAAAAGAAAATTGAACAAAGGTGGTTTGAATGTTAAATCTAAGCGAACTGATAGAGGTGACGCTACCAGAACCAGATGACTTTCTAAAGATCAGAGAAACACTCTCGCGCATTGGTGTCGCATCAAAAAAAGACAGGACTCTCTACCAGTCCTGCCATATTCTGCACAAGCAGGGAAAATATTATATCCTGCACTTTAAGCAATTATTCCTACTCGATGGTAAGAAGTCAGACTTCTCAGACGATGATAAGGGTCGACTAAATACGATTGCTAACCTATTGGCTGAATGGAATCTTCTAGCACTGGTCGATCCAGCAAAGAGCGAAGACCCCGTTTCACCACTTAGCCAGATCAAGATACTGTCACACAAAGAGAAGAATGACTGGATTCTGGTGACGAAATATAACATTGGCAAGAAACGCCGAGAAGACTAACCTGAACTTTGGAGCTATATTATGACACAGTTGAAAATCTTCAAGACTAATCCAGAAGTGGTTCTACCTACCTTTGGCACACAACAGGCCGCATGTTTCGACATTGCTTTCCAAGCATATGGTAAGTATGAGTATGCTGGCTACAGTGGTTTCAATTCACCTTTCACCAGAACACTTAAAGACGGTAGAGCGGTGATAATGCCTGGTGACCGTATCATGGTACCGACCGGTCTTATCTTTGATATCCCCGAAGGCTATTCACTTCGCATTCATCCTCGCTCTGGGCTTTCGTACAAGCAAGGATTGGTGCTGGCCAATCTTGAGGCGGTAATCGATTCAGATTACTTTCAAGAGACCTTCGTATTGCTCACCAATCACTCGGAGAATCCTATCTCTATCAGCAATGGTGACCGTATCGCACAAGCTGAATTGGTACAGAGTTTGAAGTATGCCCTTGTTGAGACGACCGAAACGCCTACACAAAAGACTGACCGTGTTGGTGGGCTTGGTTCCACTGGTGTTGAAACACCAGCTGTTGAAAAGCGCGGGCGTGGCAGACCAAAGAAGGTTGCTTAATGTCTGACACCAACTATCACTATCATAAGGTTGAGTCAAGGCCTGCACTCATTGAAGTTGAAGGTGGTATCACCATTCGTATAGATGAAAACAACAACATCAATATCGATGGGCATAATGATATGAACTTCAACTGTAATGGTGACTTGAACATCAATGCCAAGAAGATAAATATGGTTGGTGATGATACGGTTCTTGTGGAGTCGAAAGCGCATCTAGTGCATTTGGCTCCACGCATCGACCTGAATCCAGATGAAGATGATGACAGGTATAAGGAACATAAGCAGTTGGTAGAGAAGTTTCAAAAAGAAAAGAAGATACCAAACTCTCCTCGTTTCTGTCACGGGAGCTAACAATTGGCTGTCGAACTTTATCCAAATACACTATCTAGTCAAGTATTCAGAACTTACTTCTCCGATGAAGTATGGGTGCAGGCTAATAGTGGTAGCTCTAGTGCGAATGCCAATGTGAGAAATGTTACCGTCACATCTAACGTGGCTTTTGGTAACGTAACGATAAATGTATCCAATCATGTTATTCGTTTTTCAGGTTCTTATACAACCGGTTATTCAGATAATGTGAAATATACTTCGTTACAATCGAACACTCAAAACTCGTACTATTGGCTGACGCCTTCAGTTACGGCTGACATGTATACGACACCGGCCAATGTGATTGTTTATGAAGTCAATTCTGATCCATCAACAACGATGACATTTACATATAATTTGAACATACAATATACGGGTGGAGGATCAAACGATAATGTTTCAATCACCAGAACTGTGACCCGAGACTACACAGCACCCTACTATTATATAAAGAGTTTGTATCCATGAGTCAACCAGTAACATTTATGGGAGCAGCAGATTTTCCACATTGTAGCCCAATGGTTCGAGCTGTTGGTTCTATGGATGTTTTTGTTAACAGTAAACCTCTCAGTCGGCAATATGATGTGAATACACCACATCGTGCAAATATTGGTACTGCATGTTTTGGAGCTGCATCTCCTATCCATGTTAGTCATATTGCAATTGGTAGTCTTACGGTTTTTACAAATGCCAGAGGATCTGGTCGTATGTTAGATGCTTTGATATCAATCGGTATTCCTACAACTTGTACATGGGTGGCCGTAGGATCACCAACAGTTTTTGCCGGTGGTTGACATTTCAAACCCGGTGTGATATAAATAGTCTGTCAGATTGAGTAATGCGTTCTGACACTATAGCGGAGTGGAGAAGTAGGATCTCGTTTGGCTCATACCCAAAAGATCGTCTGTGCAATTCAGACCTCCGCAACCAACTCTTTGCCTTATGGGAAGAGTTCTAACCCTAACTTGCTTAAAAGGAGTTAACTACACATGTCTATCAACAAAATCCCACACTTCGATCCTTTCACCTTCAATATCGCCGATATGACAAAGACTGCTATTGGATTTGATGACATCTTCAAAAAGATGAATCAAATTACCGAGAGTCTTCCTAAGATTCCTACCTATCCGCCTTACAACATCCGCAAGATTGACGATACCAAGTATGTCATCGAGGTTGCTGTGGCCGGTTTCGGTAGCCAAGATATTGAGGTCGAGATTGACGAAGGCACCCTTACCATTAAGGGTAGCACAAATGCTTCCACATTCCCTGCTTCTGAATACCTGTTCAAGGGTATTGCTGATCGTGCATTCACTCGTAAGTTCTCTCTTGCTGATACCATTATCGTCAAGGATGCGGACCTTATGAATGGTATGCTAAAGGTCATGCTAGAGCGTCTGATCCCTGAGGATAAGAAGCCTAAGAAGGTCAAGATTAATGATGGTAGCGTTTCAGAAAAACAATTTTTGAAGGACTAACATGATCTTTCTTACAGAAGAACTCACAGAGGCCTTTCAAGGTTTCTTTGATACGTTTCGTTTGCAGCGCAAGGCTGAATATGAACTGATGAAGCTTTCGAAAGAAGAACTGGAAGACCTAGACCTACAAAGACACGAAATCTATGGTGTCGTCTACGAGGCCACCGAGAATTATAAGTAAGAATGAGAGGGGGAGAAATCTCCCTCTTGCCTTTATGTGGAGAATACTATACTATGTGGAGACTGTGGGCTAAGGCTCTAGGTGAAAAGAACGGTAAGAACAACATTGAGGCTGATAGAGTCGCTATCATCCGAACGGTCATAATTCTCAGCTATATACTAACGAACATGTTTATTATAGCTGGCGTGATAAGGCATTGGTGATGAAATACAACATAGTAACAGAACCCAAGACCGTAACGGTCATTACCCCCACAATCGGATCACCTAAGGTTCTTGATGCCATTTTGAGCATCAAGAATCAAACGTATGGTCATATCGACCATCTAATTGTCGTTGATGGTCCAGAACATCAAAAAAAATTCTTGCATAACTTCGCATACGATGATGATTTGCTAAATCATGTAACTCTGACAACATCACCATACAATACAGGTAAAGTTGGTGATGGTTTCTATGGTCACCGCATCTATGCAGCCTATCCACATCTAATCAACTCTGACTATATCTTCTTCCTCGATGAAGACAACTGGTATGCACCAGATCATGTCGAAAGCCTCGTCAAGGTATTAGAGACAAACAAGTTTGCATACTCACTCCGTCAAATCTATGATGAGAATAAGAACTATCTCTGTGATGACAACTGTGAGAGCCTTGGTAAGTGGCCTATCTACTTCACACATGGTAATGAAGAAAGCTTTCTCATCGACACATCCTCATTTGCATTTCGCCGTGAGTTTCTAATCAAGGTGTCGCAGTTCTGGCATCATGGTTGGGGCGGTGATCGCAACTTCTTCTATAACGTCAAAGACCACTGCAAGTGGGATACGAATGGTAAGCATACACTTTGTTATCGTCTTGATGGCAATCCAAACTCAGTAACAGCCAACTTCTTTGAAAAGGGAAATGAGAGTATGGCTGTAATCTATGGTAATGAATTTCCCTGGCTAAAGGCTTGATTATGGATCTTGGTAAACTAATTTACTCAATCAAAGAAGCATCAAACGAACAACTTCGCAATGATGAGTTGTTTCAGTTCATTGGCTTCTGTTTACAACATGCACATGAGAGTGAAGCACAGAGCTATCAAGACGTATGGGCTTTGTGGGAAACCAGAAACAACTATACTATGAAGTACTTTGTTGAGTTTGGTGCTACTGATGGTAAGACTAGTAGCAACAGCTATCTACTTGAACAGAAATACGGATGGTCAGGTATTCTTGCTGAACCTAATCCAATCTGGCATGAAGAACTGCATAAGAACCGTTCTTGTAATATCACAGATATGTGTGTGTTCAGTGTAAGTGGTGAGACGCTAGACTTTCTTATGACAGATGCGGCCGACTTGGCTACCATCAAGGGATTTGGTCGTGATGATGAATTCAAGTCCGAGCGTGAGAAAGCTAAGACAATCTCAGTTAAAACAATCTCACTCTATGATATGCTTGATGAACACATGGCACCAGAGGTTATCGACTTCATGTCTGTTGATACCGAAGGTAGCGAATATGGTATTCTCAATGCGTTCTTTCAGAAGAATAATAGGTATGAAGTAAGATGTATCAGCGTTGAACATAACTTTACCATGCGTGACAAGTTACATGAGCTTATGACTGCTAATGGATACAAGCGGAAGTTTATGGAGATTTCGCGCTGGGACGATTTTTTCGTGAAGGAGAATTGATAATGACTAAGGATCTGGTAATCGGTGGTGCATCTAACTATGACTGGGATCAGTTGAAGTTTTGGGTCAACTCTATCAAGCGCAGTGGCTTCGAAGGTGATATTGCTATCGTCGGCACTAATATGAAGAAGGCCACTATAGACAAGCTGACGAGTGAGGGTATCATTCTCAGCCTCTATGGTCGATTGAATGCAGACGGTGATATGGTTGCACCAAATAACAATGCTCCGCATGTTGAGCGTTTCTTCTATCTCTGGAACTTCCTTGAGACAACCAAAGAAGAGTACAACAACGTAATCACCACAGATGTTCGTGATGCAGTCTTTCAGAAGAATCCATCTGATTGGTTTGTAGATAGGTTTCACTTTCTCTATGCCTCGTCTGAAGGTATGAGATATAAGAATGAACCTTGGGGTAATAAGAATCTGCTTGATACTTTTGGTCCATACTTTCACAACATTCTCAAAGAGAACCTCATCTATAATGTCGGCGTCTTGGCTGGTGAATTCAACACCATCAAAGGGCTTCTCTCTTTCATCTTTCATCTCAGTGTGAATCGACCTATTCAGATTGTCGATCAGGCCGTCTTTAACTTCATCATCTCATCAGCGCCTTTCAAGTTTGATACCGACTTTATGACCAATGAAGATGGTTGGGCTATTCAGCTTGGCACAACTCTTGGTGCCGTTCAATCTGGTAAAGGTGATCTCGGTCAAATTTTCATGAATGATCCAACTACATATAAAACACTTTATGAAGATGTTCAGCCACTCATTGAAGATGGTGTTGTAAAGACTCCTGCTGGTGAGCCATACTTTATTGTCCATCAGTACGACCGTGTTGATGGTTTGAAAGAACAGATTGAAAGGATTTACGCATGAACCCCGAATATTTTGATATTGAGAATCTGAAGATTTTCGGAATGTGGCCTCACCAGAACTTTATCTCAAGAGGTATTGTTCCATACATCAAGCGAATCAGAAAAGATAAGGTCTATGTAGCTGTTATCGGTGATCTCAAGGGTGAATCGATTGTGGATATGCTTGAGACTACTGGTGATAAGATCGAAAAAGTTTATGTCATCAACAAGTATGAGAGTGATGATGCCGATTTGATTAAGGCCGTCTTTGCTAAGAACACCAAGAACCTAAAAGGTAAGTTGGTGATGAAGAATGATATCGAAAGCTTGAAGAGCAAAGAAAGTTTGCCAGATGTTGTCTGTGTGAATGATATGACTTGCACTGTTGAGAATCTTATGCTATCATATGACATTACTCCAAGCGGCGGAATCTTTTGCGGTAATGGGCATGAGACAGTAAAGGTCAAGACTGCTCTTACCGAGTTTCGCAGGCAGAGTAAGATTGGAACACCTATTCAGGTATCCAATAGGGCAATTTGGTTCTGGACTAAGAGGTAATCATGAAGACAGCACTTGTATTAGGAGCCGGTGGATTTATCGGCAATCACATGGTCAAGCGTCTCAAGGCTGAAGGCTATTGGGTTCGTGGCGTTGACTTGAAGTATCCGGAGTATGATAAGTCTGAGGCCGATCACTTTGTATTGCGTGACTTGCGTGATGCGAGAGAAGTGAGAGAGTTGATTGGTTTTGCCGGCTCTTGTCGTAATCCACATCAGATATGGGCGATGCAGTTCGATAAGCCGTTTGATGAAATCTATCAGTTTGCTGCTGATATGGGTGGTGCTGGCTATATTTTCACGGGTGAACATGATGCAGATGTTATGCACAACTCTGCAAGCATTAACTTGAATGTGCTTGATGCTGTGAAAGATATCAATCATCGACACAAGACGAATATCACAAAGGTCTTTTACTCGTCATCTGCTTGCATGTATCCTGAACATAATCAGTTAGATCCGGAGAATCCAAACTGTGAAGAGTCGAGTGCATACCCTGCAAATCCAGATAGTGAATATGGATGGGAGAAGCTATTCAGTGAACGCCTATATCTTGCCTATAATCGCAATTACAATATTCCTGTACGCATCGCTCGGTTCCATAACATCTATGGTCCCTTAGGTACATGGGATGGTGGTAAAGAAAAAGCACCTGCTGCTATGTGCCGAAAAGTAATTCAGAGCAACGGTGTTGTTGATATCTGGGGTGATGGTGAACAGACACGTTCATTCCTCTACATCGATGATTGCATTGATGCGGTTCGAATGCACATGGAGTCAGACTTCATGGGCCCTGTTAACATTGGCTCTGAAGAGATGGTAACTATCAATGAGCTTGTTGGTCTCGTTTCTTTCATTGCGCTTAAAGACCCGAAGGTCAATCATATACCTGGCCCCACGGGCGTCCGCGGGCGTAACTCTGATAATCGTCTCATCGAAGAGAAGCTTGGATGGAAACCTAAGTACACACTCTTCAAAGGTTTGATTCCAACTTATGAATGGATCGAAGATCAAGTTGTCAAGAAAGAATCAATGATATGAAGTTATTGAGATTGGGTTTCACCGATACGTTCGGTGGTATTGAAAACTTCTTCACCAAGGTTTTGTCTGAGCGTTATGATATTGTTCGTGACGATAACAATCCAGACTATCTTATCTTTGGTGACAAAAACTTCGGTGGTGATAATATCAACTATGATGCGAAGAACTGTATCAAAGTATTCTACACGGGTGAAAATGCTCGACCGTGGGATTATCGTTGTCATCACTCAATCACGTTTGACCACTTTGAGTTTGACGGGCAGAACTATCGGTTACCTCTATATGTCATCTACGACTATGATAACCACTTTAGAGATGTACCTAATACAAGCACTATTAATAGAAGCGCAGCCGACCTTCTTCAACCAAGTGACTTCTG
>Ga0114969_10000383_pt1 | contig 37936 bp, 49 predicted proteins | sample M_130807_MF_Meta_FD_87316 | JGI IMG/M metagenome (GOLD analysis project Ga0114969, IMG submission 87316) | Freshwater microbial communities from Lake Montjoie, Canada to study carbon cycling - M_130807_MF_MetaG | ecosystem: Environmental > Aquatic > Freshwater > Lake | place: Lake Montjoie...
ATTTCCAGATTCCGTGATCTGATTTCCAGATTCCGTGATCTGATTTCCAGATTCCGTGATCTGATTTCCAGATTCCGTGATCTGATTTCCAGATTCCGTGATCTGCGGCTTGAAATCTGACAAAATCAAAGGGATGACTTTAAGATCACAAATATGACCTTTGTAGACCTTGGTAAATTTTTTGGATCTTTGAGCAGAAATGAAGCCCATACCTTTTAGTTTTTTTATGTTTTCTAAAATACAAGACTGACCACAGTTAAGCCTTGCTGCTAGCCAAGCCGCTGAGGTTATGCAAGAAAATTCACCAGATCTTTTTTGATTTTTAAGTGAATTAAACATAATCTCAGAAAAAATAGCTGCTGCTGCACATCTAGAGCCAAGCTTGGCAACAACAGACGGATGAAAATCTTTAAGTAATTTCTTTGCCATACTATACCTGCGATTCTAAATATTGCTCAGCGTCACAGACGGGGTCAGTAGGAGTAACGTCTATTACACCATCATCATCCCATACGGCACCAGAAGAAGGAGAGGGGGCTTGTTCGTCAATACCTTTTTCTCCGTATACTGCCTCAAGACCATCCAAACCTAATAGAGAGTTTGCGTATTTCCTGGCAAGCCTTCTAAGGGCTGTTACCTCAGCCATTTGCTCTGGGTAGATATGCCAGGGTGATGACTCTAGCTTGTTGAATTTTACAGCTGTTTGGTATGCCTGACTTGTTTTCTTGGCTTTTTCCAGATCACCCTTATCACAATATTTAAAGAGAAAATCTTTATTTTTTAGTTTAACAATTGCGTACGAACCGATGAGGTCGCCCCTATCTCCGTTAATCAATGGCTTGTGTTCCACGGCGACTGAGTCACCAAGAGAAACACTAAACTGATCGTTACTATATACAGCATAGGAATAGGCGCTAGAAACATCAGGACTTCTATTAAGAAGTGTGAGCCACCCCTGAACTCCAATTTGGACATTACAGGTTGTCCCATACGGAATTAGATAAAGACGGTCGCAACCAGGGACAAGCCCAATTTCACAACACTTTCTGAACGCATTAACTACAGATTCATCAGCGCACCCCTGTAGCTTTTTGTTTTTCTGGATTTCTAACCAAAAAGCGCGCTTCATTGTATCAACGGTAGCACCGTGTTTTTCTATAATTGGAGTGAGAAAAGTGGCTGCATTAGCCAACTGATCCACAAGCTTTAGTGATTTTTGCATTGCTATTCTCCTTTAATTCGAAAGACTCTGGAAGAGCTCTCTTTTAAAAATTCGCTAAAAATTACAGGATTTTCTTTTTTTAACCTAGCGGAATCTATCCTTTTTGAGGTTTGAGTTTTCCAGGTCACAAGAGGTATATCATCATCAAGTAAAGCTTGCGCATCTTGCATCTCCATCATGACAGCTAGCTTTAAATCATTTTCTTTTTTATGCAATCTTTCCTGAAGGAAATGAATTTTTTTAATTTCTTCCACAGCTTTTTTAGCTGTTTCAGTTGCTTTTTGTGATTTTTCTGTAGATATGCTAAACAAGGATCTTGCGTCATCTGGATTCTCCGGTTGAGGTGGTATATTTTTTAAAACATTGCTCTCCCAAAACTGGACGCAAGTATCTTTCATTTTCTTTTCAAAAGCTAAGTCTCGGTTATACCGAAAGCACTGATAATCCCAAGGCTGTAAGAAGACAACAGGAATATCAACGTAGTCACAATCAGTAATCATCGCATAATGGGCTACCTGAGTTGTGTAATAGATAGGCAGACCATCCCAATCAAATGAGCGGAATTTTGATGATTTAGCCTCCACCAAAACATTCTTGTTTTTGACCCTGGCGTCTATGTTGCCAATCAAAAAGGGAAACTCAGTCGATTGCACGAAAGGCGATGACACATCAAGCTCAACGTCATTGTGATCTGCGTAGTCTTCTAAAATATATTTTTCTAATTGTCTGCCTCGAACTAAGTTTTTGTCATCGTGAACGGTGTCGCCTCTGACCTTTTCAAAGTAGATATTTAAAGGCGTTTTCCAGGGGGATAGCCCCATAATGGCAGCAACATCGCTGCCACCAATTCCCAAACGTCTAGCCTCGTTAAAGCTCGCCATTTAATTGCTCCCAATCTACATCCTCAAATTTGTATGCATCAAGGTATTCATCATTATAATTGTTGTTATCGTTTCGTAATAGACGTTCAAAATAGAACGGGTCTTGCATTATTAAATCGTTTAAAAACATAAAGATTTCCTTTCTGTAAGAGAGAATTGGGTAAACTGCGATTGCATAATTATGATTATGTAAGGGGTAGAATAGGTGGAAAACACAGCGTAAGCGTACAATCATGTTTACTGATTATAGTAATAATCCTCAAAAAACATTTGCACAAGAGAAGAAAAAAACTTTCATTTCACGCTATACAAACGCTATAAAAGGTATTAATATCTCGAAACGCAATTATCCTTACATCATCCTTTTTGCTTGTTGATTTTATCGCTGCTTTTTCTTCTTCGCGTAGTGGCTCTAGTAATGGATCAGATACCTCTTGCTTGCCTCCTCGGGCTGAGTTAGTATCCTCATTAAGAGCAACGTTATTGTTAATAATTTCGTTGTTCTCCGCGCTTGATTCTGTAATTTGTTCAATCATTATTTTTTCTCCTTAATTCCAATAATTTGTGATATTTCATTTAATGCTTGGCAGTTATTGATGCCTCGCGCGTAAGCCCATAAGCTAATGATATCGCCTCCCTTATCCTCCGTAGCAAAATCTGCCCATTTCCAGGTGGACAGGTTTACACGAAAGCTACCCGGGTGTTTATCACACCGGGTGGGGTTCAAAGCCACATATTCGTGACCCTGAACTTTTCCTTGTGGCAAGAGGCGACCTAATAAGGCCATCTCGCATCCCCGTAATTTCTGTTTAGCTTGGGCAAAATCCATTATTTGCCTCCTGTATCAGAAGTTGAGTTTCTTACACAGGCGTCTAGATAAGCATTTAAGTCATTTTGATCGTAAAAAACTTTCGATCCTACCTTAAGAAATCTAGGGGCTAAGCCCTGCCAGCGTCTTTTGCGTAATGTTTTTACCGCAAAACCTGTAACTGTGCTTGCCTGCGTTTCATTTAGTAAAATTTTATTTGACATATTTGCTCCTTATTCAATATTAAGCGACCAGACCATCTGTATTTCGCTTTTTAAAAATTTCTGTGCTATTTAACTTTTTGGATTAAATTCACAATAAATCTTTTAATACATTTACAAATACAGATAATACTAGTCAAATTACTCGATAATTAAAGGTCGTTTGATTACTTAATTTTTAATATTATTATGGTCACCTACCCTCGCTAAACCATTGCTGGATAAGACTTAGAGGGTCGTTTGATTACTTGAAAAATGGATAAAACAAAAATTGCTTAAGAAATTGTAAAACTTAATGGCTTGAAACTGTTGCTGAGCAACGCTGTGCAGCTTGTTTTAAAAAAAGATCAAACAGATGCTTGTTAGCCACTAAGTTGCTAATCTTATTTATCTTTTGGGTAACCATAGAGAGCCTCCTGTTTATCTAAAATTTTATCTATTTCATCTAGACAACTTGAATGCTTTTTGGCTTTATTTTTGCTAATAAGTAATCCTCCTATAAGCGAAATAACCCCGACTATCATAATAACCCACATAGCAATAAAAAATCTATATTGCGTATTTCTATCAAAATCAGTTGATAATAATGTGCCTAAACCAAAAAGAAAAGCGGCACCCCCACCTGAAGTTATAATTTCAACAATATCCCAGTTAGGTCTTTCATAGTTACGCCCTCTTTTTACAAGAGACCTTAAGTGATCGATTCGAGATTCTGTGATCATTGAAGAGCGCTCCTCTTGAAGGTAACCTCTTCCTTTTGTATCAATTGTAGTAATTTTGTTATTTGCCATCGGTAGCTTTTTCTTTTTCGATTCCCGATATTACTGCATTGATATATTTTGTATTTCCGCAGTTGTTGCACAAAATCATAAATTGCGGATAAACTACGCCCTCCCTTGTAATAGGGGAGGCAATATGTTGTGATATATGCTAATCTCTTTGAGAGCATATCTCGCACGTCCGATTCTTTTGAGGCCATTTCTCTTCCAGCCATTTTAACGCTTTTTGTTGTTTTTCTACACTAAAACATTTATTATCCATTATGTATCCTCCTAGCAAAAAGAGGATACAAACTTACTGCACACTATGTCAAGGGATACTTACCTTCCCGAAACTAAACTAGCTTAAGTAGTTCTCTTTTATATCTATGGCCGCGATCAGCCGGCCAAATAATGGTCAGCAACCAAAATATTTGAAAAATTTCCTAAGGGAAGCTGCCCGACCTTCTTTTCTAAAAACTCAGACCCCACTATGCTAAATGTTTCCTTACTTTTTTCGGAAATGTGTAGAAAGTCAATTTTTGTTGCCACCTTATGGTGCAGGGCTTCGTTAGAGGTGATCCCGTAAATAGAAGAGGAGTGCCATTTGTCCCACTGTTTTGGTTCGACCCCACAACGCTCGTAAGCAAAGGTTGCATTTATTTGCGATGCGGTTTCGTTTAATTCTATATTTTTTCTAATTGCATCAAAATTCCCAGTAAGAGTCATAGATATTTCATGGGTCATAAAAATAGAATATGGTGAACATATTCTTTCTTGGCCACACAAAAACAAAAGGAGACCAGCGGAATTTGCGAAAGATGAATTATAGGTTGTTAGATTTATATTGTTTTCGTGAATGCAAGAAAAAAATCGAAAAACTTCCATTGCTTGGCCACCATTAGTGCAAATAGAGAGATAAACATTTTTTGGTTTTCTCTTTGCTATTGCTCCGATCATTAAGTCAATATGCTGATGATCTACAGGGGCGTTAAAAGATATATGCAAATCAAAAACCTCTTCCTTGTTTAACTCGTTGTTTTGGTCGATTAATTGGTTTATATTAACTTCATTCATTGCAACTTTCCTTTCAATCGTTTGCAGTGTTATGGAGATGTTAGAGGCATCTCCTTCTTTTTTGGAGTGTATAATAAAGCTTTAGGAGCGTCAATCTAAGGTAAGCCCGTGTAATTAAAGATTATTTAGCTTTCTGATATAATCTAGCCATTAGATATTTTAGGTATGGCAAATGGCTGTGGCCGCATCACGAGCTTTAAAGCTTTCAAACATGACCAGGGATCCCGGGCTTGGTGGTTCAATCGACTCATCTAGAGATCTGTTCAGGCTTAAAGAAGGGGAAGACAAGCGTTATCCTGAATTAAGTCCTGATGCGGCGCATCAGAATAATCGAGTGGTTGAGCAAGCGACTGTTGAGCCGTCTAATTTGTTAAGCACGCCCACAAATGAGCCGTCTAATTTGTTAAGCACGCCTACAAATGAGCCATCTAATTCTAATATATTCGATGGAATAGGAATGCTAAGCACGTCCGCAAAAAATGAAGGTTCAAATATTTTCGATGGGATAGGATTGATGGCCGTCCAAAACACAACCCCCACCGCGCCAAAGACAATGGTAGAGGCAGACAGGGTGTTAAATCCTGAGTTGGAAATGGCGGGAGGAACACCACAAGAATCCCATTCACAATTGCATGAGAAAGCTCGTGTGGCAGGAGTTCTAGCAAATCACATAAAAAGCGCGCTATTAATTCCTAGCAGGTTCTCCATACAGCCATTTGCAAAAACAGCGATTTCTCTAATCGCCTCTCTAAAGTTACAAGAGCTAATGAAGAAAGTAATCTCATCAATTCGATCTTTGTTTTCGGTTATGTAGTGTATGGTTTTCCCGGCAGCATAAAAATAGAGAAGCTTTCTCTTAATTTCACGTAATTCTTCGTCCCCGAGTTTCATGGCATTTAACTAAGAAAATATCGGTATGTGTTTACGGCAATATACCAAAGAGTTACACATCCTAAAAATCCTCTTTTTTCTTGGATGCCTCTGCCTTTGCAATAGATTCGAGAATATTAAAATCTTCTTTTCCTATCTGTTTTAAAAGGTAATTGTCGGCGAGTTTTCCCCACTTTGAGGCCTCCGCTAAATTATTTTTTTTCAGTGCTTTTGCTGCATTAATGCTATAGTTCATTAATTTTCTATTGGTAACGACCATTCCCACTGTTCCAGCAAGTGCTGTGTAATATCCCATTTTTTTTGAGGCATCAGTAATCTTATCCGCCCAATCCTTGTCTCCAGAAAAAGCCGTTATTGCATATAGGCCCATTCCGCCAATTCCTGCTACTTGATAGGCTGTGCCAGATTTATTAGCCACCCTATTCGTTTTACTAATTTGTGCTTTTGCTATTGTGTTTAGGTCTTTTAGCTTCTCAAACTGTGAATCACCTATTAAATGTTTGATTAAAGTGGCTCTGCCTGGAGCATTTAATGTTTCTGAAAATTTGTTGTAATTAGCGACTCTTCCACCTTTAACTAGGCTAGTTTCTAGAATCAGATCCATTAGCTTTTCAGCTTTGATCGAATCAAAAATGGCTTCTCCTTCTGGAAGTGCAGCTAAAGAAGCCTTTAAATCCCTAAAATCAGAAGCATCAGTGAGATTTTGTAGGATTTTTTCTGGGTTTTCTTCTTTCAATATTGATTTTACAGCATCGCTTGCTAATGCTTTGGATCCCAGGTGGCGTCCATAATAACTATCCGCTTCTTTAAAAGCTGCATACCACGATGGGTTGGTTTTCCCATATTCTTCAATGTCTTTGAGAAATGCTGACCTAATGGCCTTGTAGTTTTCTTTGGGGCCTGCAGCATGGGTGTCCCAATTGATGATATCATTGATATTTTGCTTGAGTCTTACGATTTCTTTAACGGGAGTTGGAGGGGTCTGAAGCCCAATCACAGGAAAATCTTTTTTAATGTCTTGGATGTAGTTCTTGATAGCTGTAGCATCTGTGCCTAATCCTGACTTTGTTCCCAACTGACTTTCTATTTCTGCAATTTCTGCAATAGTGTTCTTTGCAATCATTTGTGCATTATCCGGCAAAGATTTTCGCGCTATTGTGTACAAGCGTTTTTTTTCTTGGTTAGCGACCCCATAAGCTTTTTCTAAATGCTTTTTTGTGTATGATCCGACTTCGCTTAACGCTTCTGGTCTAGGCAAGTCTTTTGCAACCAATCGCTCACCAGCAGTTCCGCTAATTTCTTCTGCACTTTTAGTAAACGCTTTATCTTGACTCAATATTTTGTTCTTGTGTCTATAGCCGTGAATAGGGGCTGCCTCTAAGTACTTTTCGGCATTTGTAAGGGTTGGGTTAGAGTTAATTAAGGTGGTGTTGATATCTAAGGCTGCTTTTTGGTCTTTCGTGAGCTGATCCCACGTAGCTTTAGCACCGAATTGATTTCTTACAGCCGCCTCAACCACTTCCAAATCTACATTTTTAGGGCTGTGTCCGATTAATCTCATTGCAGCAGGCTTTGCCAATCCTAGCGCCACCTTGGTCGCTAGAGGGAGGGCTACACCAACTCCTAGACCTGCACCAATTGCTCCTAGCTCGCTTCCTCCTTGGTCACGAACCTTTTGAGAAACCCCACCAACAGTAGCGGCGGAGATTACATGCGATGGTTTAGTGCTTCCAAGAAGCTTCAAACCTTTTTCTATGAGAGTTAGTCCCTTTTTTCCTGCTGCCGTAGCAAGTCCGCCTGGTGTTGCCATTTGAGTCGCAAAACCAAGGGCTTCATGCTTCCAGCGATCGCGCTCATCAATTTTTGTATAATCGCCTGTTGTCTTGTCTATTGCTTTGTCTATAGCATGAGTAGCAGAAGGAATAAGAGGTAAATTGGTGTCAGCCAAATAATTACTGCCCATGGCAGGAAGATTATAAGCCAGGGCAGCAGTATCCACCAATCCTCCCACAGCATTTGCTGCGACGGTTTTTCCATAAGTTGCAGCATCCTTTACAAACTCTTTTGATCCAACATATCCCCCTAGGTTTTTCAACGATTGCGTCTCCTTGGGTGTCACTAGGTTACCCCATAACTTCCCCACATCACCAGTTGTCGACTGATTGTCGACTGCTGAGGCTTCAGGAGCCTTGGAGAGGTCGGTAGCGGCACTAAAATCTTTTGATAGGTCTGTAGCATCTGCAAAAGATTTTATTTTCTTTTCTTTTGATAGGTCTGTAACATCTGCAAAAGATTTTATTTGTTTCATTTAGATTAAACAATTTTTATCCACTCCTTACATAATAAAGATTAAATAAGAGAGAATCTAGCCTTACTAAAGCTTAAGCATTTTCTTGGAGAGAAACATTGCGGCAAAGGCCAAGACGAATCCTAGAATAAAATCAACTCCATGGAAAGATGAATCCATTGTTTCATAGAAAGGTGCCAGCTCTTTTGTTGGCTGCTGAACATATACATCACGATCTTGCATCTTGGAAAGATCAATTGGGCTTTCTTTCGAAAGATCTGTAGCATCTGCAAAAGATTTTATTTGTTTCATTTTATTGGAATTTCTCTAACGCCATCAATAAGACCATTGCTAACTGCTTCTTTTGACGTAAGGCAGTTTTCTGTTCTGCAATACTTCCATAAATCTCCATCATTTATTTTAAATTTTGATTTATATATCTCCAGCTGAAAGTCCTCTATTTTTACCATCTCCTCATAAAGCCTTTGTGCTTGAGATATTTTTATTGCAGGTTGAATCGGAATATTGATTTCATGAAACCAGAAATAAGAATGCTCACAAGCGTATCTTACCTGTCCCGTTAAAAACAACATATTTGCTGCTGATCCGCATGTTCCTGTATTATGGGTGGTAACCGTTAAACTACTTTGATTGGCCAGATAGTTATAAGCATGGAGGGCAGGATTCAGCTCACCACCATCGCTGCATATTAATAGGTAGAGATGGTTATACTCTTTTTCTAAATAGTCATGTATGCATTTAATGAGTATGTTTATATTTCTCTGTGATATTTTTCCATTGTATGTAATGTAAAATTTCTTTGAGATATTGGGATAGCTTGGTATACTATTGTTAATCATGATTTAACTCTTTCTCAGTTAAGTTGTGTAGAAATAAGCTGGAGCTAAAGACTCTGGCTTATTTTGTTTATAGGGGATGACGTAGAATTTGTCAAATGCCTAGTCTACAAATTCTACCCCAAGAGACAGCGCATCCTGCTGTTCGTTATGGGGTACTAATTTCTTCTCCCCACTTTTGGGGTCTTGCATCCATCGAGCGCCATCTTTTAAAAACTGTTCAATCTTTGCCTCATTACGAGGCGGCATATTGGTCTTGCCAGCAGCCTGTTGTTCTGCTGGACTTAGATTTAAGGGCTTTTCTGGTGAAATATTCTCTTGTTGTTGAGGCTGGTTGTAAATACCTGCAGAGTAATTAACGGTGCTATTTAAGTTAGCGGTTGGGTCTTGTGCGTATAGTTCAAGCTTTCTTCTGTACTCATTCGTTTTGTTTTGCGCAAGCTTGATTCTCGCGTTTAACATGTTCATGGCTGCTTCGGGGTGAGTCTCCAATCTCGTAAGCGTTTCGTCGAATCGCTTCATGTCAGAGTCTGACTTAACGCCTGGCCCCACGACATCTGACAAGCTGGCAAACTCCGATTGCAACAACATTTTTACAGAGTCGATACTATACGTCTCACCAGTTTTTGCTGCCAGGTATCGAGCAGCTGCCTGGACCGTAGACGATCCTTGAAGACCAGACTTGCTCATTACTTTCATTAGTTCTGTTAGGTTGGCTACACTCGCATCAGCTATATGCAACTTGTCTTCAAACTCCATGACCTTCTCTGCATTTTTTTTGGCACGGGCTTGTAATCCTGCCGCCCTTGCCATTTCCTCAGGACTTGTATTGAATTCTACCTGTTTGCTATATGATGCAGCTTTCTTGCCTAGGGGGCTATTGGGGTCACTTTCCATATCATTACGCCGACGCTTCTCTTGAAGTGTCCCCCTCGAAATCCCATTAGAGATGATTCCCTTGGCCACCTCAGGATCAATGAACCTGCTCATATCGATGGGCACGGTTTTGCCGTCTTTTGTCCCAAGCACAATCGCACTATTAGGAATGAAACCCGCATAGCTAAAACCTTCTAAACCAGGCACACCGTTCGCCTGTGCCGAAGAAAATTGCTGTTGTAACAAGGGACTTGCTTGCTCATAGGGCATATCACTATTCATGACCTCCATGGCTGGTAACACAAACGGTTCTGCCGCTTCTTTTTGCTTTCGCCTGTTATCATAATAGTTGAGACGCTCACTAAGCGAAGCATCAATTGCCTGCAATTTCTTAACAAAATCTGAGGATTCAGCGATTTTTAGGCCTGTGGAAAGTCCGGAAGTCAGACCGTCAAATGCCATCTCTTGACCGCTGGGACGTCTGCCACGCCGTGACTGAGCGTTATCTGTGTTGTATTTGTCTAAAGCCCCGGCAATAATAGTTCCTGGGCCATTTATGGATCTTTTGGCTCTTTTGGTATTAACGTCATGCTTTAGTTTTAGTAAATCTAGGCCAACTTCTTTTGTCATATAATTCCTGTTAATGCTTACGCTTTAATGCTTTATTCATGTCCATTTCCAGATTAGCTTTCCCTAGCGATATTCCAAAAGAAAGACTCGGAATTTGGATAGTACGTTTTTAAAAATTCTTCCCTCACAAGAGACCGCAACATTCCAATCAAATGTTTTTGGGCTTCGCTAACTTTTTGAGCCTCGTGTGGCCGCTCAACCGTCATTGAACAACCAAAAAAAGCAATAACCTCATTGACAGAAAACTTATTAGCACGATATTTGCAAAAATCAATGACGTTTTCTTTTGACAATATTTTTGCAAAATTGGGATAAAATATATTGTGACTTTCTGTTAAAAGTTCTTTGCACAACAACTCGTTTAAAGTTTTCTTTAGTATATCTGGTGACATTTCTTGATTTTTGTAGAAAAATTCCACCGTTAGACGTTCTTTTTGTTTTGCAGCATCAAAAACAATTTTTGAAAGGTGGCTTTCCTTAACTAAAAATTTTCCTCCCAACTTAAGCGCGCATTCATTTTTGCAAAGTTGATTAATTGATATTTGAGGAATACCTTTAAATTGGTTCTGGGAAAGGTCGACCTCTCCGTTACTTTCTAGCATTTCTTTTAAAAGTTCTAGTTTTTCAAACATAGCGCGATTCTCTTGATTTTCTTCATTTGGGCGTTCGTAATTTTCGTTATTCATTGCAATTTCCTTTCAACTATTTTGCGGTGTTGTGAGGCAGATTCAGCATTTTTATAATCAACATCTTTTCTTAATTTCAGTAAGTCTAAGCCAATTGGTTTTGCCATATTTTCTCCATATCTAATATTTGACTTTTGTCCATTGCCCAGAGCCTGCTGTGTTCTGCATCTCAGTACCTACTCCTCCGCTGAGAGCATTGTGCAGCCTAATACCCGCAGCTGTTCCAGCCACAGTTGTACCAAGCCTAAATATCTGATCTGTCAGCGATGGACCTCTTGCTGCATAGTTTTGAGCATTGAAGTTATTGCGGGCGTTGGTTTCTGACAGATTATAGTTGTTTCGCCCCATCGCAAGGTTGTCGTTCCGCCCTTGAGCAGTAAAGAAGACATCCGCTGCATTGCTGCCCATTCGCTTCGCATCATCGGTATTTTTTACTGTACCGCCAAGGCCGAACAAACTGTATTGGTTCTGCAGGGCCTCTTGACGTTGTTGGTCGAGTATCCCCTTAGCCTGAACTTGGGTGCGATATTCGCCCTCGGCAGCTTGGAGTCGCCCCATTCTCCCTGATTCTGCCACGTTGTAAACATTCGCAAGGCCTTGAGCTTCTGCAATTCTTTTTCTATCCGTCTCTTGGCTTGCAGCAATTTCTGCCTCAGACATCAGTTTTGCCTTAGACTCAGCATTCAAAGCTTTCAGCTGTCTTGCCGCTGAGCTGTTGTGATAGCCAGACTGATTTAAGGATGCATCAGTTTCGTGTCCTAATTTAGTAAATTCTTGTTCGATGTTTTGCCGGTAGATATCTTTCATCTTCGCTTCATACGCCGGAAAATCTGTCATGCTACCTAAAAGCTGCTTCATTTGGGCCTTTCTTTCCTGATTGACCACATTAATAGTGGTCGTGAACGGCAAATAGTCAATCGTTGCTTGGGGGTCGTATTCATTAAGCTTAATTAATTTTTCAGAGGTGGTGCGCATTAACGCACTGGCCGCATCATAAGCTAGCTGCTCTTGCGGCAGCCTTTTAAAATCCTTAAGGAACGTCTCCTTACCACTGGCCGACAAGCCTTTTTTAAAATTGACCCCTGTTGTTTTGTCTATGTACTCTTCTACTTCAACCGGTGTTATAAAAGCAGGAGGCTGAACATAGGAAGGAGAATCATCACTACCGCCGGACATCTTGCAAATCCTTTCTAAATAAAAACCAAACCTTATCTTTGATCAGGCCGAGGCATTGCACCCCGATTGTTTCACAAGTTTTGAGCAAGGTTAAGACTGCCTTAACGTTGCTGCTCATATAGATATTTTTAAAACCTAAATCTAGAGGTAACTGTAAAAACATTGCTAAACCTTTCCGATAGGGAACTTTAAACCTGTGCTCTGGAAAAACAAAAAGCGAGAGAGTGCAGTCCGTATCATTGATTTTCCTGACCCCAAATAAAGCTACTTCCTGTGCATTGTGAATGAACATGAAATACCGCGCACCTTCCCCATAAAAAGTTGGGCAATTTTGCTTAACTTCATCTGAATTAATCTCGATTAGCTGCATCCTTAAATTTGAACCTCTACAGCATAAATACTACTTGAAGTTATAGCCCCCACACCCGAGGATTGGTTTAAAATTACTCCGTAGCCACTGGCGTCAGCACCCTTTAACTCATAAGTTAGATCGTCAAGAGAAGTGTTTCGATCAACGATCAGTCTAGAGAAACATACTAAATCGTTATACATTAACGAGGGTTGATAACCACTGAACAGTATACCATTATTATCAAAAAACATTTGCGTGCCATTCTTATATAAAGCCATGGTCATATAGCCTCCAGCGTTAGCCGCAGAGGCCAAGTTAGTCCCGAGGTAGATAAAAATACGACTATTACTAGATCGTGGGGTTATGGTTAGCGCAAACGGCACTGCAAAAGACGACATATTTACCGCACCAGTAGTGACTGTGCGTTGGCTGTAAGTATAGCTATCTATCTGTAATACTTGTCCAGTTGTTGGGATAGCCGACCAGGTAGCTTGGGATCCTTCACCAGAGGTTAACACCGTGCCAGTCGCAGCTCCATTAGATGTGATTTTGGTAGCATCAACTGCCAGGGGGGCAATAATGGGATTGGTTACTGATGCCATAACTAATTGAGCTGTGTCAACTGTTCCTGTACCTAAGGGACCAAAGGAGGCGTTGCCAGCCCCATCAGCATTCAAAACTGTTTTAGCCGCAGCGTTTCCTGATGACATTTTGGTTGTGTCCACCGCCCTGTCATCAATTTTAGCGGTAACTATAGCTTTATCTTTAATAGCTGGGGTAGTAACTGCCTCTGGATTGATATGCTCAGGTAAAATTGCGTTTGGATTTATCGTACGGGAAGTTACACAATTGGGATGGAGATTTTTAGTTTCAACGCAACCAGCCCCAAGCTTATCGTTAGTTACAGCCCCATCCGCCAAGCATGCCGTGGTCAGAGATCCAGGCATAACGCTTGTAGCATCAACCTTTTTCCAAAGAATGGTGGGTGCTTGTTCATTGCCATCGGTCGTCACAAAAAGTCCAGCATTTTGCGGGTTATTCGCCCCCACTAAAACTCCCGCCTCAACATCTGTAATTTTGGTATCAAGACCGTTGAGTGAATCGACAATGTAATTAATGTCGCCATCTACAGCTACAGCCGTTGGCGGCTGTTTTTTTGAAGCAAGCAAGGCGTAGCGATTGCTGTTGGGCAAAGGCTGGGCCTGGTAAGGCAGGTTTGGTCTGTTATAGTTCGTTGCCATGTTATCCTCTTTCCATGATGCCAAAAAGGCGTAGTTTCGCAAACGATAGGCGGCCATTTTTAGCCAACCCAGAAACGCTAGCCATAAAATGCGAGCTTAAAAATTTCAAACGTTTTTTTAAAAAGACATGGGGCTCATCAAGTCTAAAGCCAAGCGCATCAGCAGTTGGATTGTTGGGATCATCCGTGTTACTCACCTCTAGTTGCGGTACAGATTCAAAAATATCCCCCCGGTATGGCAAATTACAGCGATCAGAGAGTGAGAAAGTCTTGATAAGGTCGCCATCAATCGTCACGTTCAACTCAAGCGGTGATAAAAAAAGATCGCTGGAGTAGTCACATTGCAACTCGTACCTCTTGTTAGCAAATCTTCGCCCTTTTTGAAAGAAAGGTGGAATTGCCCACAAAAATGATATGGCAGATTTTCCACCATTGTCACCGTAAATGATTTGCCCCTCCTTGCCGTTTGCATACCTAAAAATGCTATTTTCCACAAAAAGGTACAAAGAGCTGTCTAGTCCAGTTAAGAAGCTTTGCGCAAAAGTAAAATCCCCCGAAAACAATGACCAAGCATACGGATAGGTCGAAACCAAAGAAGTTAACACTTTGTTAAATCCAATTTTAAAACCGCAAAAAGCGTCATCTGTGTAATTGAAAGACCGACAAGCAAGATACGCTGATGGCCTAGCCCGAATGTCATTGAGGTATTTTTTAATTAAAGGGTTGACCGCATCCAAAGTACTAACCGCTAATTGTTTGGCGATATTGAGGGTGCCAAACGATAACAGCCCGCCTTTACTGATGAAAAAAACATCGTTGCCAATATCTAAGATTAGATTGCCATGGGCGATACCGACCGGAAGAGTTGAGGCAAATTGCAAAGTTGGCAGATTCGGTGCCACTTCTGCTTTTGCCGGTTGCGAGCCTGACCAAACCTGGGTGCACTCTCTGCCGATGAAAGTCATTTGACCGTTGACACAAGTGATTGTTTCAAGGTTATCATCCCGCCCGTGCGTAGAGGACAGATCGAGGTAATGCACCGTTCTGTCAACCTCATTCACCCATTTCGTTACCGAATTAGTACCGTAAGCATAGTAAACCTTCATTTGCTCGCCATTTTTCCGAAAAGCATCACCAACCACGCCAGGACCTAAAGCCCAGAGCCGCTGATAAGCAACGAACAGATTACTAAAGGTTGGAATCTGATAGGCATAGAACAGATTCGCGTTTGCTATTGAGACAGGTAATGTGTCAGCGGTTGTAAACGTGACAGCATTAAGGGTTTGTGTAACGGTTAACACAGTTGTTGGAAAAGTCCCCCATGTGCCAACCAGGTTAATTTTCTTGTTGGTGTAGTTGTCTGCGTCAAATAACCCAGCTTGCTGCTCCTGTAGAGAAAAAGAAAACGACTGATCGTTTCCGCGAACAAACGCAATTGCTCCAGTTTCTTTGACAAAATCAACCACCGTCTCAAGATTTGCTCCATTCCAGGACACGACAGGATCAACCCCATTACAAATCACCAATTTGTTCATGAAGGTGACGGCTCTTGGAATACAGGTACCACTCAGCCCTTTGGTTAGTTTGGTTAGAGATTTTTTAACCATATCAAAACAATAGATATCGCCAATCCCCGTCCAAATTTGCGCAGGCTCGCTTTTTAAAAAAGACGCAAAAAACTGCAGATCAAGGGATGCTTCAAGATTTTTGACAACGCTTGTCAGTTCTTCATAGTAAAAAAAGTTATCGACTTGAATTTTTAACGTCGTTCCCAGGCTATAACTTGCCGATTTTTTTGTTTCAATTTTCAAGAAGTCAGCATGAAACTCCTTAACGATGACACTTTGGTCTTGCACATAGTTTTTGACATAGAGCAACATTTGTTGGTTTCCGTCTAAGGTCCTAAACGGAAACGCCTCAATAATGATCGAGTCAGCCTGAATATCTGTATCATAGAAGCTGCTTAGTTTTGCAACAAACTCCGTGCCATAACGTACCGCACCTTCTCCCAAAGGAAAGGGCAAAATATTCTCCAGTGCGGGTGAAAACTGGGACCCCAAGAGATCAGGGATAACATTCACGTTCATTCCCTGAGCTGGAGGCGAAAACTCTAAAACGTCATAGTTGCCATACTGTAACATCTCAAAACCTTGTGTAGGTACTCAAGTTATTGCCGCCTGTGTTGTACAGGTAGGCGTTAAGCGAGGATTTGGCCGCAAGCCATCGAGATTGCGCTTCACTCGCCTTTTGCGAGTTTTTAAATCCACCCTCTTCTTGAAATAAGTAGTAAAGGGCACCGTCAGCTAAACTGCTTTGAAAGGCCACAGGATAAGGAATGTCTGCCTCAAAAGTTGCGCTCGCCAAAGCTGTGGGTTGCGGCACGAGCCAAACATCGAAACTCAGAGGAACTTTAGGAGCAGGAACCAGGTGCAGAATGTTTTTCTGGCAGTAATATTGTCCAGGAATACTTCCGTAATCATACAGCTGGCTTTCAACACCTTCCAAAATAGATACTTTTTTTAAAATAATGCGGTTTTTCGTGTCTATCACCGAACTGATTAAAAATGGAGTAGTGGTTAAGGTTAGGGTATCATCCACAGAAGCTATGGTTTGCTTTGTCAGCAAATCTGCATTCAAGCCAGCTGTACGCTGGTACAGCTCAAAATGAGCTAAATTGATGTATTTTAAAAATATTTTTTCTTCATCGGCAGAAACGTTGTCTCTGCCGATCGAAAGATGCCCCATTAAATCAATGATTTCTGAGACTAACACGGACTAATAACTACCAAGAATTAGGTAAGTAAAAAATTTCGTACCAACTGGTATATTAGCAGTAACAGCTGTAATGGTTAGCTTTTTCCTATCCGCGCTTAGAGCGTAGGTGTGCGCCCCTGGTGCTAAGACAGCACCCGCAGCTGACATCATCTGTGGCGGCGTAAAATTCTCGATCCTGCCTCCCGTACTAATTTGAAACACCGCCTTAGCATCCTTCTTTATTTCATCTCCGGCTGTGAAAAAAAACGGAATTAATTGATAGGTTTTGCCGGCCATACCGACGGGAACTACCACACCGTCTCCGCCAGTAGTCGCATTTACGAAAGTTACTGTAGCCATAATTTTTTCTCCTTTAAATACTTGTAAAAACGTGCAGACAAGCTTGCTCAACCAAAGGGTTGCTTCCCGCAATCGCATTAGGTGTTTGCGCGTAACGTCCAGTAAACCTCAGCATTTTTTGACCACGGAATTCATGGGCAAAAACAACTAGGCTTTGGTTTTGCGTATTGATTTTTGACTCGACCATGCCTTCGCCACCCCATGCGATGACTCCAGCTCCAGCGCCTAAGACAAGCCCCCAAGAAGAGGTTTTTTTTGCATCGGCAGATTTTATGCGTTTTTGTGCAAGCTCTGGACATTTAAAGATATAGAAACCAGCGTATTCTCCCACATAAGAAGGATTGCCAAGGGCTTCTGGGGTATTTTTGACATCACCAACATAGCCTCTTTGGGTCGTATCTTTTGCAAAATCTGGATCTTCTCTTAAAATGTCAACGGCAAGTGGGTCAAGCATCAGGATGTATTTGTTATCCGGCCAGCCATTTTTGGTGCCAACATAAGCCGGTTTAATCGCCCACTCGGTGTTGGGAGCAATATCGTAAGCATTACCAAAAGTGAGATAGTTAGCAATTTGTCTTAATTTTTTTGCTGACATGCCTGAGCCAGCTGGAGTACTTGCGTTAATGTCCTCCATATCGTCAAGCAACGTTGGAAAGGTGACATTCTTCTGGTAGTCTGCACGCGCAACCAGGGTGCCATCCGATTCAAAAACAACCGCTCGATCATAGGAAGGAAAACTCCCGGCAATGTTGCCGGTGGCTATGCCGTCAGTGGCAAGTCCTGGGTAAAGATCGGTTGTGAACGCATTGACGATATCAGCAGTAAGCATTCTTTGCATAGCATCAACAATCTGACTAGAAAAATGCGCAGCTACATCAACCGGAGTGCCAATAGACTGTACTGTCATGTAGTTTTCGCGAAGCTGCCAGGTCTTCCAATCAATCCCGACGCTGTCAGCGTCAACTTTTAGCTGCTGTTCGTTACCTTCACGGTCACCAAAGCCACTAATGTAATTAGTGTAGTCCATGGCCTGAAGGCGCGGGATTCTGTGTTGTATACCAACACCTTTTTGAAAAATACGCCGCACAAAAGGTCGGTCTGTTCTAGAGCCAACGAAAGCGCCTAATGGTGATTTGTAGACCCATTCTTCTTGCAGGTCATCTACTTTGAATGGGAATAATTCTTGTGATACCCCGTTTTGTGGGGCAGTTAATGGATATGGTAAAGCCATAAAAAATCCTTTTAAAACAATGTTCAACTTTTGATTTAGAAAATCTAAACCAGCTATTAATCATCTTTTCCAAAGGTGTAGTGGGATGCGCGGAGAGAGCGGGGTGTATCATCACCGGGGCTTCTTTACTCACATCCCAGAAGGCTTCTTCCGAGAAGTCTGTTTAGTCAGAAACGAATAGTGACTAAACAATTAGTATATTACTGCCGAGAAAGAATAGCGTGTATATCTCTCGCAGCGTCTTTGTTGGAACCAGAACTTAATATTTTCTGAGAACCATCTTGATCATAGATTGCGTTAGATTCCTTAAGTTTGTCAATTGTTTTTTGCAATCTCTTCTTTTCTTCTCTATTCTTCTTCACATAACTTGGTAATCCTCCAGCTTCTTCTATTTCTCCGAAGTATTCATCTCTATGAAATTCTCCAATTTCGAGAACTCTACGGGTAAGCTCAGCGGGATCGTCACGTAGCTCGTCTAGCTCATAGGCCAGCTCTTCTTTTTCTTTGTCGCTACCGTGATCTGCAAAAAATATGAAAGCATTAAGTTTGTTTTGCAGTTTTTCATCTTTAGTATATTTTTTAACCGTTGGCAGCTCTTTCGCTACTTTTTTTAAAATATCAGCGTAAAAAGTATTAGCACCTGATCCACTTTCGTCTTCTTCCTCAGCGGAACTTGTGCCCATTCTCTCATCTATGTCCCTGAACAAACTTGCCACCTCTTCTTGGTCAAGATCTCCAGATGTCACTAAACGCTCGCTTACCTCTTTTTTGAGGCGACCTAATTTACTGCCAGCTGCATGAGCCATACGCTTGTGCTCTTTTGCTGCTTTCTGTGCTTTTTCAAGCTCTAGTTGTAACTGCTCAAGTTCGCCCTTTGGCTGTCCAGTTGCGGGGGATTGCGGCTCTTCTTTTGAACTCTGCTGACCCTTTGAGACATTTGAGGCTTGTGAATCTTCTGAGCCTTGCGACTCTTTGGTTTTTCCATCAGTAGCAGCATCTTTTTCTTTAAAAAGGCCTCTTTGGTCGTCAGCAAGAGTTAATCCATTGTCTTTAGTGCTATCGTTTTCCATTATTTTTCTCCATTTTTAGTTTTTAGCAAAGTTCCAGCCAAAAAAATCTGTGTATACCTCATCGCGGATGAGATAGCCTTTTTGCAAAAGGGAATTTAATATATTTTTGCAAAGCTTGGCGGCCTCCGTCTCCATAAGAACTGAGAAACTGCCAACTGGTTTGGCTGTAGTCCAGTCAAAGCCAAGGTCATTCACTATCTCTTTAGCTTTGAAAGAATCAACGCGATATTCGCAAATAGCACGCACTGATTCTTCGGAAAGGATGCCAACAAGATTGATGGTATACCCGATACTTTCTGTAAAAAGCAGCATGCCATCGGAATGCAAGGACGCTAACGCCAAATCAATGACATGCTTGGAAACTGTGAGTCCGCAAAGTCTAATAGAAAACGTTGGCCTTTCGTTTGCCTTAAGATCTTGCAAAACTAGATCTTTTAGATGCTGCCGACTTACGAGCTTTTTTTGACCAAGTCTATACGCGCACTCGCTTTCGCAAATCCTTTTTAGGATATCAGGCGATAATCCCTCTGTATCAATGACGTTTTCTTTTTGCAGTTTTTCTAAAATATCTCTCATTATTTTCTCTCCATTTTCTTAAAATTCCAAAAAGCTGAAAAAATTGATTGATTGTAAGATCTAATCAAACAACCATTCATAGCTAGATCATTCAGTACTTTTTCGCAATGCAATGATGCCTCACTGCGAAAAAGTATTGGCTGTTGGTCAAAGCCATAGTTTTTGTGAACTTCATCCTTAAATCCAAACGCAAGTAAAATATCACTTAAAGTAATTTCATCAATTCTATACCGACAAAAATTCATGATCGCTTCTGGAGATAAAATATACTCAATATTGACAACAAAAACGTCATTCTTTCGGATAAGCAGCTTTTGTAATCCTAGTTCTTCTAAAATTTCAAAAATGATAAATGGTGATATCAATGTAGAATCCAATTCAAAACGCGCTCCTTGACTTTCTTTTTCTTTAGCGGCAATCAAAATTTTATCAGACAAGTATTTTTTACCTATCAGCTTGTTAGATGTCAATTTGTAAGCAATTCCCAGTTTACAAACTTCATTTACATCATCAACAGAAATATCCAAAAACCTTTCATCATCAAGATCAACAATCCCCCGCTTAAGAAATAATTGGATTTTTTCTGCAGACTTATTAGTTTCTATTGCCATAATGGTCACCCTTCCAAAAAATATTTAAACTGTTACGTGTAATCAACTTAGGCAGGTCCACCTGGGACTTGCATCTGCCCAGCTAAAATTTGTTGCATGTCAATTCCTCCAGCCGATTGCCCTTGGGGCGAGGCTTGACCACCACCCTGTTCATTCACTGCTTTTTGTTGGATCGCTCGCTGCATTTCTTCGGCGATTTTTTTACCCTCACTGCCTCTTGCTCCAGCCCACTTCATCAGCGTTGGTGAGGCAAAGAACAGAGGTGCGTTAGGGTTGTTCATCATGCGATTAATGAACTCGTTTCTTTCTTCATACTTACTTTGAAAGTCAGGAACTTCATCAACATAGAGAGAAATCGGCAGCCAGCGGATATCGTTTTTTAACAATATTTCTTTATATTCACCATTTTTGTCGATTTTTTTCTCAAAGGTTTCTTCGTTTAGAATAAAAACTTCACGTTCGTCATCATTGAGAATCAGCACCGCACGATTTTTTTCACCGCTTTCTTGAATAAGATCCAGCATGAGTTTTGCCTCACGTTTCTTCATTTTTGAAAAACTATCAAAAGCAAACACATTGTTACGCACACTGTTAACCTGACGTGTGCGTTGAGACACAGCACTGGTGGCATTGGTCTGAATCCCAAGCATTTCGTCATGGACCCCGGTAATTCTTTGCATGATCGGCAAATATTGCTCAAACATCCGAATATTAGCCTCGCCAACCCCATTGTTGTTGATGACCTCCCACTTGGAGTCTTTGGGCAGAACAATTATCGAATCTAATTTTTTTACTTGATTTTGTAGGTCTTGTGGAGTCGAGCCAGGAGCGTTTCCCCCATCCTCAACGATGATTTGTGTAGAATTGATAGCATAGTTGGCTTTGACAAGCCTGGCGTTGCATTCTCTTTGTACGCCCATGATGTTTTCAAGCACACCGTACACCAAACGGTCTATGGTTTCCCGTTTAAAAACAAGCGGGATATAGCTAAAATCGGCTTGATCCGGAACGCCATACTTAAGCGGGGCAAATTCCAGCAAAGTATCGCCAATATACACGGCTCGCATGATTTTTTCGCAATCCCTCTTGGTATAGTTTCCATTACTTAACTCTTCCGCTAGATCAACATCGAAAGTTTCAAAATATCTTCCAGTCCTAATATCGCTTCCACAAAAACACTTAGATTGCTCCTTGTACTGGACTTCCCACACTGGAAGTTTAGAGCCGTGAGTATTAAGACCAGAATCAGGATTGCCGCCCTGAGATCTTCGGTCAAGTATTTCTGGGGACTCGGCTATCGCTTGGTATTGCGTCTCTAAGTCCAAGTCTTTAGTGGCGTTTTTCCATTTTCGCTTGATATATTCAGGCGTCAAAAAATATTTCCGGCAAACATAGCGCATTTCGGTTAATTGCGGCGTGATATCATCGTAATCAGGATAGATGCTTAAGGGATCGACATACTCGTACATGACTTTGTTGTTCTCATAGTAGATGTGCGACCAGCCGATACCGCCAATCAATGAATCTCTAAATTTTAAAGATCCCTTGTAAGGAATGTCTTGATCTTCTTGAATAAAAAACAAGAGATGGGTCAAAGCCTCAGCCAGTTTGTCTTCTTCCTCATCATCAGAGTCACTGCGACAAGCAACCCTAAACCTTGACTGAATTTCAACTCCAGAAAGATTGTCAATGAAGCCTTGGCACAAATTGAAAGTTACGAGTTCGCGTTTGAGATGCGCGTCTCTTTTTTCCTCAGGGTTCCACTGCCCAGAACCGTCATAAAAGGCACCACAATAGATGATCTTTTGGCGGTTAGATATAGCTAAGGGGTTGCAAGTGGCAGCCCTTACCATGAACTGCGCTTTTTCTAAGGCCTTTTGTCTGATCCTTTCCCCAAATGTTCCCGAGATGTCCACCTTATCCTCCAAACTCAATTAAAGAGTTATACGAGACGAATGTTTCAAATATACTGACAGAAGAATCGGAATTTGCATATAATAAGTCTCCAGGAAGTAATATAAGTGGACTGCCCTGTAAAATATCCACAGTTGAATTAACTTCTATCAGCTTCTGATGGTAAAATGTGAAATATGTCTCAACCCCAATCGTCTCCTCCCTGGCTATCAACAGTGTAACTAAAATTGCATTACTAGAGACATTTGATAAAAAAATGCTACTTAAAACAGAAACATTCGTGCTATCACCGCAAATCAATGTAGATGTGTTTGTTATGCCTTTTGTTATACGCATCTTAGGGGAAATGAAGGGATATGCTGCCATTTTAAGAAACACTAATTGCAATAGAGTGAGTCATTACTTGTTATTTTCCTTTTACGGCAGGCAGCACCTGTTGGATTGCCTGACAATCAGCATTTAGTCATTAGCTGTTAACTGAGACTGCACATTTTTTACATCTTGCAAAAGATCCTCCAGCAAAACTTTAAAACTTTCTACAAGTTGCTCATATTCCGGCGTAGATTCTCCGTTGTAGTTAAATATTTGAGAGCCGTATTGCTGGCAAAACTGGACATCGATGCTTAGATCGGCTAAATCCTTTAATCCTTGACGATTAGGCGTAATTTTACTCATTTAAAATCCTTTTTAGTTGTTCGTATTTTTAATATTAGCATTGACAAGCAGATCTTGCAAAAGAATCAAGCCAACTTCAAAAAGTTTGTTTTTTGTGACGGTTGGGCACTTTTCATAGGTGCCATAAGCAAAAAAGTGATCTTTCTTTAGTTCTTGCATCACAGCCGTCTCATCAGCTTTTTCTATTTCTATTTCCAAAAGGCCTGGCGTAAGCTGTAAAATTTTTGCCTCAATAATAACATCCCCAAACACAATTTTAATTTTTTGAGCAAAGGGGTCTATTTTACTCATATCGAAATCATGGACAAAAGCATACTTTCTCCCCTCAATCAGCCTCAAATCGATTTTTTGCAAACAGTTTGGGACGTAGCGGCTATGTTCAGTTTCGACGAATTGAGGGAAGGACTCTAAAAGTTCTTCAGCAATGACCCCAAAATTCTCCCCTTTTCCGTCGGATGGGTCAAGGTACTCATATGATCTAAATGGGATTTTCAAAAAGGTCTCTCGCAACAAATCTAAGTCTATCGGATTATCATCAATTTTTTTGATTTTTTTTGATGAGGTCGCGTTGAATTCTGACGCAGCAATGCGATTGCTGCAGATGATACTGTAATAATTGGTACCGTATGAGGTACCGGTATTACCACTACCATTAAGATAACCATAGCTGTAATTAACCCCTATGTTGTATGCAGATGAAAAATACCAGGTGCCATTACTACAGTAAAAATAGTTATTGGCGCCAGCTGAGTCACCATAGATTTTGTTGTTACGAATGACAAAGCCACCGGCACAGGTGATATTGCTTGCCACAGGAGCTAAGGTTGCCAGATAAAGAACGCCGACATTGCTAATCGAGTAACCACTTAAGTCAATCCCACTGCCACAAAGAATTGATCCAGAATTATACGCCTCTAAATTGTTAGCTTGTAAGGTTCCGGTTTGTACACTGACGTTTCCGGTGGTGGTCAAACCATAACTTGAAAGATTAAGCGTGCCATTGATAGGAAGACTATTGATATACGGACTGGATGTGGGCGGAGTCGTCCAGGTGCCATTACCACTGAGGTAGACAGCTGCATTTGCTGGATAACCACTGAGATTAGCAATTGGCAGACTGCCAGTAACGTTTGCTGCTAAATTGATATAGTGCCAACCACCATCCCCACGTAAAAAAGTTGCCGTGGTATGCGGGTAGCCGCTCAAGCTAGAAATTGGCAGACTACCGGTGACGTTTGAAGCCAAGCTTACCTGACTCCAAATGCCATCCCCCCTTAAAAAACTTGAAGAAGAGGCGGGGTACCCCGTCAAGTTTGCTATGGGAATTGTGCCCAAAGAAATTGTGGGATTACCCGCTGTTCCTGCTGGATTTGTTACGGAAAGTCCGGCACCTACAGCAAAATTTCGGGGAACATAGGTGTTTGCCGCGGTTCTACAAACGATGCCAAGGGTGTTAAGGCCTGACAAGGCTTGCAGCTCGCTACCTAAAGTTAAGCCAATTGTGCCGCTTGCTGTGATAGGAGAACCTGAAATGGTTAGCCCCGTACTACCTGTGCAAGCCACAGAAGTTACTGTGCCAACTCCAGCGATTGGGGTAGCCCAACTGCCATCGCCGCGTAAAAAGGTAGCGGTTGAAGCAGGATAACCATTGAGCCGCGAGATTGCTAATTGTCCAGATGTCTGAGTGTTAATATTCCAAATTTTAGCATCAACGTAACCCATGTTTGCGCCATCAGTGCTGACGGATGGACTCCCTAAACTTGTGAGCTTCTTGTTTCCCAAGTCGACATCAGTAGAAAATCTAGTCGTTAAAACGCCCCCAAAAGAGGTGATAGAGAATGGCGTCAAGTAAGAGCTAGTAGCCGCGTGCCAAAACTGAAGAGAAAAACTACCGGTTACAGATGAAGAGCTACCAGGAACATACGTTGACCTCCAGCCACGGTAAGTTGCCCCGCTTCCCATTTTGACATCCTGCACAAAAGAATCTGAAGCTGATCCTGGCAAGGAATGAGTGAGCTGATATGACGGCAAGCCAGCTAAATTAGACCAATTAAAAACCAAAGGATTGAAATTGATGGCTTGAGATGAACCTAGCGTTGTAGATATGGAGCCTAAAACGCCTGCCCCCACAACTGCACCACTTAAAGTGATTTGTTTTGCGTTAACAAAGTCTTGAGATGCAAGAGCAACCCAATTCGCGCCATCATTGTATTCAACAGCAGGAGTTTGGGTTGTATATTTTGTAGGGTTACGTTTCTTAAATCCCATTGTTGAATCTGAGCATCCCAGCTCTAGGGCTACTTGGACGTTGGCCATTACTTCCAACAGGCAATGTGACCCCTCCGCTTCCTGGAAAAATCAAATCATTAAAAAAACTTAGAGTGACAGAATCCCCCGAAACGGCGACTTGGATTTGATTGGTAGTGCCGTACACAGACTCAAGACCATTTTTGTTCATCTTTGAAAAAGATATAAGGCTTCCGCTGATTCCAATAGAAGTGACCACAGTAGTTTCCATCCAAGAGCTTGAACTATTTAAAGCCCCAAAAAGAATAGAAACAATATCTCCTTGCTTAATTTGAGCAGGTGAGTCGTAATCTGATGCGCGGGTCATTATCCAGTTAGACGAAGGGCTTCCTAATTGAGTAATCACGTAGATACCATTTCTAAACTGATCAGTTTCGTCTTTTACAAGAACTCTATCATTAAGAGCCACTGTTACCCCGTCTATGATCAAAACTTCATTGATATTGCTAGTTAGGCGTGCCCCAACACCGCTACCAGTATCAGCGTACACCGCCTGCAAAACAGAAGTAGTGGCAACCCTACAGGCTTTGACATAGTTAATCGAATTAAGAACGAAGTTTTTCGTGGCAAGCTCAAACCAATTTCCCGCATTGTCTGAGACTTCTACGTTTCCAACGGGGACAGGTAACGGAGATCTCAAGTCAAATTCTTCCGCGACAGCATCTTTATCTATTTTTTTTTCGAATTCATCTCTAGGCATAAAATCTTCTTTAATTGTTAATCCTAATTCATATTTTGTATCGTATCATTCCTGCGTGAGTGGGGACAACATCAATGTTCGTTGCAGGAATAGTTATTGATCCACCTGTAAAAACTGGATCGTCCTCAAATGTTGTCATTATGGGATCGTTCAAATAGCCCTCTCCAGCTACAGCACCTGCAAGAGTTAATATTTTTTGAGAAACAGAGCTGTCAACATAGGATTTATTTGCCGCATCGCTATCTTGCTGGGGGTTAGGGATACCCTTAATAGTGCTTATGTTTAAAAAATTAAAATTTTTGTGGACGGCGAACTCATCCGTAGACTTCTCGTACAGAAGCAAAACATCTTTTTTTGCATTCCATCCAATTTGTCCGTCGTCGTGGGCAACTTCAAAAAGCCCAAAATTTTTAGGCCAACGATAAAGAGATGAATCGCTGTCATTCTCCATCTCAGAACGGAAACAAAACCCACGCTGCCTATTCACATATCCTAGTTGATTCCTGTAGCCAAAAAGACCCATTGAAACAGGGAATAAATCACTGTCAAGAATATGACTTGAATCCCAAGAGGTCACGCGAATCCCTGGCTCAAAATCACCAGCGTTGCCAATGTGATTAGCATCGTACCACATGTTCCCAGCCCAACCTGTCGTATCATCTGTGTCGGAATATTTGTTTCTCGTTCTCAGCGGCTGATATTTAACTCTAAAAAGGTACTCATCCCAAGCGTATGTGAATCCTATGCTAGCAAGAAAATCTATCAACGCTGCAAGAGTCCCGTATCCCGTCAAGGTGGCTACGGACAAAGCCAATTCTTTTTCCAGCAATTCCACTTCAAATTTAAGTTTCGTGGGAGTGACATAGTCATCCGTAGAATCTGCAACCTCGATTGTTCCGTCAGGGGCTGCCTTTAGCAATTTGGGAAAAAACCAACCATCCAACTGATCTAGAGCTTGAGCATTGGGGAGTTGGCTGTTGGCTGTTTTCAATATGTACTGGGCTGAGGGAGGGGCAATATCAAGATTAATTTCTATTGGTTTGTTTTGAGAGTCACCTATCCACACCTTTCCCTGTGAAAGAGATGCTGGGGTTAAGTTGCCCTGGGAATCGTTTGCCAGCAACCCGGAGCCGATCTCATCCAAAGCTATAGCGTTTGTAAATGAGTAAGCGGCATCCAGCCCGTACAGAGTTTTGATAACGTCCGGAACAAGAGCAAGAGCACGGTTTTCCCAAGTAAAGTCCATTGACCGGCTTTTGACAACAAAGCTTCCGTAGTCCAGCCTTTTGATAGCTTGAGCGGTTTTAATCTGAGTCATGGCTAAAGAACTTGATATAACAGTCTCAGATTGCGTGTTCAAAGTATTTGCGTTGCCAGCCATGATTTGCGGAAGCCATGGCCCAGACATGAGCCAATCAAACCCAGAAAAGGGATCAAACGTTGGGTTAGGTATTGCAATTGGAGGCAGAGAGGAGCTTGGAAAAGGAAAAAGAGCGGCTCCTAATGCAGCGCTATCTACTACCCCCTTTTTGTGGGTAAGGATGCCATCTGGTAAGGAATTCAGAGCCTGAGCTTTGGATAGCAATGGACTAGGGCTTTGCAAAATGAACGTAGTATTTTGTTCGATTAAGCCTAGCTCATATCTCAAAGTGATGATTTTTGAGATCATTTCTTTGAATTTGTCAGATTCTTGAGCTACACAGTTTTGATCTCCAACCCAGATGTTGTCTTTGCCTAATGGAAAAACTCCATCACCAAGCGTGTGTGGCTCTTCTATGTTATTAAAATTGCCAACGAATAGATGGCCTTTTTCTAAAACACGGCGACCAGTATGAAGGGAGGTTAACCCGCTATATAAATCACCACTACGCATCTACCCCTCGCTATCTGGGGTAATGGAAGAAGCACGTATGAGTATATCCCTTACATTCTCATTAGTTAACCCCTTCACGTCGATAGAGAAACAACCGCACTCATAGCCGTTCAAAACTATATACCCCGCATGTTTCAGGCTATGTTCATGCGACAAATTAATGCTAGGCCGCTCAGGAAGCTTAATAAGATCACCCATTGCATACCGCCGGAGTCATCATGTTAATGAACTGACTAATTTTAACTAAATCCAAATCATATTGAGCATTCATTAAGGATTCTAAATATGGAAAGAAAGAGGAGTCTGATCTGTCAAACTCGTTGTCCTGCATGGAGTCAAGAATCACCTGAAAGCGATAATAGCTAATATTCTGGTTGGTCAAGGTTGATTGGTATTCGAGAACTTTACTAACGATTTCTTGCGGAGCCGCTATGCCTATGCCAATCAAAGAAAATAGATCTTTGATTCCGTCAAATGCCCCAAGCTTACTTGATTCCGGCTCATGAAAGCCAATATCACCAAGCCCCGTTCCAACAGACAACACAGCGTAGCGCATAGCTGACGGGTAAAGCATTTGCCCTAACGACAGGGCTAATGATGCGGGATTATTCTGAGCCACCCCGCCATCGATATAATTGACATCATCCCAATTGGCTGGTGGAAGATATGTTGGGGCGGCACCAGTAGATAGGGCAACGTTTTTGACAAGCTCTGTTTGCCCTAAGTAACCTGGAATCATGCAATTGCTCCAAAGTATTGGGGTGTTAGTGTCCTTATTGTAAGAAGGGATTAGAACATTTGTTTTCAAGTCAGCCATGATTTTGGTGCCAAATACGGTAGCTAATTCGGCCTTCATTCGTGAATCTCCATAGTTACTAGCCGGTTCTACCGCCTTGTAAAAAGGATCGCTTGTGGCTAACATGGCAATCTTTTGTGAAGTATTTGGCCTATTTGAAGCCTTAGACGAATTAATGCTACCTGTTGCCACATCTGAAGCGGTTCTAATTGTAAAGATCCATTGGCCTTTAGTGATGAAGAAGGTTTTGAGATCTGCCGGACTCAACCCGTTGGCATAACCACAAGCTTGAATACCTCCAATGCTCGTGCCCGCAATAATGTCAAAGTTTTTCCACACCTCAGCTTGGGAAATCCCAGCTTGAGTAAGGAATCTCTCCATGAACAATGCAGAAAGATAGCCACGCATGCCACCACCATCCAGGGAGAGAATTCGTACGGTTTTAGTTGTTGACATGGCTTCTCCTGTTCTAATCATCATTTAACTAAGATATCAATGATGAGCTGGCGATGCATCGAGCATGCCACCAAAATAAGAGGAAACAGCAAAATAACCAAGGTAATCTTCCATCTAGCTTTCTTCATTATGCTCTTCTAAATGATCTTCTAATACAGCTAGCTGACGTGCTTCCGCGGCCACATTGTCAGGCACTAAGTTTTCAGCAGGCGCATTGTCATCAGCGTGATGGGCTTGCTCTTCCACAACAATTACTGGGCTTATGCGGGTGTGATTGTCGCTAGAGCCGCCAGAGCCTCCTGAACCCCCACAGCCACACAACAATGCTCCCATGCCAAGCAACCCCAATATCTTAATAGCTTCTTTCATTTGCTGATTCTCTTAGAACGATATTATATATAATACCTCAGAGCAGAGAATTTTTCATTATCACACATCAGGGTTTCTATCAAAAAAATTGATAATAAACACGAGAAAAATAACAGTAGCTAACTGCACCTCCAGCGGGATTGCCTCCATGCGTTGAAGGAAAGTCGGCATCAAACCCGCTTCAAAAGAAAATCGACATACCTTTCGTACCCACCTACGCGTTTAATCCCAGCACTAATAAGATTAGAAGCACAAAACATGTCTTGAACTCCATCACGCAACATCAACTGCACAAGATCTTCTTTGTTGCCTAAATTCTTAAAAGTTTTTTCTAAGTCGACACATCCATCGGCGATCTCACGAGATATCCAAAAAGACCAATATCCACAGGACATATTAGTAGCTTGAATACCAGCATGAATTCCTTTTGCGCTATAGGTACCCGGGATTTTTTCTTTAAATTTTTCGCAAATAAATTTCAAAACTTCAATTTCATCATGCGTTAGCTCTCCGCCTAAAGGATTTATCAAAACAACTTCAAACTCTTCTTTTCCTTTTTGGAAGACAGAAAGGCTGTAGAAGTGCCCGGCCGAGTCTTCTTTGTCCTTTTGCAAAAATACAGTGCTGTATGATTTTGCCCCGGCTTCGAAAGAGTGTTTAGCGCAGTCTATCATTAGGTTAAGCTGATCTGGGCAAGGAGAGCTAACCTTTTGATTTAGATAGACAAATGGACGGTAATAAAAAGAACCGGAAAGAGAAAAATATTTTTCGTCGTATCTCAGTGGCGCGCTAAGATCAAGAAAACCTGACCCTGACTTGGTTTTCCAACTATATTCCTCAAGCCACCGAATGTATCCTACAAAAAAAGCATCTGGTAGCATATGCCCCACATCAATCAATCTGCCTAAGCTGTCACTCTCCTTATACTCAAATCCTTGGGTTAAAGATTGCCAACCTTTAGCCAAATATATGCCGCATGCTAGGTCTTCTTTTGGAACAAGAGGCGCAAAAGTTAGATCCTCCTTAAGTAAGCGTTCTTTAATCGCGTTCATAAGTTTTTCTTTTTTGGAATCACCTGTGAATTGCATCAATATAGGATTTTCTTTTTGTCCGGAACTAAAAATATCCTCAAGAAACTTGCCGTAAGCAATTAACGAGTCTGCACTTAAACTTTTTGTTTCAAACTTTAAAGGATCTATTGATCTCATAAGCTTGGCTCTTTTACCAATGCCATTCAAAATAGAGAGGTATTGCGAATAATCTTGTGGAGATACCCAGACATCAACGAGGCCTGAACTAAATCCTCTGCCCATCAAAATAGCCGAACTTAGAGATATAAAATACCTGTCAGGGTCGTAAAAGCACAGAACACCAAGAGGAACCAGTATTGTTTTTTTAAATTCAATATCATCGTGATTAAGCCAGTCTTTAACAAGGCTCAAAATCGCCAAAGACTCATAACCTAAAGATATTTCCTTGATTTTGTTTCTTGATTGGATGACACCGGCGAATTTTGATCTAAACAATCTTACACCAGCATCATCCAGAGGTTCGCACATTAGCGTCGAAGCGAAAAGACTAAACCCAACGCAAAAACCAACGCAAAAAAAAGATTTTAAAAAAAACATACAGACACAGAATCATCTCAATAAAAGGAAGTATACCCCAGGATTACCGAGCCACACAAAAGAAATCTAGGGGCTAAGCCCTGCCAGATTACACATCAGGGTCTCTATCGAAAAAACTGACAAGGAACACCAGGCGGGATTGCCTCCATGCGTTGAAGGAAAGTCGACATCAAACCCCCATCCACCCACTGCCAGAACTAAAATGATTGCGCATAAAGGCTCCTAATTCATTCCTAATCATTATATCGTTTCTGCTCAAAATTTGTTATGTTTTTTGACTTTGGGGCTAGCAATTGCAATTGATTTCCTATAGCAGCGTGCCGCCATGGCGACCAGAGTAATGCATTGTACTCATGCTTTGCCTATGGTAATTGGCGGTCTCTACCATCTGTCTGTTTGTTGCCAAACGTAGACCAGACAAAACAGCATAGCGCATAGCATCCAGCAAGTGGTCGTTTCCATCTTTTGCAACTCCTTGTTCATCGCGTGCATACATTCTCATTTCCGCAAGCAACTTTCTGCAGTTTTTAGATATTTTAAGTTTGCCAGAAGTCAATGCCGAAAACACCGCCTGGATTCCTGTTTCTCTAGAATTCTTTGCTTTAAACATTTTTAGCCCAAGCTTTTGATAGACATCAACTTGACTAACGCGATCTGCCTCAGACAACAGCCCCTCTCTACGTTTACCCGAAGGGTCAAAGCAAATTGGTATCCAATCCAGATAGTTTCTGCCGATTCCAGATTTAAGATTCATGACATGTTGGGCTGGCAGGAGCTGACTCAAAGAATATTCCCCAAATAGATACATGCTGCCATTATCTCGATCAATTGCCATAAACACCATTGTTGTTGGATCTTTCCAACCAAAATCCATGCCTGCAACAAAACAATAGTGTTTGGGAAAATCAAACGGCTCATAGGTAATCGCACTCTCGGATATTGGGTAGACCATTCCAGAGCCAATCGAAGGAATCCCCTTTGAGCGAGCCTCGATTTCATGTGGCGGGATATTTTTCTTAAGCCGCTCTTTTTCCTCATTGTTAAGGTGGGCCGCATCATCCCACCCAGCCATGACAAACACGCGCGAGTTTTTAACCTCTCCGGGCGTACGCCGAGTTTCTCTTTGTTCGCCGCCAACTTCAGTAACCTCAGTCGTAAAGCTCTGCACAAACAGTGACCAATACAAACAGGTGGCACTAACAAGCATCATTCCATAGTGATCGTTACCGGTTGACATCAGGCGTAATGACGCTTCTGTGTAAATATCTAAGGGCGGCTCCTCGTCGAGATGCACAAGATCACATTTCTCACCTTGCCATGCTTTGCGTCCCTGCTCGTAAGTCTTGAACCTAATTTGCGAAAGTCGACCTGAAACGTGCACAATCTGATAACGATGTTCTGAACGATTGCTATAGGCAACCAGCGAAGGATCAATCCAAGGCAGTTCACCCGCAACGCCCTCGAAATAACGACTCTCAAGAATACCGAACACCTCTTGACCCGTTACGCCGCCAACCCAAACATTAATCGCCCTCTCGTACCTATGGCCTTGCCACCAATCAGGATAATTACCCGTCAAGTGCATGCAAACTTCCAAGGAGCACGCCATTGTCTTGCCAATACGGTTTGCCGCTAAAAACAACCGCTCATTAGCAGTTTTGCCTAAATTGTGAAACTCAAGATGCTTTGGGTGAGGTTGATAAAAGTCGAAGCACAATCTGCTCTGCCGCTCTAGCTCAGCATAGATTTCTTTGACACTACAAATATCCATAATTTTTCCATATATTCCAATTTGTGTAAAAAAGTATACTCGGTGACACCTTCAAAATTCGTGTGTAAATCAATGTGTAAACAAGCGATTGTAAAAACGCTTTAGTCAGGCTTAGACTTGAAGGATTGTAGAAATGAAAACTTAAGCATTGTTGCTTTTCTCTTTCCTCAAAGATATCTTTTGCATCAGTAATATCCATTAGGGGAACACTAGCTCTTTAATGCCAAGGCTCTCAGCCTCACAATAAAGAAAGCCCCTGATCTTTTGAATAGCCTCTTTAGTGCGTTCACTGTCGTCGCCATATTTAATCAGGTCCCTCAAATGCTGATCTAACGCAAAAATCAAAGAACTCAATTTAGGAGCATTGAGAGCAAGCAACGCTTCCTCTACCACTTCATAGCGAATCGTTATTTCCATTAATTTTTTTCACTTCTTCCATAGCGCGTTTGAGTATCTCTGACGCTTTTTCTCTAGCCTCTTTTGTGGCAAACTGTGGTAGTAAATCGGTTTCTGAATCGTCTTGGATCTTGATCGTCTCGGTAGGCTTGCCCAAGACATAGTCACCGAAAAAACGGAGCGCGGGTATGTTGCCTTCTTCCTCGATCATTTTGATAATTTTGTCCACAATTTGTGGCCACCTTTCTTTTCCTTTTTCCCCAAGCACCATGACAAGATCGTTGGAAAGCAGAGATAACGCTTTGCCCCTGGATCCGTAAGGATTGGCTTTGTTTCCCACTCCAAATTGCGCCATACTTTTGTTCCTCGTTAAACCTGTTGTTAACGGTGAAAAGTAGAGGAATGCTGACTTACAACTAATTCAGCTTCTTCTAACTTCATTTTAATCATTAACAACCTTCTCCTCTTCTCCTATTACCTGACGCGAAGCCACGCTACTTTTAAGCCACGGGTGGCCTCTCATGAAGCGTTCACGTTCATTTTCCTCAACCATCTTTCTCTTGTAACCTTCTGCCAAAGCTCTGTTGCAAGCACCAATAATGAAATCACGGGCAGGTATTGTATTTCCTGGCTTGGCATCTACCAATTTATTGATTTCCTCCCAAGTGCTATCGGGGATTTCAAGAAATAGTTTCATTCGTATTACCTTCTTTCACTTTAGCAATTAAGTCATACAACATTGAAGTTAATATAAACCAATTAGTTGTTTTGTAGGAAAAAACCCAACGCATAAAAAGGTAAGAGCGGTAATCAAGCATATTAGTCCAAACAAAGCGACGTAGCAGGAAAGGGTAAGGGGAACGGAATTAAATGTTATTTCGCTATTGTCTAAATTCATTGTTATCCTTTTGTTTTTAAAAAAATACATATCTGCAAATAATACTTTAAGCATCTGTATCTTTCAAGCTTTACCTACGATTGCCTTAAATATTGAGAATTTGAAAGAAGTCATACTATCCGTACTAAAAAGCTCCGTCACCGCCTCAGGAGAAGAAATCTCATCTAAACCCATTTGCACCTCATCTTTTTGCCAGCGTAATTTGGCACGATTTTTTCTTTTTCTTTCTCTATCTAGTTTTTCGTACTCTTTAAACATTTAAATCTCCGTTATAATTATGGGAAAAGTGCTCTCAACGAGCTTTTTTTTAACCTTGTACATATCAGTTTTCATGCCTTTAACGTCTTCAATTGTGACAGAGCCATCAGTCCAAAAGACGAGGAAATCGCACACGTACTTAATTCCTCCATCTAGATGAAATGGCACTTGCCGTAAGAAAAATACAACCTCTCCGGCCTTTTGCAACTGCTGTAAGGCGATGAATCTTAGGGCTTCTTTTCTGGAGGCAAACTTGATGCCCTTAACTTGTGTCCTGATTGCGTTAAATTTGTGTTTTAAATGAGACATCTTCGTATACCTTTACTATGTATTCTTTATAGGGTGTGCCTGTTTTTTCCTCTTCTTTTAGCTTTGGGGCACTAATTATACAGAGGGGGAAGTCACCCTCGTTAAAACTGCCAAAAGCGTAGGTCGTTTTATTCCGGGGGTAAAGAAAAGCAGCCTCATCAGCTTTACCAAGAACCCTCAAAAAACCCAATTTTGCCTCTTTCCATTTTCTTTTTTTCATCGCCTCTTCAAAAGGAATTATATTGTCGTTATCTTGCATTGGGTGCCTTTCTCCAATTACCTCTGCCCCTTTGCTCAAAAGGAATGACGATGATACCTGGGATAAGGCCATATTTAGCTAACACCTCCCGAATAAGAGGTGTTGAATTATCAAATTTAGAAGCATCTCGAAGATTATTAATAAATTGAATTTTTTGCGCTTCATCTAGCCCACAAAAGTAGGCAAGTAATTTTTCTTGTGTTGCTTGATTAGTCAGGGAAAGGCATCGAATAAATCTGCCAATCTCTAGCCCAGATTCTCCAGCAACAAACATTGCATCTTTGTATTCGCGCTCCATTCCTTCAGCAAACAAACTCGCCAAAGAAACTTGAGCAATTTTGCTTATTTCCTCGTGGATTTCCTCTTTTCGATTGTTCACCAAAGCATAAAGGAAATTATCCTTTTTTAGCTGCTTTTCCAAAAGACCTACCGTTGTTTCTCCAGGATGACAATTAGTTTTATCCTTTTTCATTTGAGGAAGAGATCTGACTACATCCTCAAAAATACGAGCTAAAATTTTTTCCACTATCATTAACATTCACCTATATATTTGTGAGCTTCGTTCACCCTTAATTCTTTCACTTTAGCTTTTCTTTTAGCAATCTGAGAAAGAAACCATTTATTTAAAATGTCTTCTTGTTTCAAATAAGATTTGGCCTTTTTAAGCTTTCTCAGTTCGATCTCTTCTTTTTCCAAGAGCTTAATATGTTGCTCGCGAGTACTCATGTTACAACATACTTTCAAAGGCACGCTGATCTTCTGCCAAAGCCTTTTTCAATCCTTTTGTAAGATCTAAAAAACCAGTTAAGACAAGCCCAATAACCAACAGACACAGAACCCCAATTGCTAAATTTGGAATATTTAGCTTACAAACATTTAACAATTTTTTTGTGTTACAAAGTTTCATTTTTTAGTACTCCCAATTGTTTTTCAAAAATCATTACTTTTCCCAGCCAGCTATACAGGTGCGGGCATTTTTCCTTTGGCACAAATCTTTTCATTTCTTCGCCACATTCCTTTGATGGCTTGGGAAACTCTGGGATCTGAGCATTTTTTAGAGCAGCCATAGTATTGCTATTATCACTGTAAGCAGCATCATTCTTTCCCTGACAACCAGTCATGCACAGCATCAACGCTGGTATCAGTACAATTAGCAGCTTGGGACTGCTTCTTAATAATTTTCTCTGTTTTTTTAGCTTCATTTTCTACCTCGTTTAGGGCTTTTGTTTTTTGGTCAATGACTGACTCAAGTTTGCAATTTTTTCGTTCAACTTTTCTGTTGCGGTAGAGTAGCCAGCTAAAAACCACTGAGATGAACCCTGATATTGCGTAAAAAATCTTGTTCATGCTTTTTTCCTCAGGTCTAAAAATCGCATTAGTAATTCGAGAAACCAGTGTTTCTTTTTTGCATTCGCCTTGACTGTTGGCACTGACAAAGCCGACATTGCAGGATTTACCAATGGGGCGGGCGTCAAAAATAACTCCGCCTCTTTTTTTCTTCTGTTGATCAGTCCAGTCAAAACCACCCCCTTTGCTTTGTTCCATCTGAGGAATTCTGCAGCAACATCACTTAGCTTTGCTTCAGCATTGAGTTTTTCGAGTAAGGTTGATTTTCTAAATGCGTCAACACCAACGTTGAAAATGAAGCTGCAAAGAGCTATATTTTGATTATCATTGAGCTTAACCGTTACGTAGGTATCGATAGCGTCAAGAGCGTTGCCTAAATCTTCCCTTAGGATGTACAGGGCTGCTTCTTCGGTTATTTCTTTTACAGAGTCTCCTGGCTTTAGGGCATGCCCATAGCCAATAGTTTTGACGCCACCTGGGCAAATATAGGCGGTGAGTTTTAGACCTTCTTCTCGTTTGACGAAGTCTGCGCATTCAGCACGAAGAGGCGCGTTCAGTTTTAGCATTATTATTTCTCCTATTAGTAATTTAGTTATGATCTGATCTCTAGCCACCCTGCCGGAGGTGGCGCTATGGCGACTTGCACAGCTTTTTTAAAAAACCTCTCGAGATCACAGAGGTACCTAAGAAGAATTTCCTTGTGGAAGCCGTTAGGCGTTAAAATAACCACTTCCTCAGGTTTTTCCTCAACCTCGATATTTTTGAACGCCCAGGAATCATTGGTGTTCAGCCCATGGCTTTGAAAATTCTCAAAACGAGGGTGTAGAGATTTTTCACCCTCCGGCGGTAGATTTTTCACCATTGGCTGCACCTGTTCGTCCTTCCAACGCTTTTCCCTCAGCCACCTAGCAGCTGCTGGCACCGAATCTCGATGAAACGTTCGCTGCTTGTCCGTGGTTGCGTTTGCTATCCGTGTTGCAACGGTTTTAGCGAAACGTTTTGTGGAGGCCAGTAGATCCTCAAAGCTGATCTCCGGCTCGGTTTTCGAGTTAAAAATCTCGAAGAATGCTGCTTGGGATTCCGAATGTTTGCTCCATCCGGAGCCTTTGGGGAAAATATCCCACCACTCGTCGAATTCTTTCTCGAGATCTTCACGGCTTTTTTCAGATTTTTTTTCAGGGGTTAAATCAACAGATTTTTTTTCTTTAATATATATTTCTTTTTTTATAGTTTCTTTTATAGTTTCTTTTATTGTTTCGCGCGCGAGGCTGTGAGACCCCTTATTTTCTGCGGTATCTGAGCCGTTTTCCGTGATCTGATTTCCAGATTCCGTGATCTGATTTCCAGATTCCGTGATCTGATTTCCAGATTCCGTGATCTGATTTCCAGATTCCGTGATCTGATTTCCAGATTCCG
>Ga0114969_10000384_pt1 | contig 37850 bp, 40 predicted proteins | sample M_130807_MF_Meta_FD_87316 | JGI IMG/M metagenome (GOLD analysis project Ga0114969, IMG submission 87316) | Freshwater microbial communities from Lake Montjoie, Canada to study carbon cycling - M_130807_MF_MetaG | ecosystem: Environmental > Aquatic > Freshwater > Lake | place: Lake Montjoie...
GGAACTATGATGTGATTTGGAACTATGATGTGATTTGGAACTATGATGTGATTTGGAACTATGATGTGATTTGGAACTATGATGTGATTTGGAACTATGATGTGATTTGGAACTATGATGTGACTTAAGAACAGGAACAGGAACAGGAACAGGAACAGGAACTAAACCTAAATTAGGAACTAGGTTTGCTTTTCTAGAAGAATTTGATATAGTTCTTTTTGATATATCTTGTCGTTTTTTTGTCAATGGTTTCTTTTGACATTTTTTTCCTTTATTAAACAAACAATATTCTGAATATATTTTACATTCTTCTTCATTTAAAAGTTTGCAGTTCTTATCTTCCATTTATTTAGTATATTATAATGACAAAATAAAAATATAAACATAAATTCTATATTTTTATTACAAATAGTAGTATGAGTTTATTAAAGCAAGACTACATTTTATTAATTTTTAATTGCGTCAAATATAGACATAAGGCTCTTAACCAGAAGAGTAGTTGGTTACCAGAATTGTCAGCTCTTAAAAACAAAGATCGTATAACTTATTTTCACGTCCTTGGTAATCCCGATTTGGAACAGGATTTTTTAATTGACACTGAACAACAAATTCTCTGGATAAAGGTTGCCGATGATTACAATTCGTTGCCAAAGAAGGTTATACAAGCTTTGGACGCTATTACAAAGTTATTTTATTTTAAATATATTTTCAAAACTGACGACGACCAAATGGTATCGCCTGTAAAATTCTTTGACACGCTTATAACAGTATTAGATAGCAAATACTCGGATCCAGTTTTCGCAAATCGTGTTCATTATGGTGGACATATTGTAGATGTAAAACAAGCATATAATAGCCTGTATTATAAATTACATCCTGAATTACCATTAGACTTGATTGTTAATGTAACACAATATTGTAGCGGACGGTTTTATTTGCTGTCACATAATGTTGTAGACTTTCTCCTTCTAAAAAAAGAAGCAATTTCTAACGAGTTTTTAGAAGATTATGCGATTGGATATCATATGCCAACAAGTATATTCAAAGACAAAATTATGAAAATAGAAACAGATAAATATTTTAAAGATTTTAATTAGTCCTAGCAAAAAACGCTGCTTTATCTATATCCATCATTGCTTTTTCAAAATTGGTATTACGTTTTTCTATATCACTATATCCCTCACATTGTACAACCGTTGGTGGCACAATTAAAAACCATTTATCTACTCCTTGTAATACAAACCAGAATTTATCTATCGCATACAATGGCCGACTTTCCGGTTTTTGTAATAAATATGTTAGTCCCATTTTGACATTTTCACAGAGCCTTTTAATATAATGCCCGTTCACAAGGTATCCTGTAGTAGTCTGACATCTCTTAACCTTAATACAAACTTCGTCTATTGGATCATATGGTGGCACATTGTTGCCTGCTAATAAGATTACATCCCAGTCATTTTTACGTCTTGATAAAAAAGTATTGAAATTTGCTTTGAATAGCTCAGGATCCAAAAATGTTATATCATCTTCCACAATTAAGACATGATCCCAATTATTTTTGACAGCTTCTTGTAGTATTTTTAGATGACTCATACTACAACCAATTGCGCCATTTTCCATTTTGATAGCATTGAAGCGGTCAAAAGTGGGTAAACCTAATGTTGTTAGTTGGTTTACAACGTGTTCTTTACGATCAGTTCTATGATCTAAATTTATATAGAATGCGTTACAAATGTCGTCAAAGCTTTTTAAAGAAGTCATTAAAAATTATATAATATAAATAACAAGTTTATTTTTATATTATAACTTAGATTTAATTATTTTATAAAATAATATTATATAAATAGGTATTATGAAATTTTCATTATCATTATTGTCCTTTCTGTTTGGTTTAGTAATAAGTTTTATTATTTATTATTTGTTTGTTTTTAGTAAAAATGATCGAAAAAGTATACAATCTTGGAGTAAATCATATTTATTAGTTAATTTCAATGGAAAAGATGTTCCGTGTACTGTATACTGTTTTAGAGTAAATGGTGTTGACGAATGGGCTTTAGTTTATGGAAATCCTCAATTAGACGATCATCCTATGGTAAGAATACAATCTCAATGTATTACTGGTATTGAATTAGATGACTCGGAATGCGATTGTAAACAAAACTTAAAATTTGCTAAGGAAATGTTAATAAACAATCCAAATGGAGGTGTATTATATTTATTAAATCAGGACGGTAAATGTCATGGCGGAGTTTTAAAATTAAAGGAATTACATTTAAGAAGTACCGGAGTTGAACAAAAAGAAATAATAGATGATTTACACGATGGCAAATGGGATGCTCGCAGTTACGAATTTATTCTAGAAACATTAAATATAATAGGTTTAAAAAACTCTATTCGTCTGATTAGTAGGTTTCCCCAAAAAGTATCTGATTTAGAAGTAGATGGAGTGAATATAGTTGAAGTAATTCCTTATAAATATTACGTTACTAAAAATAACCACAAATATTTACAAATGAAACAAGAATACGGTTATGAATTTGATATAAAATAATTTTTATTTCTTTATTTTTATTTCTTTATTTTATTTCTTTATAACGTGGGCTACAATTGCTTTTATTAATGGCGGCGGCACAGCATTGCCAATCTGGATAATTTTCTCTTTGTTAGTTCCACATACAATATAGTCAGCCGGAAAGCCTTGGATTTGTTTCAGTTCATCTGGAAGCAACATTCTGAGATAACAACCTGACGCATTTCTGATCGGAACAAATAAGCGTGGCTGGTGTTCATATGTACAAATAATAGTTTTTGCTGGCTTACGAATATCAATTATTTCACAATGAATAGGACTGTCTCGCTTAGAAAATGAGAACAAATATTCGTGTGTTTTGCCTGCGTAAGTCCGCATTGTCTCATCAGCGTTAATTTTGCTTAATATATAAGGGTGTGCGCCATTGTTTGGTTTATAATCAGTGTTGTCATTCATATCAGTTAAAATACAATCACTCGGAATATCTTGAAACCATTCGTCATTTACCTTAACAGTTCCCGTCATATCATATTTAATAATAGATTTCAAATTAGGTTTAGAAGTAGAAGGCGCTGGAAATCCGAGGGTCCAATTGTTAGGATTCTCTTTTTTAATCCCGAGAATAATAAGACGCTCACGTTTTTGCGGCACATTGTATTCTTCGCATTTAAACACCTTATGAATAACGTTGTATCCTATTTTATCAAATTCGGAAACAATAATATCAATATACATCTCTCCATTCGATGCTTTTTTTGTGAGTAGCCCTTTCACATTTTCTCCAATAATCATTGTTGGTTGCGTCAATTTTGTAACCCGTAAAAACTCTAAGAACATCGTATTTCTAGGGTCATCGTCTTTTTTTTTACCAGCAGTGCTGAACCCCTGACACGGGAATCCTGCGAAGACAATGTCCGTCTTACCTAAATACTTTACAAAACATTCGTCTTTCAATTTTGATATATCATTTACTTTACCGTCGCATATGAGTTCAGAATGCGGCATATTCGCATTATGAGAACTACAAAATGTTGGCTTGAGTTCATTATAAGCAATAATTGTACATCCTGCTTGAGTAATTCCTAAACTATCTCCGCCTAATCCAGAGAACAAGCTAATAGCATTAAAATTGGTCTTATCTGTCATTATATTATAAGTTATATCAAATAAAAAAGGTATAATAACCAATTTCAATTTTTATTTTTATTTTTATTTTTATTTAATATCAATACGAATATTTGTAATACATTGGCCGTAGCCCCAGCGCATTTTTGCGAAGAATTCGGAATTATCGTCGCAAATAAACTTAAAATTTATGTCGCAATCCTTTGTCTTGTCTTGTTCAACCGTAACAATTTCAGGCATTATGACCTTATTTGTCCATTTCACGTAAAATTTTTCAGGGTCATCAATATCGCCGTGTATTTGAAGCCAGAAGTCCTTACAATCCAACACTTCGTGTGATATTTTTTGTACTTCAGTCATTAGGTCCGCAAGTTCAAATATTGACAGTGTAAATGTCTTATTAAATTGCTTGCGAGCATTAGACAAATACTCACCACAGTAACCTTTTTCTCTCAATTCGCAAACAAAAGGCGTCTTGGGTTTCCCTTGTCTAAAAGCGTCTTTGATCCATTCCTCATAGCTGGGCTTTAGTGTCTTGATGTCTAGGTCTACTATAATTTTATCTAGACATTCGTCGTAAAATTTTCTAGCATATAAAGAGCCGACACCAAATTTGTTACCTGGTCCGTTATAAAACTGGACACCATTAGTCCACGGCGCCTTTGTAGAGTCAATTGGTTTAAAATGTTTGCTTCCTTTAAACTCAACGGTTTTTAGAGTACCGTCAATTTCTATTTGTAGATCGTGGTGAGTGCTTCTATTGGCACCGGATATCACAGTAGATGTGAACATTTTTTGTCCAGGAAACTCATTAGCAAACGCTTCCTTTATTTTTATTCCTGAAGGTGTATTTTTTTTTAGATGATCGTGAAGCTTTGAAATATTGATGGCCTCATCCTTGGATTTCTTGTGTGAATCGGAAGCCATTTATTAATAATATAAAGAGTTAATACAATATTTTTAAGCTATTGTAAGTTAAGTGTATTTAAAGTACAGTATATAGAAATTTTATACAATGATTCACCTGGATGTAAGTATTTCAATTTTTTCTGAAAAAATATTATTTTGAATTTACTACAAAATAATAATTAGTACAAGCCACCCATTAGTACAAGCCACCCAATCTTATATTTGCCGACTTACCCGCCTTTGGTTTCGCGGCAATTATTCGCGCATAAGCCGGTGAAAATTTGTTAATATTATGAGGGATCATTCTCGCGTTTGAATTTTGTTGGCGCATTTGTTCATTATATTGCTGTATTTGTTGTACTTGAGTTCTTTGAACAACATTAAAATTAGAAGGAGGCGGTGGCGGAGGCAAGACTTCCTTTGTAGGATCCGTTGAATTCTTATAGCTATACTCAATAATTTCCTCTGCTTTTTCTTGTCCATATTGTTTTATCATTTCTCGTTTTCTTTCAGCAGTTGGATAAAAGGGAATATTTGTCCAATCATCGGTTGTTATATTCAATTTGTTAGTTTGTATTCTGTCTGGATGTATAATTTTACGTGCCGGTTCTCTCAAATCGTATTCAATATAGTTGTCGTGTTCAAACCTTACAGCAGTCATAAATGTATTAATATTGACTATAAATATTTTATCAGAGTCAACTATGTGTACATTATCTAATGGATTAATTGACTCGGTATCAATTGAAAAGTCCAGTTTATGAATAGAACGGATTCCATCAACACCATTGTCGTGCTGAGCTCGCCAAGGATCCTTGCGATTAATTAAACGCGATACGCCGTCAAATAATTGTAATATATTTGGACTGCCAATCGGGAAAAATTGACTGCGATCTACCTGTAATCCAATTCGGTCGCATCTAGTTTGAAGCACATTGTCTTCCATACCCCATCCCCAGAAATTAGGAAACCCATTAGTTGCTTCAAAGTCGGATCCGGTGATTGACACAATACCACCAAGTGCGTATTCAAATCCATAGAAGTGTTTTACTATACCGTGTGTTGTCTGGTAATCAAAAATATTACTAAATGGTAACGTATCAATATCATTAAATACAAATGTCATATCCTTGTAATGATTGGGATACTTAGCCTTAACAGCTAGAAACCCAATATTTTTGGTCCCACCTCGGTTAAAAGACCTAGCATCGCATTGATGAGAAAAATAAATCTCATATGGATTAACATTGTCTTTTAAAATGGCTGTTATATATGTAGAAAAATAAAACTTGTGTTGGATTCGGTTACGATAAGGAACAACAAACACAAACTTTGGATATACTCTATTATCTGACATAATATAATTAAAATGTTATATTATTTCTAAACATTGAACTAACAATTGTGGAGAAACCTTAAATTGTTTTTACAAAATTAGTTGGTTTTAATTCTGATTCTACTGTAACCAAAGGCAAAATCCCATATTTCTTTAAAATTACTTCGGGGATTAGTTCCTCTGTTTTCTTTTCTAATTTCTTAAAACATTTATTAATGGTCACTTCAGAAATCTCACTAATATTTTTGACATCCTTTTTGCTGACATTTAGTTTACACATTTGTGCTATAAAATAGACGACGCCTGCTGCGATTGAGTGCGGAGTATTTTCCGGCATCAAATTCAATTTCTCTATCTTGATCGCAATAAAATGACACAATTTCGTTAGTTCTGCGTTGATATTGAGACGACTACAGTAGCGCTCAATAAACGACTCTGGCTTCGTCTTACAAAAAGCAGTCTTATCTTTGTTGTCCATATCTTTCTCCAGATCATTAATGATTAATTGCGCGTTTTTACAGCCTTGAGTAGCGCTAGTGACATCCAAATGAAATATGGTTGCGAGTTCTTTCGCTGTTCTCGGGTAATTGTTGATCCTACACGATATGTAGATGGAAGCCGCAATAAGACCATCTTTATTATCACCTCTGAATGTTTGTTCATATTCGGAGACTTTTTTGTGATATCGGATGGCGTCATCAATGATGAGCTTGGGAATACCGGAATTCTGTGCCATAATGGTTATGCGTTGGAATTCGTCATATTGTGACTTCTCCTTATATGGCATTGACTGCCACTCGGTATATCGTCGTATTTTTCGCATTTCATAAGACGATGGTCCAATACACAAAACTTTACATCCAAAAGAGGATTCCTCTAAATAGGGATTGATTGGCATACCACAGCGTGTTGGGTCGGAGTTTTGGTTGTCATCGGCGCCATAATAGCGCCATTCAGCGGACTGATCCAACATATCCTTGTAAATTATGCCACATTTGTTATTTGTACAAGTGAGAAATCCTTCGTCGGAATATGCTAAAGAGTGTTGACAACGCTCACAATTTTCGCGGTCACCGATGGTTCTATAGAGGCACTCTAATGGATCCTTTTGTTTTTCAGGATTTTGGACCTCAGTCTCAAAAACATTCCATAACTTTGCTTTATCAATATTATTATCCTTTAGTTTTTTACTTTTATCGTTGCTCATATTTACTTATTGTTATCTTATAAGGAAATATATTTTTAATTCAATTTTATTATTCAATAAAATTTTATTTGTTGAATAACAATTTTATTATTCAATAAAATTTTATTTGTTGAATAACAATTTTATTATTCAATAAAATTTTATTGAATAACAATTTTATTATTTTATATATCTTATATTATAATATATGGGAAATCAAGTATCAACTACATCTATAAATAGTTCAAATGACAAATTAGATAATAAAACAGTTGGTAAATTAGTAGATTATATTGCGACACATTATATTTTAACAATGGATTTTCAAAGTCTAATCAAATTGTTTGATAAGAAATACTGTGATAATCTTGTGATACTAACATCGGAAGTGATTGAGCGCCACTTTACTGATATGGAAATTACTTATTTAGCTGAAAGAGTAAAAGATGGTAACAAGAATGATGAAGCAAGTGGTTCTGTTCAACCTACTTTGGAAAAAGATAAAATGATATTTTTTGAAAGAGAAGGATTAGATAAATTGGATATTAAAAATCACGTTAAGAAGAGAAATGTATGTCTTGGTATTGCTAAATTCTATGTTAAAATAGCACACGTTTTTGCTGCTATTTCTAAAACAGTTAATGCTGAAATTACGTATATAGATGCCGACAATAATCGTAAAAGAGTATCTCTTAGCGAAAAATCAATGATCCCTAAAGATGCGAAAACTGAAGTAGTAAATTTTAATTTATGTAACAATTTAATAAATGCTTTAATTAATAAACAAGACTATTCGGATATACGTGATTACAATGATATTACAATTCAACCCGATGTTTGCTCAGTCAATATTACAAGTGATGGAAATGGGGAAACAAAATCATTGGTTGAATTGCCTGGTATGCCTGAATTGGAAGAATTATATATGGATGACGATTATAATTTTGAAACTGGCAAATTTATTACAATGACGCCTAAAACAAAGGAAATGTATGATGCTGATCTAAGACAATTTTACACATTTTTTACAGGAAATGAGTCAATGCCTGACGATGTTAAGAAATTTAGAGATGTTAAATTAAAAGATTATCATAATTCATTTGAATGTAGAGGTAATGGTCAAGGACAAATTCCACCATTTCGTCTTGCTGTAAGAGGCAAACTATCGGATGATTTATTTGGTCAGTTTGCTACTAATTTAAAAGAGATGATTGCTAATGCTAATAAAAATCAGAATGAACTAACAGCAGTGTTAGATGCTTTGTTTGTTTATACAACTGATCCGGATACCAAGAAGGAATATATTCGTGTCAATCCTGAATTAACAGATGACATATTACAGAATATTATTGTTAAAACTAGATCAGTTATCGTAACATTATATTTGACTTGTGAGAAGAATTTTGCTCAAGGTATTAAAATATACGAGGCAATTGTTAAAAAAAAATTATTGGAAACTACACAAAATCAAATTGCTAGTATGGATAAATTAACTGAAAAGTTGAATACTATTACTGAAAAAATACCGGAACCTGCTGAAAATAAAGCACTGGATGAATTGAAAGAAAAGAAAGCAGAAGATAATGAACAGACAAAGAAGGTTGAAATTGACAAGGCAATAGAGAAGATTGAAGTAGAAATGAAACCGGAAGATGTTAAAGATGTTAAAGATGACAAAAATATAGTACAAACACCAGTAACTGATGATAAAAATGTTGTCCAGGAATTTAAACAAGAAGGACTTATAGCAGCTTAAAGTAATATAAACTATAAATTATAGTTCATATTATTTTGTTAGTGTAAAAGACTTAATAAAGTAATTTATTGCATCTTTTGAGCGGCCTGTTGGGCCTGTTGAGCGGCTTGTTGGGCCTGTTGAGCGGCTTGTTGGGCCTGTTGAGCAGCCTGTTGGACAGACTTAGCGGCGGCCTTGGTGCTGTACTTAGACTTGCTCTTACTGGCACTCTTGGATGCTTGCTGAGCCTTGGACTTAGCCTTTGACGCGGTCATCTTGGCGGTCATCGCCTTGGACTTGGCACTAGACGCCATTTTCTTGGCAGCCTTGCTCTTTCCCATTCCCATTCCTCTTTTAGCAGTTCTGCGCGATGCTCTGGATTTTCTTCCTCCGTTCATTATACATTTAAATAAGAAAAAAATATATTTTTACTAAATAATTAGTTAAAAATATAATCAGATTATTATGTTTCCTAAATTTTACCAAATAGTATCCGTAGATTCCCAATACATTTTATCGCCCTTTTTAATATTATAAAGACTCCTAAATAATTCCAAACGAGCCAATGGACAATTAGTTCTATATTTATCCATCGGATGGGGATTCACTTTTAATTGCGCCTTAATTGCTTTGTCAAAAATCTTTTGGCGAGCTTGTAAAGCAATATATACAAAGAATGCCTGGAACGAAAGAGATTTAATTGGAACAATATCATTATTTTTTGTTTGAAAGTCTCTTAAATATTCCATACAAATTGCTATACCTGAAATATCTGCTAAATTCTCCCCGGTACTTAACGATCCATCCATTTTGATTCCATCGTAGGCAGCAAAAGTCTCATATTGCTTAATTACATTCTTAACCTTCAAATCAAACTTATGACGATCTTCTTTTGTCCACCAATTATGTAGGTTGCCTTTGTAATCAAATTTACTGCCCATATCATCCAATGAATGTGACATTTCATGTCCTAAAGTATATCCAATATGTGCTAAATTATATTCTATACCTCGTTCTTCAAGGTCTATAAAGGGTTTCTGTAAATATCCTAAAGGAATGTAGATGGTATTTTCAACTGGCGTATAATACGCATTGACAATGTAGGCTTGTGATCCTGTTAGTTTGAATTGATCCCAATCAATACTTGGAATGTCAATTTCAGAAGTCTTACCATCCAATTCAATAAAACGGTTGGTTCTCCAAGAAGCAACTTTCTTAATATTTTGATATGCTCCTTTGCTATCATAATCTATTACCGGATCTTCGCGCAACAAAATAGGATTACCTACAATCAACTTAATATGTTGTAACTTAAGTAAAGCATATTTTTTTGTCTTGGGTGATAACCAGGTATTGCGTTTAATAATACGTTTATAAACCTCTAGTAAATCACTGCCTAATTTTTTAACATAATCAATATATTCAGTTTTCTTATTACGCCGTACATATTCATTGGTTAAAAATGTATTGAAACATAACGATAGACCAAAAACAGGGTAAATTTCACTAGGCCAAGGCATTGGTTGACCTTTAATAAATTTACCAAAAAAATCATAATGAATTAACCGCCACTTTTTATGGAAGCGCATTATCTGGCGCAGAATAATATAATAATAATACGCACGCCACTTTTTAGATCGCCAAGCATCATCTTTTTCCAACATTTCCATAATACATTTTATATAGCTCAAATTACTACATATAAATTTAGTAGGAATGTTTTCATCACTATAACCAATCTCTTTTGCTAAACGAGCAAAATCAAACCCATACTTTTTAACAGATTCGCTTGTTTTTACAACATTATAATATTCTGGGCTTTCATTTTTAACTGATTCACAACCCATTGCTATTAATAATTCAAATTCAACATCCCACACATCCTGAGCTTTTAATCCGTGTCCTTTACCTAAACATACATTAAACATCTTCTTTATAAAATCCAAATAATGCCTTTTATATTGACGCTTGTATTTTTTAGTTTCATCATCGTCAGATTCATCTTCAATATAAATAACATAATCGTAAGCAGTTAATTGTGGTTGTCCAATATTACTACAATATATTGTAGAATGTTTTTCGTCTTTCATTACATTCCAAACAATTGGACATCCCCAAGATATAGTCTCATTTTGATTGATCTGTGCTAATAATTTATACAAGTTATTATCGGTAATAAATTTATCAAGATGATCTATTGTATATTTAACAGCATCTTCTGCTGACTTTTCATCTAAATGTAACATAGAATTATATAAATCTTTAATTGATTGGGCCTTAGTTCCATGATTGTCTTTAATGTATTCCTTTGTTATGTCAATCAATTCATAATATACCTTTTCTTGGGTAATTCTAAAACTATCAACCTGAACATAAAATTTATTTGTTTTTTGTAATTGTTTTGTCTGATCTGTTATCCATTCATAGTTGATATATGTATAATAATCATTTCTAGGAGTATATTTAACAGGCGAAAATGGCACTTTGAATAGACGAATTAATTCTCTTTGAATAATATTATTCTGTTTGATTAAATTTTGACCTAAACCTTTTTCAAACCCCTTTTCAAATGATTGAATTGAACTGGTTTTATTTTTACATACTAGTCTTAATTCTTTATCTATTTGCTTATGCTTATGCTTATTTTTATGTGTTTTATTTTTAATATGTCTAGATTTTTTAGTTCTCATATAATAATCAAATAATATTATTTTGTTAAGATTATTTATTTGGATTAAAAACAATCTTGTTTTCAATCTTGTTTAACAAATCCTCACTATAAACAAGCTTACCTGATGGTTTGTAAGAATTAATTGGTGTATATTTTTTGCTATTTTTAATTTGCTCCATTGTAGCACCAGAATTTGAATTTGAATTTGTGTTATTTGTTAGTTCATCATCTAAATCATTTTCATTTTCATTGGCAATTTTTTCGCCATATTCATTTACAACAATACCCGTCTTCTTCTTAATTTCATTGCGGACATAGGTTGGTACCCAATGATTCCACGAAATGAAAATTGTATTTGGATGAAAATATTTAATAATAAACCCATTTTTCTGTAATGTATCCATTACATAAGCAATACAAGCACCTTGATCATATTTTGGTACTCCAATAATAATTTCAGGCACAATAAACCAACAAGAACGCTCATTGGAGCTTTGTCTTGCTATTGTTTTAATACGTACATGAATTCGGTTTAATATTTTTTTAAATAATTCAAGTTTATTCACATCACTTACTCTTTTTTTCTCGTAAAGATCATCAATATTGATTTTCTCTGAAAAATCAGAAATATTTTCCAGGTTAAATATATTTGCCATTTAATTCAGGCGAAGAAAATATTTTTTATATTTGTTAGTATTTGTTAGATGTTTAGTTTATAATATAAAAATAAAGTGTTAGTTGTTATTATTAATATTATGACAATAAAGTATTTGGTTATATCTGGTGGCGGACCAATTGGAATGGCATATTTAGGCGCATTAGAGCATTTACACGATGAAGGATTTTGGAAAATAGAAAATATAAAAAGCATGTATGCTACATCTATTGGAACAATGACATCTGTTGTGTTTGCTTTGAAGTATGATTGGGAGACAATCAACACATATTTTATTGATCGTCCTTGGAATGATCTTTTTAAACTTACTGGTAAACAAATAATAGATATATATACAAAAAAAGGATTATTTGACAGCACATATACTGATAAACTTTTTAAACCTTTATTAGAAGCAAAAGATTTGTCACTAAATATAACAATGAAAGAATTTTATGAACATACCAAAATAGAAATGTATTTTTATGCTTTTGATCTTAATTCGTATAAAACAATTGAATTTTCATACAAGAGCCATCCAGATTTACAGTTAACAAAAGCAGTATATATGTCTTGTTCAATTCCTGGTATATTTATTCCAACATTTTTAGATGATAAATGTCTTATTGATGGATACCCTTTAGCTAATTTTCCTATTAATTATTGTTTAAGAGATCATTCTGAAAGGGGTGATATCTTAGGATTAAATTTTATTTGCGTTAACCCTGATGGGGGAAAGGTTTCAAACAATATTATTAAGGATGACAAAAATATGTTTGATTTTGTTTTAAGTATTTTAGCAAACTCACTTAATTACATAACAAATAGCATTAAGGAAGAAACTATTCCATATATCATTGAAATAAAAATAGATACTAGTTCAAATAATATAGATGATATTACCAATTTTTTAAATAGCCCTGAATATCGTAAATCATTATTTGATTCTGGAGTAGAATATGGCAAAAAATTTATTGAACAACACAGGTTATTAAATAAAACAGATGAAACAGATGGAACAGATGAAACAGATGAAACAGATATTAATTTATAGCACCGTATTTAAGAATTGCTCCATTGTAGCCTTGGACGGCTTAGCATCAAAATCAATGATCTGATTGTCCTTATTAAGAATAATGGAAGGAAAACCCTCAATCTTATATTTGTCCATTAATGATTGATTTTCTGGAGTTTCTTTGGTACAATTATATTCAACAAATGAAATCTTGTAACCATTCATTACTGAACCATCATATTCAGACTTCATATCATTCCAAACAGGCTTAGCAGTTTTACAATGAGGACACCAATCAACATAAAATAACATTATTGTTGCTGACTTGACTTCATCTTCTCCCGTAGGCACATTCTCTCTATTTGCGTGAAACTTGGTTATTGGCTTCGCGAAATAATAAAAATAAATAGCAATCCCTATAATACTAAACAATACAACAGCACCAATTATGATCTGTGTTTTAGAAAAATTTAAGCCCATTACACCATTAGCATTGTAATTGGAACCATCACTTAATGTTGTTGGTGGTTGTTGTTTAAAACTAGCATTGTTTTGATTGTAATTCATTTATATATTAAATAAGAAGAAATTAGAATATCTTTTAAACGAATATAAAGTTATATTATTAAATTATATAGAATTAAATAATATGATCATTAGAGATATTAATGGCAATATACGCATTATAAATAGAACTGATTGTAAAAATGACACTGTATATTATGAAAAAATTTATAATATTAAAATGGGGTTTACAAAAAAATACAAATCTGTTGTAAATATTCCTAAAATTGAAAATTCTTTAACTTCTAAATACTGAAACCATTAATACTAATAAAAATGCTGAGAAAGCATAACTACACGCTATATTTGTCTTAATGGGGTTCCAATTTCCGTCTGTAAAAGAAATATTAAAGTTGTTTGAAAATGTTGTTGTTTGTTTCAAGTTATAATAAATCATATATATCAACAGTGACAAAATGATAGCCTTACCAAATATTGACGACAGCATAAATGAATTGAGTGGCGATAAAATAAATAATATAATTAGAAATGATGCGATTGAAAGGCATATACAAACATTTTTGGTTGTTTTTGAATACTCAATAATTAGTTGTGTAGTAGTTGGTTGCGAAGTAGTTAATGACATTTTATTTATACTATTATTATATAAAAATAATAAAATAATATTTTTCTATCTATATAATAAGAGCAATTATTATGTCTAAAACGCGTAAAAATAGAAACACAATGAATAAGAATAAGAAACAAAATAAAAAAAATACCTTGAAAAGAGTTTTCAAGAAGGATGATTATTATAGCGGAGACGGTTTTCTAACAAGCACGTGGGGGCCGCCTTTGTGGCACGCTCTTCATACGATGAGTTTTAATTATCCTGTAGACCCTTCTTTAGAAGATAAACATCATTATAGAGATTTTATATTATCTTTAAAAAATGTTCTTCCTTGTGGCGCCTGTCGCAAAAATTTAAAGACAAACTTTAAACAACTGCCAATTACTATAGCAGATATGAAGAGTCGTGATACATTTTCTCGTTATATTTATAATTTACACGAACTGGTAAATCGTATGCTTAAAAAAACAAGCGGGCTTAGTTATTGTGATGTTAGAGAACGATATGAGCATTTTAGATCACGATGTACTGAGGAGAACCCAAAGATATTTCCATTTGTTAAATTGAATAAGACATTAAGATTTAAAAAGAACGAGAAAGGTTGTACCGAGCCGCTATATGGTCAAAAGTCTAAATGTATTCTTAAAATTGTGCCGCAAGCAGACAAAGGAGAAACAATGCAGATTGATAAGAAGTGTATCAAGACACGTTCTTCAACCTTTTCCACCTTTGAAAAGGTGGAGCCAAACCAAACAAAATAAATTTTTATATAGTTGAAAATATATAAAAATTAAAAGATACTAAATTTATGAGTTTGGGTTAAATAGTTTGGGTTAAATAGTTTGGGTTAAATAGTTTGGGTCCACCTTTCTTAAAGGTGGACTGAATTACATCCCGAATCCACTAAAGTCCGATAAAACCGGGACAGGCATATAATCCGGGTTAAAAGCATTATAATTAGGTACTTTTTTACAGTCAAACGCGGGCTCAGGGCACCTAGCACACGGTGGGCAAGGTGGGCACTTGGTTATATCAGTACTGTCATTACTTCTAAGAATTGGGTCAGGGCATTTTGGACAAACTGGCGGGACAACTTGTGACTTTAAGATATACAAGTCTTCTTGACCAGGAGGAATCTGATTTGCTGAAATACCAGGTGGCAATGAACTGTAATAGGCTGAAGAATTTGAATTTGTTCCTACATATGTATTACCAGCAGGTCCGGTTGCTGCTGTGACATTTGGTCCGGTGTAAACATACGCATCGTTGTAATCTGTGCCAGAACCAGTTGTTGATGAATCATATTGATTCATTGTATTATCTACACTTTGGTCCTGATTATAATTAATAGTATAGACTGTAGTATTACCATTCGCATCTGTGATTTTTACAGAAGCAGTTCCATTACCATCTGTTACGATAGTTGCTGTACTTTTATCAGATGTATCATTGGATTTTCCAGTAGATCCCGAATTAGGAATGTAATATAATTTAATAGATCCATTATTATTTACAGTAATAAGTTTACCTTTATCCTCAATGTTTGTTACAGTTGCTGTACCACCATAAGGTCCATAATAGGTTGTTGAAGAAGATCCATCATAATGATTGTAATTAGAATTAGAAGTACTACTTGTAGTTGTAGGAGCAGTTGAATATGACGTATTAACAGCATCTGTTTCAACACTGTCGTCATAATAAGGGTCGGATGTGCTACTACTAGAACTACTAGAATCAGTACTATTGCTTACAGGTTCCTCGGTAAAGCCTTCTGTTACATATGTATCGCCGCTGGGTGTACTTACAGATATGGTTCCATCTGAAGCAATGGTTGCTGTATATCCATTGGCGCTATACGATGTTTCCGAAGTTGCTGTTAAGGTTTTTGTAGTACCATCAGGAAATGTAAGCATAATACCAGTATCTGTTTTGACTGCGGTTACGTCATTTGACGAAAACCCTTCTCTACTACATCCCCTCCCTCCTAAAAATGAACATAAAATCAGTCCTAATAGAAGAATTAAAAAGAGTAATAATATTTTTCCATTCGTAGTCATTGTATAATTTATATTGTGAAAAAAGTTCAAACAATATAAATTATTTTATAATTTAAAAATTGAAATTAAATTAATCTATAAATATTTAATTATAATATATAATGAGTCAACCTGTAGCTATAAGCAAAAGCAAGAAAAATAATTGGGTCAGTGCCGTAATCATTGATGATGATGATGAAACTCCAAGTGAAAATGTTGTTATGCCTACACTTATAAATAATGAAACTACGATTGAAACTATTGTTAAAGTAGAAAAGAAGCAAAGAAAACCAAGAGTTAAGTCTGTTAAGACGACGGAGGAAAAGTCTGAGAAAAAAGAGAAAGTAGTAGACACTACTTGTCTGCTAACAAAATTCTATCATTCGGAGTCCAGTATTATTGAAATTGGCGCAGATGAAGCAGGACGGGGTCCAATGTTTGGCAGAGTATATAGCGGCGCTGTTGTTTTACCTAAAGATGACAGTTTTGATCATTATAAAATGAAAGACAGCAAAAAATTCACTTCCAAAAATAACAATAAAATTCAAGAAGTTGCTGATTATATTAAAGCCAATGCTATTGCGTGGGCTGTTGAGTATGAAGATGAACGCGTTATTGACGACATTAACATTTTACAAGCGACCCAGTCAGCAATGCACAAAGCAATTCGTTCTGTTTTACGGCAAATCAAAGACCTAGACACTAACAATTTATTCCTGCTAATTGATGGCAATTATTTCAAGCAGCTTACCGTCTTCAATAAGAGCAATAATCGTATTGAAAATGCTAAATTTGAGACCATTGAAGGTGGGGATAATAAATTCACATCCATTGCTGCTGCGTCTATTTTAGCCAAGGTGGAACGAGACAAATATATTGAAGAGCTATGTATTGAAAACCCGGAATTGATAGAAAAATATGGGATAGATTCAAATAAGGGTTATGGATCAAAGACACATATGGATGGTATTAGAAAACACGGCATTACTAAGTGGCATAGACGCACATTTGGTCTTTGTAAGGAGTTTGTATAACAAGTTTTTGAATGAAAAAATTTGTATATTTTAAAATAACAGTCTATATATTATACTAGACTATGAGTTGTCTTTTTAATAGTTTGAGTTTTTTTTTTAATGAAACTAGCTATATAATTCGGCAAAAAATTTGTGATTATCTTATGAGAAATGGACAAATTATAGAAGGATTGGATACTAATTTTATATTAAACTTAGAAAGTAATAATTATATTCAAAATATGCGTAATATGAGCACGTGGGGGGGAGCAATTGAAATTCAAGCAGCTTGTAATTTGTATAATGTGAACATTATTGTAAGGAATTACAGGGATAATAACGGAAAAAACATTGAATTTTTACCTGTTACAAATCAAGCATCAAGAACTATTGAATTAGAATGGACTGGAGGACATTATGAACCTGTGCGAAATAATTAAAACCAAACCATTTATGCGCTACACATTTCACATATTTCTTCTTTATTATTATTATCGTCATTTTTAGTACTATTTTTTACCGTCTCTGGCTCAATAGTAAACTGTTGTGCCTGATGTTTTGCTTTTCGTCTCAAATAATAAATACCTGTTTTTAGCCCTTTTTCCCAAGCATAGAAATGCATTGAAGTCAATTTGTTATAGACTGGGTCCTCCATCCATAAATTCAAGCTCTGGCTTTGGCAAATATATGTGCCACGATCCGCCGACATATCAATAATATGCTTCATTGGTATTTCCCAAACAATCTTATATTTGTTACGAATATGCTCTGGAATATTGGTTAACTGTTGAACAGAACCCTTATTCGCAATAATATTGTTTTTGATTTGCTCATTCCAGACCCCTAGTTTAATCAAATCATTCATCAAATACTTGTTTGGTAGAACAAACTCGCCTGCCAACGTTCGTCTGCTGTAAATATTACTTGTAATTGGTTCAAAGCATTCATTATATCCTAAAATTTGTGACGTGGATGCGGTTGGCATTGTTGCTACTAAAAGTGAATTACGCAGTCCATTTTCTACAATGCTGGTTTTTAATGTGGCCCAATCATATCCAAGTGTTGACGAGTGTCCAGCAAAGTTGGACCACATATCAAATTGGAGAATACCTTGAGACGCAGGAGAACCAACAAAAGAACTATAAGATCCTTTCAACTGTTCTGGCAATTTTGTTAGTTCGTCGTCTGTAAAAATTGCGAATTTATATTGTTTACGCTCTACAGCGATCTCATTACTCTTTGTTAATGCGGCATAATAAATGGTCTCAAATATATCCTTGTTTATTTGCTTTGCTTCCTCCGAATGAAAAGGAATGTCCATCAAGAAGAACACATCGGCTAATCCTTGTATTCCAATGCCAATGGGTCTATGTTTCATATTGCTAACTTTTGTTTTTTCAGTGGGATAGAAGTTGATGTCTATTACTTTATTCAAATTGTTAGTTACTACTTTAGTTACTTCAATTAACTTATTATAATCAAATTGCTTGGTTTCTTCATTGACAAATGCTGGTAGCGCAATGGATGCTAAATTACACACAGCAGTCTCTTTATCATCTGAGTACTGTATTACTTCGGCGCATAAATTTGAACTTTTAATGGTTCCAAGGTTTTTCTGATTGGATTTCATATTCGCAGCATCTTTATATAAAAGGTAAGGTGTTCCTGTTTCCATTTGTGAGTCCAAAATTTGAAACCATAAGTCGCGCGCTAACATTGTTTTTCTAGCCTTTCCTTCTAATTCATACCTTTCATACAGCGTCTTAAATTCTAGACCATAGCAGTCGCTTAGACCCGGGCATTCGTGGGGACAAAAAAGAGACCATTTGCCAGCCTTTTCCTTGACTCGCTCCATAAATAAGTCGGAAATCCACAAAGCATAAAATAGGTCTCGTGCTTTCAATTCTTCGTCACCGTGGTTCTTTTTCAATTCTAAGAAATCCGAAATATCTGCGTGCCACGTCTCTAAATAGATAGCAAATGAACCATTTCTTTTTCCACCTCCTTGATCAATATATCTAGCAGTATTATTAAACACACGCAACATAGGAACTAGACCATTTGAAGTACCATTTGTTCCTTGAATATGCGTGCCCTTTGCTCTTATGTTATGAATATGGAGTCCAATCCCTCCGGCATATTTTGATATTTGTGCGCAATCTTTCAGAGTATTATATATCCCATCAAGACTATCGTCTTCCATAGCAATTAAATAACACGAACTTAATTGTTGTCTTGGTGTTCCGGCATTAAATAATGTTGGTGTTGCGTGTGTAAAATATTTTTGCGACATTAAGTCATAGGTTTCCTTTACAAGTCTGAGTGTCTCTTTAATATCTTCTGTTTTTGAATCACCATGAATGCCTATCGCAACACGCATCCACATATGCTGTGGTCTTTCTACAATCTTGTTATCAACTTTAAAAAGATAAGCCCGCTCCAAAGTTTTAAATCCAAAATAGTCAATTAAATAATCACGTTCGTAATCAATCATATTTTCAATTTCCGCAAGATGATCAGATGCAAACTCAAATAATTTATCTGACAACAATGGTCTTTTTTTACCGTGAAAATCTTTAAAGTTGTAAAGACGATTTATAACCATATTATAGTAAGGATCCGTATTTTTCTGATGATTTGAAACAATAATTCTTGACGCAAGTATCCCATAATCAGGGTTAGATGTAGACATAGATGCGCATTGCTCGGCGGCCAATTCGTCAATCTTTGTAGTAGGAATTTTGTCATAGAGTTGATCAATTACTTTCATTACAAGAGACGCATAGTTTATTTGTATATTAGCCTCTTGTCCCAACTTTTTTATTCGTGACAATATTTTATCAAACGCAATCTCCTCCAATTCACCATTTCTTTTAGTAACTCGCATATCATTTGTATCCATTTTATACCTTGTATTATATTTGTTATACAAATTCTAAGTTATTATTTTTAAAAAATAATTTATTTTAAATTATTATTATATAGAAATGACAACAATCTATGGAATAATATTTTTACTGATAATAGTAGTATTAGGATTATATTTAGCCCCTATTTTGAAAATAGAAAATTTCCAATCTCAAGATTTATCTACACCTGGAATATATCCTGTTTCCGTTGATAAGCCAATATTAGATAGTTTCCCTTTAACCGGAAACAAGGGCGTCTCTAATAAAAATTATAGTGATATTTGGTGGGAGTATCCCGAGTTTGATAAGAGTTCGTTTACTCAAATAACTAACAATTTGCGTTATGTAAATAGTCCAGAAGAGGGAACTTGTATTAGAGCAGATATGTGTAACGCGTTGTATAAAAAGAAAAAAAATAAGTCTAATGTTGTTTGTCCATTACCACCAGTAGAAGAGGGTCCTGGGGCGCGCGTTGGTTATTACCGTACTGAACCAAACTTGCTTTTCTTTTCTATCCCTACTAACGAGACTATTTTGTATTAATTTTCATTATTTATATTTTTATTTTTATTTACATCAATATCTAACGTAAGATCCAATTTCTTTACTTGTAGTAAGCATCCTGAATTATTATTGGAACTAGCTTTAACCATCATATCAAATACATTATACTTTGTTACATCCTTCTTTGTTTTACGATTTGGCGCCCTGTGCTCAAATCCTGAAATGCGTTCTAAAACAACTGTATCCCATAATTCTTTAAGCGGATGTATCGCACATTCAAACCATTGCCTGTTACGGCAAACTAGCACGCAACTTTTTTCATCCAATTTCCAATAAATGAATTTTATATAAGTATATTTGAATTTATCTGATTGATATAGATCTAGCGTTTTTTCCTCCCATTGTATTATATCATCTGGATGAATAATATCTAGCGGTTTATATACATAATGCGGCTTGCTCTCTTTGGTATGGAAATATAATATGATCCCCTTTTTCTTATTGTCTTTTGATAAACAAATGTTATTAAATTCTAGTCCATTGTCGTCTTCATAAATGTCTTCATTCGTATCCTCACCAAATGCGTTTCGGTCAGCATATTCTACAAAACGTGTTTCTAAAAAGTCGCATTCCTCTAGGTCACAGACCTTCATTTGTAGCTGCATTTGTATCCAGTATTCCTTCTTTGGAATGCCATCTATTTCACGATTTACAATGTTTTTAATCTCTAACATACGACCATAACGTGATGAATTGATATCCGTATTAATTCCATCAGGTGACGCACCCAAGAAAGAATATTGGTCATCTTGAATACAGCCAAAATCTTCTACTCTAGTCTCGTAGTCGGCCTCATAAATTAATACCGACAATCGTTCATATTTCTGCCCCCAATGTAGTGTCGTGTTTACATTTACCATTTTAATATCATCATCATTTATATCTTCACCATCACCTGACCCTTTAAGTGGCTGACATTTCTCGTATATTAACTGGTTTTTGGTCGCCTGACTCTCAAATGCTTTGTAAGCATTACTCGCAGTAATTAAATTGTGACGAAATTGGTACCATTCTTTAGTTCGCTGTTCCGGCTGTGGCTTGCTTCTTAGCAGATCTAATTGTTCTCCAATAAAATCGTAATCAGGCTTTTCAATAATACGAGCATCAGGATACGAACGCGGTGGCATATAGTTCTTGAAGAAGTCTGATTTGGCTTCTATAATAATTTCATCTAATTCGTCATCGGCATCGTCATTAAAGAATAGATCGTCTTCAAATAACGCATCCATTAGTTCTTTAATATTTTCGTCAAATATTTCGTCAAAATCTGGATCCGACACAATGGTTGGATCGTCTTTTAAAAACTCCTCCATTAAATAAATACAATTATCGTAAAGTTCCAAAGCGTCTTCTTCACTAAAATATCGGACATCTTCTTCGGCTTCAATGTCGTCTATTATATTCGTTAATTCTTCTAATGCGTTTTTGAATAATTTATTCATTCTTATATTATCATTTGTTCTTTTACTTTTAAATTATAAATACAATTCAATTTTATCCACCTTTAAGAAAGGGTTCAACGAAGTAAGAGCCAAATAATTCATCTTAAATCTGAATGTTTTACAAATTTATATGAAATAGTAAAATATAAGGTGAATATATTTAAAGTTTGGCTCTTTGCTACTATTTCATATGCGTTGAACGCTTTTTTCACGAAGTTATGAAAGGTGGACTTCGTTGTCTGAATCCGAATCTTCTGCCGCAACATTCTTAGCCGTACCTTTTTTTTTTGGCGCCAAGCTTCTTGTTGTTGAAACTCGCTTGTCAAGATTTTTTAATGTAAAATGTGTTGTCGGCTTATTAAAATGAAGTGCTGGTATTTCCTTTATAAGTCCAGTATCCTTATCATAAATCACATCCTTGACCCTTTGTAGCCGTTTCTTATCTAAGCAATCTTTGAAAAATATGACCATCTTGTTATACTCTTCAACAGATAATGAGTTCTCGGTCTTGTAATTGTCGGCGTATGCTAACAATTTCTTCAGTTTACCAGTCTTATCTAATTTAGACCACGGTTCAATAGCATTACTATTCTTCTCATTTTCTAAAAATTTATCCAAATTAGTTAGATCACTCGCATTCTTTTTCTCAGGCCAGGCAATTCCATTTGCCATCATTGATTTGTATTTGATTGTTTTTAATTCATTACACTCTGAACTTGGTGTAATTGTTATTTGTTGAATTTCTTGTTCTGACATTATGGTTATATATGTATATGTCAAATTGAGTTTAACTCAATTTTTTATATTATATATTATAAATATTTATATAGTATTTACTGTTTATACTCATTACGTTATTAATATAAATTATTATTGACAAAATATTATATTATTGTTTATAAATGTATACAAACGATAATGTAAAGCGTATTTTTATTAAAGATCTTACTAAATTGAATGATGAAACTGTAGATCAATTGATTATTCCAAATAATCCAAATAATATTGTAGATGAACTAACAAAAATAGATACAATTAATGAAATGGGTGAAAAGAAAATTATTATTAATGAACTAACAAATGGTTCCAAACAAATCAAGAAAAAAGAGAAGGAGAAGAAGATGCGTGTTGAAACCAAGACGTGGGGGCTAAATAATGACGATCTAAGCTTTGAAACTCAGTTACAATTATTAGAAACAATATATAATAAACAGGGGTCTAATGAAAAGATAATTGATAAACATATTGTGATGATTGTTAGTCATATTAAGGCCAAAATATCTAGTTATAAACAACAAGATATTTTAAAAAATAAGTTAAATGATAGTGAATTTGTTAGTTTCAACGACGTAATAGACCTTTTGTTTGAGAGCCAAATGAAATGCCATTATTGTTCTTGTGAAACCTACTTATTATACGAAGTGGTGCGAGAAAATAAGCAATGGTCTTTGGATAGAATCAACAATGAAATAGGACATAATAAGAATAATCTATTAATTGCCTGTTTAGAATGTAACTTGAAAAGACGACGAACTAACAAAGACTCATTCTTTTTCACTAAAAACCTACAAATTGTTCGTTTAGACTGATAGGTTTGTTAGTTCATTTACTCATTATTATATATTTTTTAATAATAATGAATACAAACAGGATCAAAATCAATTATTGGAAATGGAGTAATGGAGAAACTTATTATAAAAGTCCTCGCAAGGATTTGAAAGAAAAGACAAATGAAGCCTCTGATTATGGTTACGAAGAAGGCGAACAAACAACGCGGGAAATAAGCTATGATACGGCTCAAAATGCGATTGCTCAATCTTTAGCATTTACGGATATGAATGATCTCCCTAATTTTTCCAGAAGTAATGATAATGAAAACAAACGTGAATACCTTGATAATAAAATTTCGGATCGGGAACTTATGGCGCAGAGAGGGTCAAACCCGTTTTCAATGCAGACGAGTTACGTGAATGATGTGGTGACACGTGATATGTTTTTGAAGCCAGTCAATACCACACAAGGCCGCACAAAGAATCAGAACAAGACATCAGGAGAAGAGGAATAATTCGTATTGTTTCTATTTGTCTCTTAACCACAAATTATTCTATAATAGTTTTGTCTCTTAAGCACACAGAACTCTTTATAGGCGCATAATTATTTGGCACTTAGCTACGCAGAACCTTTTAAAAGTGGAAGTTTAGATAGCCTTCATACACATTGTGTGTAACAAGCGGTTAGACAAGTAAGCCAAAAAGGAATTAAGCAGCAAGAAGAATGTGTTAGCAACAAACATCATATTCAACTTCTTAAAGTTCATAAACATATAAGACAAAACAGACAATAAACTAATAACAAACATAACTCCAAAGAATATAGACAAAGCGTAGAAATATACGCAATATTCCTCACCTAGAGGGCCAAAATAAGTGTTCATAAAACTAGCCATAGTTATAATATAATTATAGTTAGATTTTATTTTTTTTGCTAAATGGGTTTTATAAAATATTTTATTTTATACATTTTAATTTATTTAATTTATATTTGATATTCAATTTAATATAAAACTACTTAGAAATTATTATTAAAAACTTAAATAATGAGTATGAATACTAATAGTTCCTATACAACTCAAAATGACCTATTAATGAAAAATTTAATGGTTTTTTATAATACTAATCATAATAGCAATTTAGATGATATGCTTAAAATTATTACAGGTGATTCCAAGATTTCGCTACGTATTGTGGATTGGTTTGCTACCAATTATGCTAAAAAATACTACACTTTATATACAATTGAACAGACTGAAGACAATGTTGCTCGCCGATTCAAGGTCTACGATGATTACAAGTTGAAGCTGAAAGCATATAGTAAGAAGCGATTTGATCCTTTTTGTCGCTGGGACCGCATCAGTGTTCCGTATAAAAATGGAACATTTATTGAGACCACGATTGGTCAGCTAAATTTCTTCAAATGGGCTTTGGAAAACTGCGTGGTTAAATATATTGATGAGAATTATGATACCATTGAGAAGGATATGAATAATCGTAATAGCACTTCAAAGCGCAAGGAGACCATTGTTGACAATTCTAAGACCAGAAAGAAGCGTGAGGAGCTCTCTATTTCAGCAACTAAGAGCATTAAGAAGGAGAAAGTGGAGATTGTTGTGCAGTTTAACTAATTTTTCACATTTTCTCCTGCGTAAAGAGTGAAAATAGCAATAAATTTATTTTAATATTTAGATAATATATAAAAATGAGCAGAAAGGGGACCAAATCTAAAACTCGCAAGGGTAGAAGGAATTACACAACAAAGCGCGGTGATAAAGTGTATCATACTAAAGGACATTACGTTAAAAAAACTCATAGGCCTTATTCATATAGCAATGGTAGTGCTTCAAAAACAAATTTAGGATTATTAGACTATACAACCAAATTAGGTAATTTAGTGTTTCATCAAAAGAAACACTATGTAAGAAAGTCGCGTAAACCTTATTCAACAAAATCTAGAAAAACACGAAGAATGTGAAAGACGAATAAAAGTATTTAAAAATAAGTATTTATAAATTATTAGATAAGTTATAAATGGGAAATGTTCAATCAATGAGGAAAATTAATTTTGAAGATATGCAAACCGCAACTAAAAATCCAGAAGTATATTTAATTATAAATACATTGTCGGCAAAAGAACAGCAATGTCTAATTAAAAGTACTGTTGGATTAGAGCAAGAAGAAGCAATTATTAATAAATATATTAAGGAAAATAAAAGCATCAAAATAATTATTTACGGAAAAAACAGTCACGACGAATTGGTTCATAAAAAATACCAGCAATTGACGACGCTCGGGTTTCAAAATGTTTATGCGTATACTGGCGGCTTATTTGAATGGCTACTACTTCAGGATATTTATGGTCACGAGATCTTCCCTACTAGCAAAAAAGAATTGGATTTGCTAAAATTTAAACCTGCGCCTTTATTAAATATATCATTGTTAACAAATTAATTATCACACACTTCTAAACCCAAGTTAGAAAGCTCATCTGCGCGTTTATTGAACTCACGATACACGTGATTGAATACAATATAATCAAATTTAGCAATAAGACCCATTACTTCTTTATATAGCTCTTGCAGCTGTACATTCTTCACTTTAAATTGCCCTGTGACCTGATTAATTACAAGTAGACTATCTCCGTAAACTTGTAATTGCTTTATATCGCGATTTAGCGCCTCTTTTAGACCTAGAATTAGCGCACTATATTCTGATTGATTATTGGTTTTTTTCCCAATAAACTGACAACCACACCATTCTTCGGAACCAGATTTGCTTATAACAGCGCCAATTCCGGCCGGACCGGGATTACCCTTACTACAACCGTCAAAATGCAATACATACTCACACGTAGGATAAATTTTGGATGCCATTTCTATTTGAAAAGGATTACTTACGGGACTAGTTGCTTTTTTGGGACTTTTAACGGTATATTTTGTGATATTTGTCTGTCTTAAAACTACGCACTTTTCAAGTTCGTTGTAACTGTTATTTTTGTTACTTTTATCTGCCAACTTTGTTGGCATTTCAAAATTACAAAAATGTAAAACCGGTATAACAATTTTCAATTCTTTATTTGGAAACATTTAAAATTGTTATTATAATATATTATAACTATTTAAAATTTTAGGTCATTTTATTATATATTGTATTATAAAATGAACCCTACAAGTTTGCTAGTGTTATTTTTAACATTTTTTCTGTCAACGAATACCTTCACTAATATAGTGGTTAAGGCCGATACAGAATGCCCCATTGTATCTAGTGTTGGTGACAGACGCGCCAATAAGAACGCATTGCGACTAGTCCAATACAACGCCGAATGGCTCTTTATTGACTATTGTAGCAGTGCTAACTGTCCCGGAACTGGATGTCCTTGGGACACTGTAGCTGAAGCACAAACACATATGTCCTATGTCGCAAATGCGATTAAATCATTGAACCCGGATATTGTCAACATTTGTGAAGTTGAAGGTTGCGATGAACTTAATATGCTTATCAAAGGACTAAATGACACTACTTATAAATCATATTTGAAGCAAGGTACTGATTCTAGCACTGGACAGAATGTGGGAATGATAACCCGACTAGATCCATTGGTAAGTCTTTACAGGACCGAAGAACGTGCGAACTATCCTGTATCCGGTTCCAAATGCGGCTACACTGGACCTGCTGGAACCTCCGGTGTAAGCAAACATTATATTACTGAGTTCAGTTTAGGCGGCTACAAAACCGCGTTAATTGGTGCGCATTTGCTTGCTATCCCGACCGAACCGAGTCGCTGTGCTGAGCGTGAGGCGCAGGCGCAAGTTCTACAAAACGTAGTTTCTGGTTACATTGCTAAAGGTTATGAAGTTATTTTGCTTGGCGATATGAACGATTTTGACGCAGAAGTGCCTGATTTAAATGCCGATAAACCAACATCTTACGTCCTTGATATTATGAAGGGTCTCTATGGGCAAAAACAAGGCACATATACCTTGACAAATGCCGCGTCAAAAATGGCGCAATCAGAGCGATATAGCGACTGGTATGACTCCGATGATAACTGTGCAACCAGTTCTCAAAAAGATTACTCAATGATTGATCACGTTCTAATGAGCAGCAAGATTTTTGCTAAGGTATCAAAGGTCTCTATTTATCACGGATACACCGAATACTGCGGCACATTGAACTCTGATCATTACCCCGTAGTAATTGACTTGAGTTTTTAAATGTAGTCGCAAACAACTGCCACCAATTCGTTATTGGTATTACGAACAATTTGAAACGGTTTGCCACAGCCATAGATCTTGTTATTCAAGACATAGAAATCACACAGTTCTTTTGACGAATGTGGTTCTATTTGTCTGCCCGATGCTATTAATGTACCGTGTCTAAAAATACAGCAATTTAGTTGTTCAATTAAAACTGGATCGCCGCAATGCGGACAAGTTATAACAAGATTAATTATAGGATCAGATGCTGGAGACATTTTATTATAAATATATATATTTGAAAAATATATTTATATCTTTGTTTAACCTTTAATTATTTTTTATTTCATACTATTTTACTTCGTCTTTCATTTGCGCTACTATTTCATTTGCGCATTTCGCCTCGCTTAACCATCTCTCAAATACTAACTTATGATAAGGATAGTCTGCCACTTGTAATCCGTTATTTATAAATTGCTCCTTTAACAATTCATCAACATCATTGTGTTTAAATGCATCGTCTCTGATTGCTAATTCCAATGATTTGTCTAAATTTTTTATTTTGTTAATACAAATAGATTTGCGGCATTCAGGACAATTCAAATGATTACTATTAATGGATTGATTAATACAATTAATATGAAACATATGCTCACATTCCAGTTTACAACAATTGACCATTTTTGGGTTATCTAGTGTTTCAGGAAAAAACAAAGTGCTCCAGCATATTGAACACGTTTTGGTTAAGAACTCGCGTCTATTTGTTCTATATAGTAGAAATGGTAATTGATTATTCATTTTTATATTTTTGGTCTTCGTCTTTAAATTGTTTTAGTATATATTTAAAATGTCATATTAGTATATAAATGTCTACAATGTTTTGGCAAATAATGTTTTTTTATGCGATCCTTTCTTGTTTTATAATGCCATATATTGGTTACTATTTTATGGGAACAAAAGGTCTTAGTAATGGATATGTTGTTGGTACTATTGTATCAATGATATTATGGTTTACTGTTGGTAAAAAAATGTCTAAGGTTTAATTTATCAAAGACTTTGTCTAAGAATAATTATTACAAATTTATTATATAAATTTGTAATTTTATACTTGTAAGAAGTGGTTGATCGTTGAAATCCAATCATCTACTAGTCCAGTCTCAACAAATATATCTTGATTTCCGTCCAAAACTAGCTGGTTTGTCTTTAGACCAGTGGTCTCATCTAGAAATTCATTATGGTACTTGTGACACGAATCCAAATAGGTAAGCGGAATAACTTCTTCGCCAACGCGCGCCCGCTTATGAATACGTTCATAACATTTTTTAGGATCCGTACTAACATAAATAACGTCATTCACAGGGAAGTCTTTCGCAAACTCATCAAACCAATTCAAATATATCTTATACTTAACGTCTTCAATCATACCCTGATCATACAACATCTTCGCAAACACGTACTTGTCTGTGTATAAACTGCGTTCAGTAATTAGTATGTATTTTCTAGGTTCCAGACCTTGTTCTTTGGCATTCTTAACAAGCTGCATAATTTCACGAACATTTTCTCTTATAATGGTTAATCGGGATATATAGGCCATCATTTGAAATGCGAATGAATACTCTTTTTGATTTGCGTAGAATTTCTGTAGCATAGTGTTACCATCTTTATCTCGGATCTTCTCCCATTCGTCCACTGGCTCTCTTAAGAATCGTATATATTGATTGTCTTTATATTCGGATCGCAATCGCTCTAAAAGAGTGGATTTACCCGAGCCGATGTTGCCCTCAATAGAGACAATTGTGAAGTATTTGTTGTAGTTAAAAACCTGGGTCATTTTGTTATAATATTTTATAGTCTTATTTTTAAATGAAAATCCAAATTCAATTTTTTACATATCCGTTTGTTTTATTTGTTTTGTTAGTTGATTGTGAAAAACTATATAAAAATATACTTAAATTAATTATATAACTAACAAAATGGATAAAAATGATAAACTTGTTAAACTTGTTAAAAAAGATAAAAAATTGATTTTAGATAGTAAAGCTTCAAGTAATTTACAAATAGAAATGAATACTACTACTACTACTAAGTCTAATAAGTCTAAGTCTAATAAGTCTAAGTCTAAACCAATACTTGTTGAAGACGATGAGAAAATACAAAACGAAGTTATTATTACTCCACAATTAGAAATCAATAAAATACACAATGAAGATTGTATAACGGGTATGAAAAAGATTGCGAGTGAAAGCGTTGATATTGTTATTTGCGATCCGCCATATAATATTGGCAAGGACTTTGGCAACAACAGTGACAAACAGAAAATGGATGAATATTTATTATGGTGTGATGAATGGATTAAAGAATGTTTGCGGATATTAAAACCAAATGGAACAATGTATATTTATGGTTTCAGTGAAATCCTAGCATTTATAAGGACACGTATTTATTGTAATGTTAGATGGCTTATTTGGCATTATACAAATAAAGTGACGCCATCACTCAACTTTTGGCAACGAACACACGAAAGCATATTATGCTGCTATAAAAATAAACCAATATTTAATCGTGATGATGTTAGAGAGCCTTATACTGAAACATTTTTGAAAAATGCGGCAGGAAAGGTAAGAAAAGCAACCAAAGGCCGTTTTAGTAATGGCGAAAAAGAGACAATATATACTGCGCACGAAGGTGGTGCTTTGCCACGAGATGTAATTAAAGTACCTGCCCTAGCTGGCGGCGCGGGCAAAAAAGAACGAGTTGATCACCCAACACAAAAGCCACTATCTTTATGCGAGACACTTTTGAAGGCGGCAAAAAATAAGGAGAGTGAAACACTTGTAGTCGTTCCATTTGCGGGTTCGGGTTCCGAGTGCGTAGCAGCAAAAAAAGAATTAATTAATTTTATAGGTTTTGAAATAAATACGCAATATATAGATATATGTAATATACGATTGTCTAAAGAAGATGACTTGGAAGATATTTAAACCTTTGAAAACATTTCATAGACTTGTAAATAATTTAATTTGGGTTTTTTACTAACAGTACAGCTGCCTACAATAAAGCTCTTCAACTCTTCCGTGACTGAAACGGTCAGCCATAATTGCGATGACATACTGAATGTAATGGTCATTTTTGATCCGTTAATTTCATTGGTTTTCCAACCAATTTGATCCCCAGTTTTTTTACCACGTTGGCCATACATCGGCTCCCACGCATACGAGCTGGGACTGAGCGCAGGATAATCAGCAGGAATTAGATACCAGTCATAGTAAATTTCATCCTCATTTTCCTCCCTGACGATAAATGAATAATAGTCGTAATTTTTTCTTGAATTTATTTCCTCAACAATTGACTCTACATTTCCACAGTCCTTGTCGGAACAAACTGTCGTCAAACGATACGAGCTGATCGCAAACTCAGTTCTTTTTTTTGAATATTTTGCGGATTTGTTAGATAGACCACCGAGGGCGCATAAAATATCTTGTCCAGGCGAATGAGATCCGCTGCTAGTTTTTTGAACAGGGCAACCACTTAGCTCCAAAACTTGACAGTTAATTGCCTCCCAAACGGTTTCATTAACGGGCTCGGTATTGATAAAGTGATAACCAGTGACACACTTGGTAAAGTTATTGGAGAATTGAGTGTTATTTATAGATGACATTTTGTGATTAATCGTAAGGGTTGTATAATATTTATAATTAAGTTTTTAATATTTACAAACCAAATCAATTTTTTATTGCCATAGTAAAAGCTATAAATAAAAAATTGATTTATTAAAATAATTTAAAGAGTTGGGTATAAATATCATATACTTATTCTAAAGAATGGACCTCAAACAAGTTAAATTATCTAAATCTGAGTGGGAATCTATTGAGATCCCTGTTTCCGATAAGGAAAAGGAAGTGCTGTCATTAATAACAAAGGGTTATAGTGACGTAAATATCAAGATTAATAGAACAGATTCTCTCTTTACGTATTTAAAGATAGAATTCATTAGTGAAATAGAGGAGTTTCTATTTTGTAAATATTTTGGTGATAAAATCAAAGACCTTATAAAAAAATATAATATCACTTGTATAAAGTTTGAAAAAGCAAAGGGAAATAAACAAAAAAAACACAAGATATTAGGAGTAGAAAGAGTAGGAGGAGAAGGAGCACCAGTAGAAGAACCTGAAACAAATGACGGCATTTGCTATATTGAATTGAATGCTAATATTAAGTTAAAAAGTAGGGACCAGATTCGTTTAAATCGTATGGAAACAATTAATCCAGAGACAACCGAGATATATGAGTTTGTATTATATAGTCATTTTGAAAAGATGGTAACAGAGCATTTCAAACAAATTAAGCATTGGATGTTTCATTACTATACCCTTAAAAAGTTAATGGTTAACAATGTTGATAAAATTAACAACTACTTGAAGAATTGTATAGTAGCAGTGCTCAATTTGTTTGAAAGTGAAGTTGACCTAGGTTTCATTGTAGACAATTCAGTAGAATTTATTGAGAAAAATTCGCATCTATTAAAATATAGTGATATGACTTTATACGAGCATCAAAAAGAAGTGTTTACCGCAGCCAAAGGAGTGAGTTCAAAACTGATCTTGTATATTGCTCCTACTGGTACAGGCAAAACAATGACACCTCTTGGCCTTTCCGAAGAAAATCGCGTTATATTTGTTTGCGCTGCTAGACACGTCGGTCTACAATTGGCGCGTGCTGCGATTTCTTGCGGAAAGAAGATAGCGTTTGCGTTTGGTTGCTCTAGTGCACAGGACGTGCGTCTACACTACTTTGCCGCCGCGGATTACACAATTAATAAACGCAGTGGTGGTATTGGTAAGGTTGATAATAGCAATGGCCGAAAGGTTGAAATTATTATTTGTGACATTCGTTCTTACTTACCAGCAATGTATTATATGTTGGCATTTAATTCGGCAAGAAACATTGTAGTTCAATGGGATGAACCAACTATTACAATGGATTACCAATCCCATAATCTACACTCGGTTATAAAGAGAAATTGGCAGGAAAATCTCATTCCAAATATGATTTTGTCATCGGCAACTTTGCCAAAAGAACATGAGTTGACACAAACAATTGATGATTTCAGAGCCAAATTTACCAAACCTAGATGTGATCCGCCTAGAATAATTAATATTGTTAGCCACGATTGTAAGAAATCTATCCCAATTTTAAATAACAATGGTTTCGTTGTAATGCCTCATTACGTGTGTGGAGCAGACTACAATGATGTTATTAAGGTCTCTGAACACTGTGATGAAAATTTGACTCTACTTAGATATTTTGATCTCAAGGAAGCATCCGATTTTATAATGTACGCTGAAAGAAATGATTTCACCAAGTCGTCTGCTAAATTTGTTAGGAATTTTGCGAGCGTGGATGACATTACAATGATGAGCATCAAGCTACACTATTTAAAGGTTTTAAAAAGTATTAAATCACCTGAAATTTGGTCTCAAATCTATCAACACTTTATGGAAAACAGATGTAAGCGAATTGTATCAAATAGTGGGATTGACGCTGCTGGCAATAAGCTGTCCAAATCTGTCAGTGTTGGTCCTGGAGCAACATACAGGACTGGGACCGTGTCAATTAATAATAAAATAGGTGGCACTCCTTTATCTAGATTAGCAAGTCAACAAGATACCATTCTTGCTCTGCCAAGATTAGAACCCAACGGCAGTTGCGCAATATATGTTACAACAAAAGATTCATATACATTAACCGACGGGCCAACTATCTTCTTAGCAAATGACGTCCAAAAGGTTGCTAAATTCTGTATCCAACAAGCAAACATTCCAGCGGTTATTATGAAAGATATTACAGATAAGATTGAATTCAATAATGCGATCAATGAAAAAATTTCAGAGCTTGAGCATACTCTCGCATTTGAAGAGGAGAAGCTTACTAACAAATTATTAGGATCCACTGGTACTTCATCAAAAACCAAGGAAAAAAAGAGTAAAATGAAGATTGCGTCCAAAATGATTGACCGATCTCTTGTAGCAGACGAGAACCCATCAATTGACAAGATGCGTACCATAATAGAAGAACTAAAGGGAATGGTTAAGAGCGCATCACTAAATGACTTGTTTATCCCAAATAAGCTAGCACACCTTGAAAAATGGGCGGTTGACCACAATACCAAACAATCATTTACTAGCAATATTGATGAGCAATCAATTACATCTATTATGTTGTTAAAGGATGTTGAAGACAGTTGGAAGGTTCTCTTATTATTAGGAATTGGTGTCTTTACTGAGCACAAGAGCATTGCGTATACAGAAATTATGAAAAAATTGGCTGACAAACAATTACTCTATTTGATCATTGCTGATAGTGACTACATTTATGGTACCAATTATCAGTTCTGTCACGGATATTTAAGCAAGGATTTGAATATGTCGCAGGAGAAGATTATTCAAGCGCTTGGCAGAATTGGTCGTAATAATATTCAGCAAGAATATAGCGCGCGTTTCAGAGATGACGATCAAATCAAAACGTTGTTTACCAAGTTTAGATCTGAAGAGAAGCCCGAAGTACTAAATATGAATATTCTGTTTAATTCAGGAAATATTAGATGGAACGGAACTGATTATGTAGAAGTTATTGAGGAAGAACTCAACCAAACAGCGGTTGAATTTGAAGACGACGCAAGCGATTCGGACGACGACATAAGCGAAAATGAAATAGTAGTAGGAGAGCAATCAGTTGATAAATAAATTAATAATTTAATAAATTTATAAGTAGTAAATTTTGTTTTATAATATATAAATTATATTATAAAATGAAGTGCTGTTTTTGCGGTCCTGTTAAAAATTGTGCTCCATTTTTAGATAAGATTTTTCAAAATATTGAAAAACTAGGGACCATATTTGATGACTATAAGATCATTATTTACTATGACCAATCAACTGATAATACGTTACAAAAATTGAAAGAATACAAAAAAAAGAATAATCGTTTGGAATTTTTTGTTGGTCTAAAACCAGTTTCCATATATAGAACGCACCGAATTGCGCATGCTCGTAATGTTTGTTTAAAATATGTAAAGGAAAATTGCGATATCAATGAATACCTCTTTTTTATTATGATGGATTTTGATGATGTGAATCATAAAGAGGTGCGACCAGAAATACTAAAGAGATACTTAACAAGAGATGACTGGGACGGATTGTCATTTAACAGTACTCCAAAATATTATGACATATGGGGTCTTTCTATTTATCCTTACTGTTTTAGCTATAATCATTTTAAAAATAGTCAAACACATAATTATGCTTCTATTCAAAACTATATAACTAACAAATTAAGCAATTTAAAAAAAGGTGAACTATTAAAATGTATATCATCATTTAATGGTTTTTCTATTTACAGAACTTGTAAGTTTTTAAATACAATTTATGATGGTAGAGTTCGGGCAGATTTACTACCAATTAATTTATTACTTGCTCACGCAACGGCTGCTGGGTCTAATTTACAATTTCCAGATTTAAACCATGTTAAGGCATATGCTGAAGATTGTGAACACAGGGCATTTCATATACAAGCTTTTAAAAATTCAGGCGCAAAAATAATGATAACAAATGATGTTTTATTTGAGTGAATATATTTACATGAATATATTTGAGTGAATATATTTGCGCAAATATATAATTATTATTATACCATATAATTATATGTTAACAAGGATAGCAAATAAACGAAAACGTCAACAAATAGAAACAAGAATAATAAACGTTTTTAAACAAGTGCCTTATAAGGGATTTAAGTCATTTTATAATAGCATTATTCCTTTAAAAATATATCAAACGTGGAATACAAAAGATTTACCACAAAAAATGAGGGAACGAGTAGACAGCTTAAAAGCACAAAATCCCAGGTTTGAACATTTTTTATTTGATGATAATGATTGTCGTGGATTTATACAAACAAATTTTGAAGCTTATGTGTTAGATGCGTATGATCGGTTAATACCAGGAGCATATAAAGCAGACTTATGGAGATTATGTGTTCTTTATAAGAATGGTGGAATTTATATAGATATTAAATTAAACTGTGTAAATGGATTTAAGTTAATAGAACTGACTGAAAAAGAACATTATGTTCTAGATAGATTACCACCATTGTCAATTTATAACGCATTTATGGTATGTAAAGCTGGCAATCCATTTTTATGGAAAGCAATTTGTAGGATTGTTATGAATGTTCAAAATAAATTTTATGGTAGTTCGCCTTTAAGTCCCACTGGACCTAAGTTATTAGGCGATATTATTTTAAGAAATAATATTAAACTTAACATTGATTTAATCCATCATGAACACGGTGGATATATAACATATAAAAATTATTTTGTAATATCTACAGAATATCCTGAATACAATTCTGAACGCGCATCAGCATATAATAGCATCAACTCTAATATTAAAAGATATGACCAAATGTGGAAAGAACGACGAATTTATAAATAAATTTGTCTTTGTTTCCATAGTTCACCGTAGTGTTTTTTTTCTGAATATTTACTTCTCTCATTATGGTATCCTGAATAACATTTAATAATATCCATACCATTATATGAAATAAATTTTTTACTATCTTCTGTTCCAGAGTTTCTTAATCCGTGTTTCATATCTAATGCCATTTTTTCTTGGTGTGTAAAATACTTACTCAATAGCTTTGGACCCGTTGGTTCTAAAAATGAATTACCATAAAATTTATTTTTTACATTTTCTACAATTTGATTTATTGTTTTTAATAGTTTTTCATTTCCTGCTTTACAAACCATAAATGCGTTATATATTCCATCATTATCACAATCTAACACAAAATGTTCTTTGGTTAAAAGATTAATAAATTTAAAGTTATTATCTGGTACATATTTAATATCTAAATATATGCCACCATATTTATATAAAATACAATATCTCCACAAATCTGCTTTATATGCGCCGGGTATTAATTGGTCATAAGCATTCAAAACTTGTGTATCAAAATTTTTGCTTATAAATAATCTACAATCACTATCACTGAACAAATAATAATTAAAACGTGGATTCTGTCTTTTAATTGTTTTTATTGCGTTAAACATTTGTAGTGGTAATTTATGTGTTTGCCAAGTTTGAAAAATATTTGCTGGAATTTGTATATCTAATGACATTATAATATATAATACACAAAATATAATATTGTATATTACACAAAACTTTTACTAATATTCATTTAATAAAATTTAAAGGTTATTTGTTATTATATTATAATACAATGTCGCAAGATACTAACACTAACAATCTTATAGAAGAGAATCAAGGATTACACAGAATGTTGTCCGAGAAAGATTATCAGCTTATTAATATTAATAGTAAGTTGCTTAATATGGAAGATCAGATGAAAAAATTAATTGAACAGAATAACAATATGGAATCGCAAATGTCCCGACTAATGTCATATTTGGTATCGTTTGCTGTAGATGTTAAAGACGACTTGCGTCATATAAGATACAAGTAAACTATTGAATATTATATTGAAGTCCTTCCGTGAAAACGGTATTGTAGTAAAAAAAGAACTGGAAGTATAATATTAATTAGTTCTAATAAAATGTAAATATTTGGTAATTATAGTAGTTTTAATTTACTTCCAATGTCTTTGAAATAAGAGCCATTATATGTTGTGCCTTTAGTGAGTGCTTTTGTTAATGTCTTGTCGCTCATTTGTAATTGTTTAATACAATCATATTTACAAATGAACTCCCTAATTAAATTATTACTTGCGTCATATTGTCCGATGCCATTTTTATATAATATTGGTTCGGTGTGTTTTTGA
>Ga0114969_10000386_pt1 | contig 37833 bp, 34 predicted proteins | sample M_130807_MF_Meta_FD_87316 | JGI IMG/M metagenome (GOLD analysis project Ga0114969, IMG submission 87316) | Freshwater microbial communities from Lake Montjoie, Canada to study carbon cycling - M_130807_MF_MetaG | ecosystem: Environmental > Aquatic > Freshwater > Lake | place: Lake Montjoie...
CTTTGAACTTGGCAGTAGCCCGACAGCGAAGACCGTGGTTTGAGGGTTTATGGGCTAATGCAAACGAACCGGTTGAATGGTCTTATCGACCGCATCCGGCCTAATGGAAAATCTCGGTTAAAACAACTTTAGTTCAGGTCTAACCCACACTTTGTTATTGACCAATAGCCCAAGCGATTTAAACAGTTCACAATGGTAAATGATTCAATGAATTTGAGGTAACCATGGGCAAAAGCATCAGCACCCTGCAACTTGGCATTGTGTGGCAGCGCTTGACCGGCTTGATGGACGAGGTGGCACAGACCTTTGTGCGCACGTCTTTCTCGGTTGTGGTTAGGGAAAATTGGGACTTGGCCTGCTCCTTGATGGACGCCGATGGGCGCGTATTTGCCCAATCTTCGCGCTCAATTCCTTCATTTTTAGGCAGCATGCCTCGCACCTTAGCGGCCATGTTGCAGCGCTATCCCAAGATCAGCTTAGAGCCTGGTGATGTGCTTATTTCGAATGACCCTTGGTTGGGAACTGGGCACTTGAACGACATCACAATGGTTCGCCCGATTTTTCGGGGCACTGAACTGGTGGCCTTTGTGGGGTCAACCTTTCATACAGTGGACATTGGTGGTGCGCCATCTCCTTTTGCCAAAGATTCTTTTGAAGAAGGGTTGTGCATTCCAATTTTAAAAATACTGCGCCGAGGCGAAGAAAATTCAGATGTTGTTTCATTTTTACAAGAAAATTTACGTGAACCTTCAGAAACTTTGGGTGACATCCGTGCTCAGTTTGCAGCTTTCGAATTAGCTCAAACGAAACTTTTGGGCCTGCTTTCTCAAGAAGGAATTGACGATTTGAAATCTGTCACTGATCAAATCTTGCTGCGGTCTGAAAACAGCATGCGAAAAATGCTCGAAGCCTTGCCAGATGGTGAATTTGACGATCAAGTGACCGCAGATGGTTTTGATAAACCGTTGATCATTTGCTGTGCCATTCGGAAAAAAGGTTCTGAAATTGTTGTTGACTTTGCCGGCACAGATTCACAAATAGACAAGCCGGTTAATTCGGTTATGAATTTCACTTTTTCTTACAGCGCTTATGCGATCAAATGTGCATTTGATCCAACCTCCCCTAACAACGACGGTGGTCTGCGTCCGCTGAGTATCTTAGCCCCCGAAGGATGTTTGGTGAACCCCACACGCCCAGCGCCCGTCTGGGGACGGCACCTTTCAGGTCACTATTTGCCATTTGTGATTTTTGGCGCGCTTTCAAAAATGGTCCCCGAAAAAATTATCGCCGACAGCGGTTCTCCCATTTGGAATGTCTACTTCAAAGGCGTTGACAGATCAAAACGGAAATTCGTGAAAATGTTTTTCATGAGCGGCGGTTATGGCGCCCGGGCCATCAGCGATGGCCCCTCATGTCTGAGCTTTCCCACCAATGTGGCAAACAGTCCAATTGAACAATTCGAAAATCAAGCGCCCATGCTGGTAACTGAAAAAAGTTTACTGATCGACAGTGGTGGCGCCGGCTTGTACCGCGGCGGTTTAGGTCAACGCATTGCCTTTCAATCTTTGTCTCCAGACCCATTGACATTCATGATTCGACATGAACGCGTTAAGCACCCACCGCGTGGATTTTTAGGGGGGCTCGACGGTGGTGCTGGTGTCGATTTGCTGGATGGACACCACATCCCAGCTAAAACCGTCATGGTCATGCAGCAAGCGCAAGTGGTTACTTTTGAAACTCCCGGCGGCGGCGGTATGCTCCCACCTAATGAAAGAAAGCACAGCGCCATTGCCCGCGATGTCTTGGACGGTGTGGTTTCAAGCCGCAGTGCGCAAAATGATTACGCCATGACAGAGTCAGATTTACAAACAGCGCTGGCCGAATTAAAGAGGACACTGCCATGAGCGAGCAATCAATGTCGCTTCAAGGCTTTTGCAAAGTAGGTGTTGACATAGGCGGAACATTCACAGACTTGGTCATTGTCGATGAGGCTGGTCGGTTGGTGAATGAAAAAGTTTTGACCACACCTACCGACCCCTCGCTGGGCGTTCTGGCAGGGATTGAGTTGATTTTAAAAAACCATTCAGTCTCAGCTTCCAGAGTTGAGAACATCATCCACGGAACCACATTGGTCGCCAATGCTTTGATCGAGAGAAAAGGCGTTCCAACGGCACTGGTCACCACGTCAGGTTTTCGAGACGTTCTGCAAATTGCACGTGAATGGCGCTACGACATTTATGATTTATTTTTGACTCCCGTTGAGCCTCTGGTTCCTCGCGCCTTGCGCTTTGAAGTGAAAGAAAGAGTGGCTTACAACGGGGAAGTTCTTCAAGCCTTGGACATTCAAGGCTTGAAGGCTGTAGCCCAAGAAATTCTTGTCAGTGGTGTGCAAGCCGTGGCCGTCTGTTTTTTGCATTCATTCACCAACGCAGACCATGAACTCCAGGCCAAAAAAATTCTCCAAGAACTTTTGCCTCATGTCACAGTTTGTATCTCCAGTGAAGTCATGCCGGAAATTGGCGAATATGAGCGCACAGCAACCACTGTTTGCAATGCCTATGTGCAACCTCTGTTTCAAAAATACGTCGCTGGGTTGATGAGCGGCCTCAAGAGCTTGGGCATTCACAAGGACTTGTATTTGATGCAATCGGATGGCGGAACCGTGAACTACGAAACCGCGATGGAATTTCCAATACGATTGGTTCAGTCCGGTCCTGCCGGAGGCGTGCAAGCGACCTCACTGATTGGCCGCATGGCCGGCCTTTCGGACATTATGTGCTTTGACATGGGGGGCACCACTGCCAAAGCTTGTTTGATCAACGCGGGTCAAAGCAATGTGATCACAGATTTTGAAGTGGCACGTTTGCAACGATTTAGAAAAGGCAGCGGCATTCCACTCAAGGTGCCGGCCATTGACATGATCGAGATTGGATCCGGCGGGGGCAGTATCTCTCGCGTCAATCAATTGGGCTTGATCCAAGTCGGCCCTGACAGCTCCAGCGCAGTACCGGGCCCGGCTTGTTACGATCAAGGTGGCATCAATGCGACCGTAACCGATGCAGATTTGGTTTTAGGCTACTTAGATTCAGACTCATTTTTAGGTGGCGACATGAAGCTGAGTTTGATCGCAGCGAAAGATGCGATTCAAAAACAAATTGCCCATCCTTTGGCCATGTCCGTTACTCAAGCAGCTTTTGGAATTCATGAAACCGTGAATGAAACCATGGCCCAAGCTGCCAGTATTCATGCTCTTGAAAAGGGGCTAAAAGCTTCACAGTACGCCATGGTCCCCATTGGTGGCGCAGGTCCGGTCCATGCATGCCATGTTGCCATGAAACTGGGCATGAAACAAGTTGTGATTCCCCAAGGCGCAGGGGTGGCTTCCGCATTTGGATTTTTAGCCTCTCCCATGTCTTTTCAATTTGTTCAGGCGGCCGTGTTCGCTTTAGACAATTTAGTACATCACCAAGTGCTTTCTTTGATAGCAGGCTTGCAAGTAAAAGGCTATGCCTTGCTGGCCAAATCAGGACTTCAAAAAAATCAATGCCTTGTTCATGTCAGTGCGGCCATGCGCTATGTGGGTCAAGGGTATGAAGTATCTGTTCCAGTCACAATGCCTCTTCAAGCGGACTCTTTCAAACGACAGCTTCTGAATGCTTTCAGTCAATGCTATTTGGTTTTATACGGCCGAACAGAAATAAATACACCCGTTGAAATTGTTTCATGGCATGTGGTGGTCCAAGGGCCGACGCCTGATTTGCTGCATGCACCCGAAATTGCAGCTGTGCAAGAAACTGCCTCATCTAACTCAGCCGAGCAAGCCATCAAGGGTGAGCGGGCTGTGTATTGCATTGCCCATGGTGATTACCTGATCAATCAAGTTTATGACCGTAAGCGCTTGCCTGTCGGCGCCCACATACAGGGGCCTGCGATCATTGAGGAGCGTGAATCCACCGTGGTTCTGCCTGCGGGAGCGCAACTCACCGTTGACAGTTACCGCAATTTGCGAATCGATCTACCGCTGCAAAGCGCTTGAGGATTCTTTCCATGCAAGTTTATCAATTGTTCATAGATGGTCAGTGGGTTGACCCCATGACTCAGCGCTGGTTGGACAGCACCAATCCCTACACAGGGGAGATTTGGGCAAAAATTCCACGTGCTGACAAGCAAGACGTGGACAAGGCTGTTCAAGCAGCCGAACGCGCTATGCGACAAGGTGAGTGGTCTCGCATGAAGCCTTCCCAGAGAGGGCAAGCTTTGATTAGATTTGCCGATGTGCTCGTTGAGCATTCAACCCAATTGGCCACCACCGAAGTCAAAGACAACGGTAAATTGTTTGCTGAGATGAGCAACCAATGCCGCTACATGGCTGAATGGTTTCGATACTACGGCGGCATGGCTGATAAAGTTCAAGGGACGGTCCCGCCTATCGACAAGCCCAGCGTTTTGAACTTCACGCGTTACGAACCTGTTGGTGTCACGGCATGCATCACACCGTGGAATTCTCCCTTGCTCTTGATGGCTTGGAAAGTTGCACCCGCATTGGCAGCTGGTAATGCCGTGGTGATCAAGCCTTCCGAATTCACATCTGCATCGACTTTGGAGTTTGCCGCCTTGTCGATTCAGGCTGGCCTACCTCCAGGGCTGATCAACGTCATCACAGGTTTGGGGGATGAAGCTGGAGAGTCTTTGGTCACGCATCCACTGGTTCGCAAGGTGGCTTTTACTGGGGGAGAGTCTGGAGGGCGCCGCGTCAACATTGCAGCAGCCGCCGATTTCAAGAACGTCACATTAGAGCTTGGCGGAAAATCTGCCAACATTGTGTTTGACGATGCGCGTATCGAAGATGCGGTTTCTGGTGCCATTTCTGGAATTTTTGCAGCCAGCGGACAAACTTGTATCGCAGGTTCTCGCTTGTTGGTGCATGAGTCCATTCACGATGCATTTGTTCAAAAACTGGTGACCCTTGCCAGCTCCGCGAAATTTGGTGACCCTATGTCTGCAGAGACACAACTGGGACCCATCACTACGGAGCCACAATATCGAAAAATTTTGGAGTACATTGAAATCGCAAAATCCGAAGGGGCCCGGTGCGTCTTAGGTGGAAGTGCCGCCACCCCCCCTGCTGGCGCTAAAGGTTATTTTGTAAAACCAACCATTTTTGTGGATGTCCAAGCTCACATGCGCATCGCTCAAGAAGAGGTATTTGGACCCGTCTTATGCGTCATCAAATTCAAGGATGATCAAGACGCAGTGCGCATTGCCAATGCAACCCAATATGGTTTAGCTGCTGGTGTTTGGACAGAGAGCCTACGCCGTGCTGTCGACATGTCCAACCAGCTCATAGCTGGTACTGTTTGGGTCAACACCTATCGGTCAACCAGTTACACCTCCCCGTTTGGCGGCTTCAAGTCTTCTGGTCTTGGCCGTGAAAATGGTATGGATGCGATCTACGACTATCTGCAAGTCAAAAGCGTGTGGTTTTATACCGGTAGCCCAGTCGATAACCCCTACATTCGGCGCTGAGCTGCAATTTGATCCACAAGCTTATGACCACAACAATCACTATTGCGCAAGCCCTGGCGCAAGCCCTTCATCAAGCGGGCGTGCGCCGCATGTTTGGCTTGCCAGGCGGCGGTTCCTCCTTGGATTTAATGGAAGCGACTGCTCAATTAGGCATTGAATTCATACTGACAAAAACTGAAAATGCAGCCATCATGATGGCTGGTGCATTAGCTGAAACAAGTGGCGTTCCTGGCGTTGCACTCACCACCAAAGGGCCAGGAGTTTCTAACGGTGCCAATGGTGTGGCATATGCAAGCTTGGACAGAGCACCTGTGTTGGTGATCACAGATGGATTCACAAACAAACAAATGAGTTACGTGACGCACCAAATGTTTGACCAACGCGGCATGTTGCAGCCCGTTGTGAAAGGATTTGGCCGATTAGAAAGTGATGCGCCTTGGGATGAAATTGAAAGTTTGATCCGATTGGCTTGCACCGTCCCCTTTGGGCCCGTCCACATTGAATTAACGGGCGAGACAGCGCGGAAAACCATTTTGATACGTCCTGAAACCAGCGCCGTGCGCGAAAACAAAATTAGTCCAAGCCGCCAATCTATTGATGATGTACTGAATCTGATCAGGGCTTCAATTCGTCCTGTCCTGATTGTTGGACTTGAATCACGACAACACCCTATCGAAGTTCAAGCGCTTGCCCAACTGTTGAGCTGCCCGGTGTTGCCAACTTACAAAGGCAAAGGGGTTGTATCAGACTTCAATTCTCAAGTGATTGGGGTCTTTACGGGTGGTTCACAAGAAGAGGAGTGCATTGCGCAGGCGGACTTGATGCTGCTGGTTGGCTTGGATCCTGTCGAAATGATTTTGCAGCCATGGCGCTACAACAAACCTGCCGTTGAAATTGCCGCCTCAGAGCATGCCGTGCACTACGTCGAACCGAGAGCCTCCACCGCTGGTGATTTGGGGGAGACCTTGCTTGAAATGCTGGCTGGGTTGGGAAATTTTAAATCACAGTGGCAGCCTTCTGAAATAGAGCAACTGCGAATCAATTTGCTTGGACGCATGGCTTATCCGACGGTCACATTCGGCATCGCACCTGATCGCGTTGTGCAACTTGCTGCGCAATGTTATGCACAGGCAGGTGTGTTGCCCCGAATGTCGGTCGATGCTGGGGCGCACATGTTTTCAGCCACCACATTTTTTCCAAGCACACGCCCTGGCGATTCGCTGATCTCGAATGGACTGGCAACCATGGCCTTTGCATTGCCAGCAGCCATCGCAACTGCGTTAGAAGACAATTCGCAAGCCGTCATTTGCTTTACTGGCGACGGTGGATTGATGATGTGCCTTGGCGAGTTGTGCACCGCTGTTGAAACAAATGCCCGTGTGATTGTGGTGGTCTTCAATGACAGCGCTTTGTCCTTGATAGACATCAAGCAACAAAGCCGGACCCTGCCCTCCCAAGGCGTGCATTGGCAGCATCATGATTTTGCAGCGACCATGCAGGCTTTGGGTGGAACTGGTTTTTCTGTTTCAAACGAGGCGCAATACCAGAAAGCACTGTCAGAAGCCATTTTCGCTGCAGGGCCCTGCTTGATTGATGTATTGGTTGACCCCTCAGGGTATTCACAACAACTCAAAGCCATGCGAGGCTGAAATTGAAATGGCTCTATCAAACCCAGCAAGATGCGGGGCTGTGTAAACTGATCAACTTCAAAGGAGATAGTCATGTTCATACTGAAATTTAAGCCATTGGTGTGGTTGCTAAGCACAACCATGCTGTGTCTGACGGCCATGGCGCAGACTAGTGAAAAATTTCCATCACGCGCAGTCACCATCATTGTTGGTTTTGCGCCGGGTGGTGGTGGCGATATTTCATCACGCTGGATTGCAGACTACTTGCGTGAGCGTTGGAAAGTACCTGTCATTGTTGAGAACAAACCTGGCGCAGGTGCAACCATTGCAACTGGCCTTTTGGCGCGTGCCAAACCTGATGGGTACACGGTGGCATTGGCAACAACCAGCCCTTTCACCGTAGCGCCCTATTTTCAATCAGTCAATTACGACCCCAGCAAAGACTTCACTTACCTGTTTCAAACTCTGGTCAGTGCACAGCCCTTGTTTGTGAAGTCTGACTCACCTTTGAAAACAATTCAAGAATTAATGGCATGGGCCAAAGCCAACCCAAATAAATTATTTTGGTCTACCGCTGCGACCAATGGCGGCACTCATATTTCGACACAAGCAGCATTCAGTGCCGCTGGCATTCAAGCGACTTACGTGCCCTACAAAGGCGGTGCAGATGCCATGAATGGCTTATTGGGTGGCCAGATTCAAGCACTGGTTGCAGCTGAATTTCCACCCCATGCCGCAGCCGGAACCATACGCTTGCTGGCTGAAAGTGGGCCTGACAAAATTCCAGAGTATCCACGCGTGCCAACATACAAAGAACTTAATTTCCCAGTCTCGGTGCCCATTTTTTATGGCCTAGCAGGCCCTGCCGGTATGTCCGCTGACGTCATCAAAGAGTGGGAATCAACCGCCAGTGAGATGGCCAAAACACCTGGATTTTTGGATTTGGTGACCAAACTCAAAGGCACCCCAGCCTACATGGGACACGCCGACTTTACTGCTTCAGTCACGGGCGTCTACCGTCAAATGGGCCGTTTGATACCCGAGCTTGGCTTGAAAAAGGACTGATTACCATGTGGCAGCCCACCGTCATATTGCAAAACGACCAATTGCGACCTTACGCACAGGCCAGCGTCCATCCCATGAGCTTAGGGATGACCTACGCAACTGCACTCTTTGAAGGTTTAAGAGCCTATCGCAATCCAACGACGGGTGAGTTCAAAATTTTCAGATTGGCTGAACACATCAAACGTTTGCAGGCAGGCATGAAGGTCATGCGCTTTGACCGCAGGTTTGAAATCGAGGAAATGCGAGAAGCCCTGTCAGGACTCATTCGCGCCAACGCCCCTGATGACGATGTCTACATCCGCCTTCTGGTGTACATCGAGGCTTTGGGCTTGATGGCTCAAACAGGCCCTGTTGGCTATACGGCGGCGGCATCGCCACGTGAGCGTCCAAAATTTGCTGACACCGGGATGAGCTTAGGGGTCAGCTCTTGGAGTCGGCTGGCAGACAATGCAAGCCCTCCTCGCGTCAAAGCCACAGCCAACTACCACAACGCCAGATTGACACAGCTCCAAGCCAAGTCTGATGGCTATGACGGCGCCCTGATGCTGACCCCTTCGGGCAAAGTTTCAGAGGCCCCTATCGCTTGCTTTTTCATGGTCCGAGATGGCAAGCTCATCACGCCCCACATTGGGAGCAATATTTTAGAAAGCGTAACGCGAGACACTGTACTGACCTTGTACAAAGAAAACATGAAAGAAGCCGTGATTGAGCGCGAAGTCGACAGAAGTGAGTTGTACTTTGCGGATGAAGCGTTTCTATGCGGCACCGGTCAGGAAATCATTCCAGTGATCAGCATCGACCGATTGCCTGTGGGCGATGGGCAAATTGGCCCTGTTACGCGAAAAATTCAAAAGCTGTACTTTGAGACCGTTCGAGGCCTCACTCCGGATCTGCACGGTTGGCTCACTTCAGTGTGATGTTGCTGTATTTGGATTGCTGTGACACTGCGAGCAAATGCCTAATCAAGGCCTGACTGAACTGTGGCAGCATGCGTTGGTGTTGCATGACCAAACTGATTTGCCTTCGTGCCCAGTCATCTTCTAAAGGCACAAAGCGCAAATGCTCTGAACGCGAATAAGCTTGAGCACAAGCGCGCGGCACAATGGCAATCCCGACTCCGGATTCAACCATGCGGCAAACATTGTCATAGTTGCCAACTTGAATTCGTAAATTAACCCGCTTGCCGATGTCATGCGCTTTTCGATCAAGAAATGCTTGGATTGAGTTGAATTGGTTCAAACCAACGAATCTGGATGCATCCAAAATATCAGTCAAGCGAACCGACGTTCTTTGCGCAACTGCGTCGTTGGGCTGACAAATCACAATAAGTTCGTCAGCGTATAGCGGCAGTACATCAATTTTGTCAGCGTCCACTGCCCCCGCCACAATGCCCAGATCTGCAGCGCCTTTGGCAACAGATGAAATAATGTCTCGTGATGGAAATTCATCCAATTCGATATCCACATCGGGATTGTCATTTAAAAATGCAGCCAAAGCTTCAGCCAAAAAAGTGTTGGTGGCTGTGCTGTTGGCTTGCAATCGAATCCTGCCTTTGACCCCTTTGGCAAAGGGTTGCAAGTCGTCATGCAAAAATTCAAGCTGCTGAAAAACCAATCTGGCATGCGCAAGCAAGGTTTCGCCAGCTTGCGTCAATTGCATACCTTTGGCTTGACGAATCAGGAGGGGTGTTTGAAAACTCTCCTCCAATTGCTTGATGCGCAAGCTCGCTGATGGCACTGACAAGAAACTTTTTTCTGCTGCTTTGGTCAAGCTCAAGTGCTCACCTACATGCAGAAAAAGTCGAAGATCAGTTAAGTCGTAATGCATGTTTGTCTTCGCAGCTTCATTTATGAAAACCAAGCCGATCATTTTGAATCACAGATTCGATGGCCTCATGCAGCGCTTGAACAGAACGGCTGATTGCGTCTGTTTTACGCGAAACCAATGAAATGCGCAGCGATGGCGCTTGGGCACCCAACTCATACGTTTTGACAGGATACGCAATGCTCATTCTGTCATCAGGGCGTGGGATGACCGAAACACCCAAGCCTGCGCTGACCATTGCCAAGACAGCATGAACGGATTGCAAGTCCATGCTGACCTTGGCGTGCGGTACATGCGTGGCAGCCCACTGTGCAGCCAAGCGTCCGGTGCCAGTGGCAGTGTCGAATCGAATCCAAGGAAATTCGATGAATAAATGTTTCAATTGACTGTGCTTGCTTTTAACCGGTGCAATCACCACCAATTCGTTGTTGAACAAGGACTGCCAGTGCAAGCGTTGAGATCCGCCTTTGGCGGGTTGAACAACAATGGCTGAATCGAGCAGGTTGGATTTGACCGCAGCAATCAACTCCACGGCACGACCTCGCGTTGGCTTGAGTTGCAAAGCTGGGTGCTGCACTTTGATCTGCCGCACAATGCCTGGCAACAAACTCGCTTGCATTGTTTCAATCACCCCCAAGCGCAACAAGCCTTGAATTTGAATTGAATTTTTTCGCCTCAATTGCTCAATGTGCAACATCGGCTGGTGCATGACTGCTGCAACTTCCAAAGCAAATGGGGTTGGCCGCACTTGCAGTCCGGATCGATCAAAAAGAGGCTGCCCAAAATAAGCCTCCACTTGCTTCATTTGCATGCTGACCGCACTGGGCGTGATGTTCATTTTCGCAGCCGCGCGTGCCAAACTTCCTGTTTGAAGTACCGCAGCCAAGGTTTCAAAAAATGAAAACTTCATGAACTTATTTTAAAGATGGATTCAAGCTGATCAAGGGGCGGTGCACTACCCTGCCAAGGTAACTCTCAATTTTTGAGTGACCCCAAATGCACAATGCATGCTGCAATTCTTCGATTGCTTCTGGGGACCAGGCCCTGGGCATCGACGAGGCTTGAGGGGGGGCATTCATGTGACTTATCTCCTATAGTCAATAGTCAGTGACTTGTTTCGGTGCAAGCAATCATAAAAAACTTTCCTCATCAAAAAAATCCATTGAACCTTGTCCATCGCTGGACATCAGTGTTGACGCCTATCCCAAATGGATCATTTCAATGCGTAGTGCCGATCTGCGATTGACCACCAGTCCTTACTCTAGATACAGACACTGGTCAATGCGTAATCCGTAGGTCCCTGGTTCGAGCCCGGGTCAAGGAGCCATCTAAAAAAGCATTGCCTTTCGCGGTGTTTATTGCTTTTTAGCGCATCACCTTGTCGCAAAGAGTACTTCTGGATGACTTTTTGCCCTTATTTTTTAACGAGTTATTGCACGCATATTACACGGTCGAAGATTGAAGTCAAAATCTTGAGAATAAGTTCATGACTCCAACGTTTAGACCTAAGCCGTGCACCACACCATTCCCCTCTTCCCCCTTTCACATGGCATATTTCCTGATGGAATGCTGCCGCTTCAAATTTTTGAAGTGCGCTACCTCGACCTCATCAAACGATGCAACCAACAGCAACTGCCTTTTGGCGTGGCGTGGATTAAACAAGGCAGCGAAGTTCAAGTGCCTGGCCAAATGCCTTCGCTCCATGAAGTCGGTTGCATGGCACACATTAGAGAATTTGAGCAAGTGCAGCCCACATTTTTTCGCATCTTATGCCAGGGAGGTTTGCGCTTTCAATTGCATGACGTGCAGCCCGGCCCCTATGGCGTATGGCAAGGCAGCGTGACTTATCTGGCGCAAGATCCAGAAGTCGAAGTGCCCGCCAGCATGCAAGCCCACGCTGACCAACTTGGTAAAGTCATCGCGTCGGCACAGCAACAGGGCGTCATCGACAAGTTGCCCATCTTTGCACCCTACCACTTAGACCAATGCGGGTGGCTGGCCAATCGATATGCGGAGGCTGTCCCGATGAGCGCGGAACGAAAGCTTCAGCTCTTTAGTGAATTAGATCCTTTGCAACGATTGGAATCTGTCATACGATTCATGCAGAAATCTTGATCACGAACCAGTCAATTTCTTGTTCACCATATTTACCCATGCCTATTTCTAAAAAAAGACGTCAAACCTTGTCTGTCGCCCTTTGGGGAGGCCTTTTAGGCTTTGGCCAACTGGCTGCACAAAACAAAACCCAAGATCTCGACCCAGCACGCGTCAAACGACTTCAACCCTATTTAACAACGCCTGCCCTTATCGGCCAAGGCAAATACAGCTACTGGGGGTTTGACGTTTACAACGCAAGTCTCTGGGCTGCAGAAATGCCCATCGCCCCCGATCAGTGGGCCAACCAGCGCATTGCTCTGGAATTGCAATACCTCAGAGAATTCACCGGCGCCGACATCGCCAAACAATCTATCGATGAAATGCATGCCCAAAGTGCTCTACCTAAAAATAAAGCAGCTGTTTGGCTTAAAACCTTGGATGGAATTTTTCCGAATGTGGGCAAAGGCCAATCTCTTACAGGCATCTACATTCCCAACACTGGTGCTCAATTTCTATTTAACAACACCTCTATCGGCGAAATCAAAGATCTCGAATTGGCCAGACGCTTTTTTGATATTTGGTTGTCCCCACAAACCTCAGCGCCGGATTTAAGGAAACTGTTGTTTGCAGGCAGGTTGCCAAGTTAAGCTGTAGTTCTTGTCGTTGCCCAATGAGGATATCGCTGTGTCTAGGGTCGCATATCGCGTTAGACAAGGTGGTCACAACATGGGGCAGGATGTGACTCGCCGACGTTTCAAGGCGGGCTTAGTGCTTATTTATTCTCGCATTCCATCCGGTTCACTGATACCGTCTGGCCAATGAAGCAGCCATAGAAACGGCATCGGTGCGCAGAGTATCCAAATGCTGCCGCATGCACACCGAAGCAGAACTCTCGTCCATTGCGCGAATCGCGCCAAGCACAGCGTCATGCTCACGGATAGAAAGATTCATCAACCCCGGGTGAAAGGTCACTTCGCGCCTGTAGGCTTCTACTCGGTTTCTCAGTTCAATTGTGAGGTTCTCTATGTGTGGGTTATGACTCGCCGTGTAGATGCACTCATGAAACCTTGCATTGGCCGCATAAAAAGACTCTGCATCCTGCTCGGTTGCTGCCTGCATGCAGGCCTGGTGCGCGTTTGACAGGTCTTGTAGATCTTCCGCAGTGTGGCGGCGCGCTGCCAGTGCGGCACATGCAGCCTCGAGATAGCCCATGGTTTCAAACATTGCCGCCAACCGGTCTAAGGTCAGTTGTACAACAAAGGCACCCTGCCTAGGCCGTAGCTCAACAAGACCCTGTGCGGCCAGTTGCTTGAGCGCGTCGCGAACAGGTGTGCGTGAGGCATCAAAGCGCTCACAAAGGACCTCTTCCTTCAATTGGGTGCCTGGAACCAGTTTTCCAGATGCCATTTCCTGCGACAAGACTCGCAAAATTTCAGCCGAACGCGGTTGCGACGCCTGGTTGGCGTGATGTGGAGTCATGCGAGACATGCTGTTTGTTTGGAGAAGAAAGTGGGCATCTGAGCTTGCGACATATGTGATTTCCACTTTGAATGTAAATTAAAGGCTGCAAACCAATCGTAATCCGGAACGCACCCAAGTTGCCCATCGGATTAGGCTTAATTATTGCTAGGATTTTACTGTTTTGTATACTTTTTTTAAATTATCGTATACAGTGACATTTGAGTTAGCTTTTTCAACAGCAAATGGAGTAAGCAATGAATCAACTTTCCCGTCGCCATCTACTAAAGGCCGCTGCTGCTTGCAGCTCAATCGGCTCCTTGGGCTTGTCAGCGCCAGCAATTGGTCAAGGATTGACCAAAGTCACGTTCACCACCTCCTGGATCCCCGAGGGCCCCAACCTTTTCGCTTATGTGGCCCGCGACAAAGGCTTTTGGAAAAAGAACGGCCTGGATGTGAGCGTTGCTCGCGGGTCGGGTTCAGGGTCAGCTGCCCAAGCCGTTGGCGCTGGCACGTTTATGTTTGGCATGGGTGCAACACCCACCGTCATCATTCAGGCAGCCAAAGGTTTGCCAATCACATGCATTGGACAACTCAACTACGACGCACTGATGGGCATAGGCGTCCCCTCTAATTCACCCATCACCAAACCCAAGGACCTTGAAGGCAAAAAGCTGGGCGCAAGCGTCAGCTCGGGGGAATATCCATTTTTGCCCTTGTATGCTCAAAAGGCAGGTTTTGACTTGAGCAAGGTGCAAATGGTGCAGCTTGATTCAAAAGTTCGTGACCGATCGTTGACAGAAAAGTTAGTTGATGCCGTCGCCGCTTTTGGTTCGAGCACCATTCCTTCGCTGGCCTCAACCGGAAGCGATGTGCGATTTTTACTATTCAAGGCTGCAGGCGTTGAGTTTTATGGTCAGTCCCTTACAACCCAGCCTTCCCGCGTTAAAACCGAACCAGAGGTTTGCGCAGCGTTTGTCAACGGCGCCATGGAGGCGATCCGCTTCATCATGACCGAGCCCGACGAGGCTCTCGATATTTTTCTAAAAGCCAACGACGAAGTATCCATGACTTCCTCCGGTAAGGAGTACGCACGAATCGGTTTGGGCCTGACGAACCTCACCAATCTGGTGCCTGAAGTGCTCCAAAATGGGCTTGGTTGGGCTGACCCCGCCAAGGTAAAAGCGCAATCCGAATTGATTCTTCAATACGCGGCGGGTCAAGGAGCAAAAATGCCCGACTTGGCCCAGCTATTTACCAACCAATTTGTCGGAAAAATAAAATTCACGGAGGCTGAGCTTGCCAAGGCCCGTAAAAGTGTGGAGCCTTTCCGGAAGTACGTCGCATGACGCAAGGCGGCGACTTTATTTCTGCAATTCAGGCCAGCAAGACTTACACAACCCGCACTGGCCTGGTGCACGCCGTCCAGGGCGCCAATTTTTCCGCCAAAGAGGGACAATTCATCTCTCTTCTCGGACCCAGCGGCTGCGGCAAAAGTACACTGCTCATGATGCTTGCTGGGTTGGAGTCTGCAAGTTCTGGCAGACTGATTCTGGCAGGAGAACCAGTCCTTGGACCACGGCGTGACACCGGGGTGATCTTTCAGGACGCCACACTCTTGCCATGGAAGTCGGTGCTGGACAATGTACTTTTTCCAGTGGACATTCTGAAGTTGGCACGCAGCGAATACTTGGACCGCGCGCGCGAGCTTCTTGAGCGAGTGGGTCTTGGCGGCTTTGAAGACAAGCGCCCGCACGAACTGTCGGGTGGCATGCGCCAACGAGTGGCCATTTGCCGGGCGCTCGTTCACGACCCCAAGGTTCTGCTCATGGATGAGCCTTTCAGTGCGCTGGATGCTATCACTCGTGACCAGATGAATGTGGTGCTCTCCGAGTTGTTGGAGCGCTATCGCAAAACCGTGATCTTTGTGACACACAGCATACGCGAAGCTGTGTACCTGTCGGATCGCGTGCTGGTCATGGGCGGCAGGCCATCGTCGATGTTGTTGGACCTTGAAATTCCATTCCCCCGCCCAAGGCCCTTTGAAATTGAAGAAACGCAAGAGTTCGGTGGCTATTGCAGGACATTACGCCTAACCATTGAACAGGGTCATTCCCATTCGGATTCCTCACGCGCCAAAGCCCCAGTGGCGGAGGTATCAACATGAGCACAACGATCGAGAAATCTCAAAGCATTGAAACCGGGACATCCGGCGCAAAAAAATCAGGGTTCTTTCGCGATTTGGCAAGCAGCAGCCCTACTGTCCTCTTGCCGCTGCTCTTGGCCTCGGTCGTTCTTTTGATGTGGGAATACGGTGTGCAACTGGCAGGTGTACCCGAGGTCATCCTTCCGTCTCCGAGCTCCATTTTCAAAGTGATGATTTCAAAACATGAAATATTGTTGCGCCACTCACAGCCAACCATCCTAGAGTCGGCAGGTGGGTTCGCTCTTGCCAGTATTCTCGGTATCAGCTTAGCCATTTTGCTGAGTTACTCACGAATTGCGCGCGATGCTCTCTATCCCAATCTGGTTTTCTTCCAGCTGATACCCAAGATTGCGCTGGCACCGCTGTTCATTATCTGGTTTGGAATTGGGTCTGAGTCCCGACTGGCGTTTGCAGTTTTTATCAGCTTCTTTCCCATCGTTATTTCAACGATTGCAGGCTTTGCGAGCGTTGATACGAACATGGTCAGGTTGTGCCGTTCTTTGACCGCCACCGAATGGCAAATTTTCACCAGCGTCAAGTTTCCAGCTGCCCTGCCCTACATCTTCAGTGGCATGAAAGTCGCCATGACGATGGCCATCATTGGCGTCATCATTGGCGAATTTATCACGGCTCAACAGGGACTAGGCTATCTCATCGTTTTTGCAACTGCTCGTGCTGACACCGTGGTCGGAATGGCGGCAATTACCACTTTGTGCGCAGGTGGACTATTGCTTTATGGCCTTGTAGCCGCCGCTGAAGCGGTTGCGAACCGGTATTACGGCGTTCCCCGCGGTTAGCCCGCATATTTATTTACTCTAGTCATCAAGGACACACTCCATGGACCTTCAACTCACAGGAAAGACCGCTCTCATCACGGGTGCTTCCAAGGGAATCGGGCTTGCTGCCGCGCATGCGTTTGCACGGGAGGGCTGCCATCTACACTTGACCGCACGCTCAGGCGATGCATTGAAAGCCATCAAGGATGAAATCACCGCAGAGCACGACGTCAATGTCCATCTTCATGTCTTGGACCTTTGCGTATCAGACAACCTTGTCACCTTAGCCCACAAGGCGGCCGGCTGCGACATTCTGATCAATAACGCAGGCGACGTTCCCTCCGGCCCTATTGAATCGCTGACCGAGGCTGACTGGCGGCGTGGCTATGACCTCAAGTTGTTTGGCTACATCGGCTTAACTCGCGAAATCTATGCGCAAATGAAAGCACGGGGCGCCGGCGTCATCATCAACGACATTGGCAACTCGGGTGAAAACTGGGATGCCAATTACATTGCAGGCAGCACTGGCAATGCTGCGCTGATGGCTTTTACCAAGGCCCTTGGTGGTCAGAGCCTAGACTTCGGTGTGCGTGTTGTCGGCGTCAATCCCGGGCCCGTCGAAACAGAACGCATGCTTAAAATCAACAAGCGCCGCGCAATCGATATGTACGGTGATGAATCACGCTTTGAAGAACTGCGAGCGATGTACCCCGGCGGCCGACCGGCCACTGCGGATGAAATTGCGGATCTCATGCTCTTCTTGGCATCACCACGCGCAGCCTATATCACCGGCACTGTTGTCACGATTGACGGGGGCATCGCATCACGTGGATCAATCATCAAGCCAAGGACGTTGAACCATGCGTAAGTTTGAAGCTCGTAACCAGCATTTTGACTCACTCGTCAACGAACCGGGCCTGAAGTGGCTGGGTCAAAACACCAACCACTTTAAACCACACCCAGCGGTGGTTGAGGCCATGCTGGCATCCATTAAAGCAGAAGAATTTCATGCCTACGCACCTCCGGCAGGGCTCGAGGAACTGCGAAGCCTGATCCTCCAAGACCTGGGACTCAGTGCGGAAAATGCATCGGTACTTGTGACGGATGGTGCGGTTGAGGCACTCTACACAACTTGCCGCGACCTGTGCGAGCCGGGTGTGAATTTCGTCACGACGGACCCAGGCTGGAAATGGCCTATGGCGTTTGCAAAGGCAAGCGGTTCAAGCATCATAGAAATTCCCATTTACAAGCCTGAGAATGGGTACAAACTGACAGTGTCTCAGTTGGAGGCTGCAGTCAATGACAAGACCCGCATCATCTACTTAGTAGACCCCAATAACCCACTAGGGACTTGCCATACCGAGCAAGAAATCAAGGCGTTCACGGACATTGCACGCCGGCACAATGCCTACTTCCTGCATGACTGCACCTACCGTCATTTTGCCGATGGGCATTCATTGGCTGCACAGTTTTATCCGGAACGCACGATCACCATTTACAGTTTTTCCAAATGGCTTGGACTGGCGGGCATGCGTATCGGCGCGCTTGTTGCGCACCCTGACCTTGTTGATCGACTGGCTGGTGCACCGCCCAACAATTTGGGTTCAAACATCGTGTCTCAACGCGCCGCTATTGCGGGTTTGAAGATTCGCGACGAATGGTTTCCCGATATCAACCGGCGTCAAAGGCGCAATCAAGCGGAAATCGTGCGTGCCACGTTGCAAGTGCCAGGCATCCAAGTAGTGAACTACCCTTCGCAAGCCAATCTGCTTGTCATCGAATGCATTGAGGCTGGCATCACACCCGAAGCCTTGTGCCAAGCTTACCGAGAAGAGGGAATCATGATCCGTCAGGGCACCTATCACACCGCCACATTCGGACACCGATTTGTGAAAGTCAGCACCACGGTACCCGAGGAATGGGCGGACGCATTCTGTCAATTGCTCCCCGCCATGGTTGAAAAAGCTCGCAGTTTGAAGCAAATTACAAACCTTTTTTAAGGATTGATATGAGTTGGGCTACTACAAAAGACGCTGTCCGCCTGTACTACGAAGAAGCTGGCTCTGGTACGGCGATCATCTTCGTCCACGAATTTGGCGGAGATTACCGGAGCTGGGAGCCGCAAATGCGCCACTTTTCCCGGCGCCATCGCTGCATTACATTTTCTGCACGAGGGTTTGCACCGTCGGATGTGCCCGCTGCTGTATCTTCTTACTCACAGCGGCTTGCAGTTGAAGACATCCTCGCCGTCATGGATGCGGCACACATCGACAAAGCCCATATTGTTGGCCTGTCGATGGGGGGGTTTGCAACCCTGCACTTTGGGCTTGTAGCGCCAAAGCGCGCGCTGTCACTGACCGTGGCGGGTTCTGGCTACGGCGCTGAAAAGGAGCACGAAGCGTACTTTCGCTCCGTCTCTGTTGAGGTGGCTCGGCAGTTTGAAACTCAAGGCAGCGAGCAATTTGCCAAGACCTATTCGCTGGGTGCTTCCCGAGTTCAGTTCCAGAACAAAGATCCTCGCGGCTGGGCTGAGTTTGCCACTTGGCTTGGAGAACATGACAGCATGGGCAGCGCCAACACCATGAAAGGTGTTCAAGCAGAGAGGCCCTCGATCTATGACCTCGAGGCAGAACTCAAGGTCATGGATGTTCCCATGCTTGTTATCACCGGAGATGAGGACGACCACTGCCTTCAACCCGCCATCTTCATGAAAAAAACGGTACCAGCTTGTGGGCTTTTGGTATTGCCAAAAACTGGCCACACTTCGAACCTGGAAGAGCCTGAACGCTTCAACAGTTTTGTCAGCGAATTTATTGCCACAGTAGAGTCTGCTCGGTGGGACAAGCGTGACCCGCGTGCACTTCCAGGGCAAATCATGAAGACCTCATGAAATTGCGAGCTGCGCACTTCGTAGATGCTCAACGCTTGTGGGCGCGCCATATGCATATGGCGAAATTCGGTGCGACACCCAGAGGCGGTGTTGATCGACAAGCTCTTTCGGCACAGGACATTCAAGCGCAAAAAGTCTTGTTGGAGTGGGGCTCTGAGCTGGGCCTCGTGCCTGCCACTGATGCAGCGGGCAATTTATTCCTGCGCCTGACTGGAAGCGAACCAGAGGCCGCGCCCGTGATGACGGGCTCTCACATGGACAGTCAGCCCACAGGTGGCAAGTTTGATGGCATTTATGGCGTTTTAGCTGGTCTTGAGGCCATGCAAGCCATTCATGCCGCGGGCATAGTTCCGCGACGTTCGATTGAACTGGTCGCTTGGATGAACGAGGAAGGCTCACGTTTTGCGCCAGGCATGATGGGCTCGAGTGTGTTCAGCGGCACAACGAAATTGGAGAGCATTCTTTCGGTCAAAGATCAACGTGGAGTCAGTGTTCAGCAGGGGCTTGCGGAGGTGCTTGCTGCTCTGCCCTCCTTGCCCATATGGCCATTGAAACGCCCAGTGCATGCCTACATCGAAGCCCACATTGAGCAGGGCCCCATTCTGGAGCGCGAGTCGTGCAGCATCGGTGTAGTGAGTGGCATTCAGGGCAAGCGGACATTTTCTGTTGCATTGCAGGGCGAAGAAGCACACGCAGGTACATCTCGTCGATGTGAACGCAAGGACGCCCTGATGGCAGCTCTTCAAGTAGTGCAGGCCCTTTCAGCGCTATGCAATGACGCTGAGGACCTCGTCAAATTCACGGTGGGTCGCTTCCAGGTTAAGCCCAATGCCCCTTCCGTTGTTCCAGCCCAGGTTGAATTTTCAATCGACTTGCGTCACCCTGACTCGTTGGTGCTGCAATCTCTGGGTGACCAGATTGCACCTCTGTGTGCACGAAATGCAGGCCTTTGTACAGCCACAGTGCGAGAGTTGAGCAACGCTAGATCCCTTGAGTTTCCACAGACTATGCGTGACTTGATTGCGGGAAACGCACAAACTCAATCGATCTCATGCATGGAAATTTTATCTAGCGCTGGTCATGATGCCCGCTACATGCACACCGTATGCGACAGCGGCATGATCTTCATCCCCTGTGCTGGCGGGATTAGCCACAACGAGGCCGAATCGGCGAATGAAATGGATATGGCCAATGGTGCCCGAGTTTTGGTCGAGACCTTGTTGCAATTAGCGGCCTCATAATTAGTGAATTGTTCCGCCCGACTTCAAAGAAGTCAGCGCTCTATTTGAATCGAGGGTTTTCTTTAAAGGGTTTAAAGGGGACGTTTAAAGGGGACGCAACCCTTTTTGGTTAAAGGGGACGCAACCCTTTGTTTAACCCGTTGTTTCATGTGCAGGTGACCCACCGCGTACCTGGCGTCAAAATGCTGCTGGATGCCTCGGCCTATTTTCCAAAGTCTGCCATCGTCGGCGGATGGGCAACACGAGCCGATTATTTCGAAAAAATCGCTCAGTCGTTGCTCAAGTCATTCGCGGCTGGGCTGGCTGCAGCAAGTCACAGATTTTGATGCGACTTTGGCGGTATTCAAAACCCAGTGCCAGTCAAGACATATTTCGACACTTCTTTGCTGGTGAATAACGTCAAGGCCTGATGGGGGGCATTCCCAACTCTTTTAAAATTTTCTCTGTGTGTTCACCCACTGTTGGAATAGGGTCCATTCGATAGTCAAAAGAAGTTTGTCGCCCTGGGGGAAGCAGGGCCGGCAAATCGCCGGATGGAGAAGGCACGGTAACCCAACGATCACGAGCTTTGAGTTGAGGATGCGCCCATAAATCTGACATGCTGTTCATTCTTGCATTGGCAATTTGAGCTATTTCCAATCGTTCAATCACTTTTGAAACTGTCAAATGTGAAAACACATTCAAAATGATTTCTTCCAAAGCTTGTCGATGCTCATTGCGCTTGGCATTGCTTTCGAATCGAAGATCATGGCTTAAGTTCACTTGCATCAACACATGCTGGCAAAACAAAACCCATTCACGCTCATTTTGCAATCCCAGCATCACTGTGCCTTGATCTTCGGGGCTTTCAAGACTTTTGGAGTCTAGTGCCCCACCCACTTCGAAGGGCCCGTAGGGGTAAATGGTCGCGTGTGATGCGGCACTGCGAGGGGGTGGCGATGCACCGTCCATGGCGTAGTACATGGGAAACCCCATCCACTCACTGAGTGACTCCAACATAGAGACATCGATGTGTGAGCCCTCGCCTGTTTTATCCCGTTGAATAATGGCTGACAAAATATTGGTGTAGGCATACATGCCCGCGGCAATGTCTGCAATGGAGTTGCCACTCTTGCTGGGGCTATCGGGTGTGCCCGTCACGCTTAAATAGCCTGCTTCACTTTGAATCAATAAGTCGTAGGCTTTTTTATCTTTGTAGGGACCGTCAAGACCATAGCCAGAAATGTCACAAACAATCAGCCTAGGATATTGCGATCGCAAGGTCTTGGCATCTAGCCCCATGCGAGTGCTAGCGCCTGGTGCCAAGTTTTGCACCACAACATCTGCTTTGGCAATCAATGCTTTCAGAACTTCTAAATGCTGCGCATTTTTTAAATCAAGGGCCAAGCTTTCTTTAGAACGATTCACCCAGACAAAGTGAGAAGCTTGTCCCCTTGCACGTTGATCGTAAGCCCGTGCAAAATCACCAACCTCTGGGCGCTCAATTTTAATGACACGTGCGCCCAAGTCAGCCAATTGTCTTGTACAAAATGGTGCTGCAATGGCATGCTCCAGGGAGACCACAGTGATGTGGTCCAGTGGTCTAGAACGCCGAGCTTGATTGGATGCAGAAAGGTCAGAAGTCATCAGAATGATCTTGGCAAACCCAGCACATGCTCGGCCACATATGAATAAATTAAATTGGTAGAGATAGGTGCAACTTGGTAAAGCCTAGTTTCTCTGAATTTTCTCTCGACGTCATATTCAGCAGCAAAACCAAAGCCACCATGGGTTTGCAAACAAACATTGGCGGCCTCCCAAGACGCCTTAGCTGCCAAGTATTTGGCCATATTGGCTTCAGCACCGCAGGCCAGTTTCGCGTCAAACAATTCGCACGCATGAAAGCGCATGAGATTGGCAGCTTCTGTTTCAATGTAGCAGTCTGCAATAGGAAATTGCACGCCTTGGTTTTGACCGATGGGCCGACCAAACACAACACGTTCGTTGGCATATCGACTGGCCCGATCAATGAACCAATAGGCATCACCTATGCACTCTGCAGCAATTAAAGTTCGCTCAGCGTTCAGGCCATCCAAGATGTATTTAAACCCTTTGCCTTCTTGGCCAATCAAGTTTTCAACAGGAATTTCCAGGTTGTCAAAGAAGACCTCGTTGGTTTCATGATTGACCATATTGCGAATAGGTTTAATGCTCATTCCGTTGCCAAGGGCATGCTTTAAATCGACCATGAAGATCGACATGCCTTCGCTTTTTTTAGTGACCTCAGACAAGGGCGTCGTGCGTGCCAGCAGAATCATTAAATCGGAGTGCTGAATACGTGAAATCCAAACCTTCTGACCGTTGACCACGAATCGATCATTTTTTCTAACTGCTGTGGTTTTAAGTTGGGTGGTGTCAGTACCCGTAGTCGGTTCAGTCACGGCCATGGACTGCAGGCGAAGTTCGCCTGAGGCAATTTTTGGAAGATAAATTTGCTTTTGCAAGCTCGAGCCATGCCTTAACAAGGTTCCCATGTTGTACATCTGGCCATGGCACGAACCCGCATTGCCCCCCGATAAATTGATTTCTTCCATGATGACCGAGGCCTCTGCCAAGCCCAAGCCTGAACCGCCGTATTCAGTGGGGATAAGAGCTGCCAACCATCCGGCTTCAGTCAATGTTTTGACAAAATTTTCGGGGTAGCCGCGAGCCTCGTCCACTTCTTGCCAATACTTTGAGTCAAAATTTTTGCATAAATCTCGCAATGCTTCACGCAAGTTTTGATAAGCATCGGGCTTGAGAATAGATTGTTTCATAGGGGATTATTTCAGGGCTCAATGGTTTACCTTGATGGATGCGGTTTGAATTTGAGTTAAAAATATAACATCCTCAGCCTCCAACCCCATTCATAACAACAAATGATTGATCATCTTGACCACTTGGTACTGACCACTGCCCATGAAACCACCTGCGTGGACTTCTACACGCGAATTATGGGCATGACTCTAGAAAGCTTTGTAGGCGGCACCCCACCCGTCACGCGAAAAGCCTTTAAATATGGAAATCAGAAGATTAACTTGCATGTGAAGGGCAAAGAATTTGACCCTAAGGCCCACTTACCAGTGCCAGGATCGCTGGACTTGTGCTTTATTGCCTCAGTCCCCCTTGAGCAAGTGATTGCCAAGTTAAACGCTGAAGGCTGGCCTGTCATTGAAGGCCCAGTGCTCCGTACTGGCGCCACCCAAAAAATCAGGTCGATTTACGTTCGTGACCCCGACCTGAATTTAATTGAAATTGCAGAACTGACTGAACATCAGTCTGCATAGACTCCAGCAGATTTAATCACGGGGCCCCACTTGGTGATTTCAGACTGAAGCCAAGTGCGCAGGCCTTCTGAAGTCTGCTTTGACTCTGGGACAATTTCTCCTCCCAAGTCAGCCATGCGATTGACAAACGCAGGATCTTTCAAAGCGGCTCGGATGGCAGCGCCAAATTTTTCAACGTTGGCGGATGGAGTGCCTTTGGGGGCATAAATTCCGTGCCAAACAATCACTTCAAAATCTTTCAAACCGCCTTCACTCAAGGTGGGGGCATCTGGCAACGCACGAATGCGTTGCTTCGTGGTCACGCCATAAAGATTGACGGTGCCAGCCTTGATATGTTGTGTGGTTTGTGTGGTTTGATCACACAAAATATCGACCTGCCCGCCCAACAATGCATTGAGCGCTGGCGCAGTGCCTGAGAATGGGACTGTGGTCAGGTCAACACCCATGGCCTGCTGAAACAACATGCCGCACAAATGCGAGACCGCACCCAAGCCTGCGTTGGCCAAGTTGATTTTTTTTGCATTGGCTTTGACGTAAGCACTCAACTCCTGCATGTTCTTGGCAGGCAAGTCTTTTCGACCGATGAGGGTCATGGGCACATCCACCGCTTGGCTGACGTATTCAAAGTCCGTCATGGGGTTGAAAGACATTTTTCGATAAAGCGCTGGGGCAGTCGACATGCCGTTGTGGTGAATCAGAAACGTATAACCATCCGGTGCAGCCTTGGCCACATAGTTAGAGGCCAAAGTGCCCCCTGCCCCCGCCTTGTTTTCAACCACCACAGTTTGGCCTAAGGTTTTACTCAAGTTAGCCGCTAGCGTGCGCGCCACAATGTCCGTAGGACCTCCAGCGGCAAAAGGCACCACAAGGGCAATGGATTTGGTGGGGTAGCCTTGTGCCGATGCGGCGAAGGGCAACATCCATATGGCAAGGCTAGCAATCAGAGAGGAAATAATTTTCATTGGGTGGACTTTCAATTGAACCGAGAATCTATGATCGAATGATAGTCACTCCCTTTTGACTGTGCAATCCAATAACAGCCCATCCAAATCACGGTTTACCCTTGGAATGCCTCAAATGTTCATGTGTTGCCGAAAAGTATTGCTTAACTACTAAAATAGAACATCGTCAAAAATTGCCACTTGGCGGGTCCATCCTGCAGATTGAAGATTTCCGTCGGCTGGCGTGGGCAGCAATGGATTGGCTGTAACAAAGTTAACTGGCCTGTCGCGTTCAGAGAGTGAGGACGATTTTTCCCAGATGCTGGTCTTGCTGCATGTAGTCGTGAGCTATTGAAATATCTTCGAGGGGAAAGGTACGATCCACAACTGATCGGAGTCTCCCGTCCGCAAGCGCCTGCCATAGGTCTTCTTCGCAACGCCTCACGCAGGTGATGCGCTGCTCTAAGGTACGGGTGCGAAAGGTCACGCCCAACAGCTTGATGCGCTTCAACGCGAGCAGGTCTAAGTCAATCTCGCCCTTCTCAGCGGCCAGTCTACCAACGCTTACGATACGTCCACCGAGGGCCATGCATGAAAGATTCAGGCCGATGACATTGGCGCCGACACTGTCAATGATCACATCTACACCTTTGCCGCCCGTTGCTTCCATCACCTGCGAGATGTAATCTGTCGAACTTGCCGTAGCGTTCACGCCGATCTTCGAGCCGAAGTCCTTGAGTGCCGCCAGCTTCGAAGAAGATCTTGAGCTACCAATGACTGGCTTAGCCCCCAGCAGGTTGGCAATCTGCAAAGAAGCGATTCCAATCCCAGAAGATGCGGCATTGACAAGTATGGACTCGCCAGCCTTCAGTCCAGCGTTTGTCACGATCGCATCGTGTGCTGTCGTGAATACATTGAGCCATGCGGCAGCGTCTACCCATGAGAGATTTTCTGGTATCTTCACAAGAAGTCGTGGATCAACGGTGACGTACTCGGATTGGCCAGCTCGCCAGTGGCCCATGACGCGATCACCGACACGGGCACCACCCGCGCCGGCACCCAGCTGCACGACCTCGCCGGCGAACTCAATGCCGTTTTGTTGGGGCATCCCAGTGGTGAGTTTGGCCCTGACAACAAGCTCACCTCGATTTAGGGCTGCTGCGTGGACTTTGACTAGCACTTCTCCGATAGCAGGTTGCGGTTTGGGTATATCTTGAACTTCGATGGTCGCACCGCCAGGCGCTGGCACTAGCATCACCGCCCTCATTTTGTTTCTCCTGTGTTAGCAAGGGTAGCAAGCGTCATGATTCTCGCCCGCGCCACCTCGTCTTGAGAGGGGCCGCCATCGATCTCAATATCGATCCCCGTATTTTCGATAACACGAACAACCATCATGTAGAACCCGATGCTGATCAGCAGTTCCATGGTCTGCTGCTGTCCTAGAAGTTTCACACACTCGGTGAATAGCGAGTCATCCGCCTTGACGTTGCAAACCACCTGTTCGGTCATTCTCAGAACAACCATTTCGACCGGGTCATAAATGGCAAGATTAGGCTCGTGACGCAGACCCTCAATCTTCTCTGGTGACAAGCCAACAGCCACAGCGATCTTCCTGTGCTGGTGCGTCTCGTAAGCCGAATTGGCTAAGTAGCCAACCCTCAGGACAGCGAGTTCTCGCAACTTTGCGTCAAGCATAGATTCATAAAGTACACCCCGCCCAAGGTCCATCCAAGCCGGGAAGAGCGTTGGAGCATGGCAAAGCATCTTGTAAATGTTCAGAGGCAAACGCGCTTCAAGCCTTTCCTTCACGGGGCCGGAGATATCAGACAGGTTGGGGTACGGCAGGCGTTGCATGGTGTTATTCAATCTTAATGCCGGAACTCTTGACTACACGGGTGAACTTTGCTACGTCGGATTGGATCCGTTGTCGGAATTCTTCCGGTGTGAGAGTGGCCGGCGTGAGCCCAATATCGAGCATGGATTTTTGCACATCGGGCATCGCCACAATTTTGAGCAGCGCTGCATGCAGTTTGTCGATGATGGGGCGCGGCGTGCCAGCGGGCGCTAGAAATCCGAACCAACCTTCAAGGTCGTAGCCGGGAACACCGGCTTCTTCCATAGTTGGGATGTCTGGCAGTGAAGTCGAACGCTTGCGCGAAGTTACGGCCAAGCCCCTAACTTTGCCGGCCCGATGGTGTGCATCTACCGCGGAAATATTGGTGGCATAAATGTCGATTTGCCCGCCAATCAGGTCGATGATCGCAGGCCCGTCCCCTTTGTACGGAACATGGACCATTTCCACACCTGCCAGACTCTTGAGAATCTCGACAGCCAACCAAGGCGAGCCGATGCCCGAGGAGCCGAAATTAACTTTGCCTGGATTGGCTTTGGCATAAGCAATCAGCTCCCGCATATTGTTCGCAGGCATCGTTGTGCGGACTGCGAGTAGGTTCTGCGAGGTGAGAGTGATTGTGATTGGCTCGAGGTCGGTCAGGACATTGAACGGCATCTTGGCAGACACAGCCTGGTTGATGGCCATGTTGGTGGTTCCGAAAACCAAAGTGTAGCCATCTGGTGCTGACTTGACCACATATTCGGCGCCAATGTTGCCAGAAGCTCCAGCGCGATTTTCTACAACGACCGTTTGCCCCAGCATTGCTCCTAGCTTCTGACTTACCAAACGTACATGCATGTCGCCGGCACCACCGGGGGGATAGGGCACTACCATGCGAATCGGCTTGAAAGGATAGTCCTGGGCAGCTGCGGGCAAGGTCATCATGCTGAACAGCGACAGCACAAAAAATGGCCAAAAAATAATGTTCATGTCAGATGATTGATTTAAATTTTTCGATGCTTCAAGCTATTTATCAGCTCGCGTCAAGAAATCCAATTCCATTGACCTCAACGACAAGTTCGGGATCAGCGAGTGCAGCCACCTGGACGAAAGTTGAGACTGGAAAGTCACCGGAAAAGAATTGTCGGCGCGCACGCCAAAAATCTGGCACGTTCATTTCGGTTACAAAGATGTTGATTTGGATGACGTCGTCTATCTTGCCCCCAGCCGCTTCCATTAAGTCCTTTATTTTCTGGAACACCACGCATGTTTGTTCATACATTCCTTTGGGGATGGAGCCATCCAGCTTCCTGCCGGTCATTCCGGCAATGAAAACTTGTCCATTGTGAATTTTGCAATTTGACTTGATGTCCGCAGGTGGGGTTTTGACTTTAGGCGAGTTGACGGTCTGCATCTTCATGGGACTGGGCTCAGTTAGGTTGGCGGGAAATTTATTTTGATCATGGGCTCAAGTTTCATTATGTCGCACAATGCTTCAAAAATCTACGCCTGCAATAGCTAACTGGCAACGCATGAAACCCCCTGGCCAGATCATTCATCAATCTCACCCCGCTCCAGAAGCTGCTGACGAATATCTTTCTTGCTGATTTTTCCGTAGCCCGACTTGGGCAACGTGTCCCAAAAGAACACATGCCGTGGCCAGCGGTACCGCGCGCAGCGACCGTCTAGAAATACCAACAGCTCCTCTGAATCAAGCGACATGCCCTCACGCAGCACCACCACCGCCACGCCAACTTCACCCCACTTGGGATCGGGAACACCCAGCACAGCAACCTCGGCAATACTTGGGTGCGTGAGAAGAACCTCCTCCACTTCACGCGGGTAGACATTGGACCCTCCAGAAATATACATGTCTGATTCTCGGCCTGTAATGTAGAGCAAACCCCTTGCATCAAGTCGACCTAGGTCACCGGTGTGAAACCAACCACCGCGAAGCGCCTTCTCTGTGGCTGGGTCATTGTCATGGTAACCCGAGAAAACAGCTGGGCCTCGACAGCAAATTTCACCAACTTCACCAACAGGCAAGGGATTGCTATCCGCGTTGAGCACGGCCACCTCCATGCCAGTGCGTGGTCGTCCGCAAGATCCGATGTTGGCATTGGGATCGTCATCATCAATTGAATGCATGTCCGTTGTTTGAACAGTGATATTGCCTGTGACCTCACCTAAACCAAAATATTGCACCATCACTTTGCCAAGTTTTTGCAGCGCTAGCTTTTGATCGGCTCGGTACATCGGTGCACCAGCGTAGATCACGAAGCGCAGGCTTGTATGGTCATATTGATCCACGGCAGGATGTTCCACCAGCATCTTCACGATGGTAGGCACTGTAAAAAGGTTACTCACGCGGTGCTTTTCGACCGCATGCCAGAAGGCTTGCGGATCAAGCTTTTCGCTTGCTAAAAGTACCGTGGGCGCGCCGCGCGCGACGTTAACCAGGGCATGAATACCTGCGCCATGCGATAGAGGCGCCACAGCAATCGAGCAGTCTTTCTCAGTGGTACTTGGAATTAAGTCGGCAAGGTGATTGGTTACCACAAAGCTCATTTGGCCATGCGTGAGTACGCCTGCCTTTGGCCGCCCAGTAGTGCCAGAAGTATAAAAGTACCACAAAGGGTCATCGTAAGCGACTGTCTCATGCTCCGCCATCTGACCTAGATTACGCGCCAGCAGTTCCTCATAAGCGTGTTCGTCATTTTTGGCTTGGCCTATTGCAATCACGTGCTTAAGACTTGGCACAGCATCGCGCACTGCTGCTGTGTGGCCTTGGAAAATGGCTTCAACGATCATCGCCTTGACACCACTAGAGGCTCCAAGGTATGCAACCTCCGGAGGTGTGAGTCTGAAGTTGGTTGGCACCCAGATACAACCAAGTCGGAAAGCGATCCAGCAACTCTCAAACATCTGTATGTTATTGCGCGACTGCACCAAAATTGCATCCCCCTTGCGCAGTCCAAGTTCACGCAAAGCCACAGTCATGGCAGACACGCGCTGCTCCATTTCGCGCCAAGTCCAGTTGCGCCCGCCCTCCTGAATAAGAGCGGGTCGATCTGGAAAAAGTTGGGCCGTGTGCGTCAGCAAGCGCCCCAAGTTCATCGATTGTGCTGCGTTCATTGGAAACTTTCCATTTTAGTAAATGCTATCAGTGCTCCTTAGAGTTTGGGGACTCCAGTTATGCCACCTCCAGCAGGCTCAAGTAACTCGCAACTGCGCAGCCGCCCATATTGAAGACAGCGCCGAGCCCAGCGTCACTCACCTGCATACCCCCAGCCGTTCCGGACAACTGCATTGCAGCCATCACATGTTGCGACACACCTGTGGCTCCTATTGGATGACCCTTTGATTTGAGGCCTCCCGAGGGATTGACAGGAAGCTTGCCGTCTTTGCAAGTCACACCATCCAAGATCACGTGAGCGCCCTTCCCGTGTGGGGCCAGGCCCATGGCTTCATACTCCAGCATTTCGGCAATGGTGAAGCAGTCATGCAGCTCAACAAAGGACAGGTCACTCAGAGTTGCCCCTGCTGCCGCAAGTCCGCGCTGCCAAGCCAAAGCAGCTCCCTCAAAACGAGTTGGATCGCGCCTTGACATTGGCAAAAAATCATTCACTTGCGTCCGCGAACGCCAACGCAGCGCCGGCACTTTAGCCCCCGACAATGGCTCAATTGACAAAACCAAAGCCGCTGCACCGTCGGAAACGAGGGAGCAATCAGATCGCTTTAAAGGGCCCGCAACAAACGGGTTTTTTTCTGAAGAGTTACGACAGAAGTCAAAGCCAAAATCACGGCGCATATGGGCGAAGGGGTTGTGCATGCCGTTGCTGTGATTTTTGGCCGCAATTGCAGCCAATGCGTCTGACTGGTCGCCAAAGCGTCGAAAATATTCGGTGGCTATACCACCAAAAATGCCAGCAAAGCCTGCCGGATCGCCACCCTCCTCCTTCACATAAGAACACTTGATTAGAGTTGCAGCAACATCAGGTGTCGACAACCCATTCATCTTCTCCATGCCAATCACCAGCGTGCGTTTCATGCGTCCACTGGCCATGGCGTCCATGGCAGCCCAGATCGCAGCCGAACCAGTTGCGCAGGCATTTTCCATGCGTACAGATGGTGTGTGCCGAAATTCAGGCATTGCAACTGCAGGCAGCGCAGCTGTAAAGTCCTGCTTTACGAAGCCCGCATTGAAATGCCCTACGAAGATGCCATCAATGTCTTTAGGCTCCAGTCCTGCATTGTCCAGTGCAGGTTGTACCGCGTCCCGAATCATCTGCTCTAAATCAATGTTGTCGAGCTTTCCGAAGGGCGTATGCCCCCAGCCAATGATGTGTGCGTTGTATGTCATGACATGAGATCCTTTAAGTTGAAAGGGATTGAGCTTCTCAGCAAGCAGGTGGTTTTCCGTGCCGCTGCACTAAGCTTAAGGCAATGATGCCACTGGCAGCCGACAAGCTACCGACGGACAAAGAGAGAACGGCTGAACTGTCGGGTTTGAACATATACCCAAGCCAGCTACCTGACAAAAAGGCCGCAGCCGCAAATGCAAAGCCGCCTAACGCCGACGCCGCACCCGCATTCAATGGGAATGCAGACGCTTGCCCAACGTGTCCACAAGGCTGGTGTATGCCATAGGCCAGCAGCATCACCCAAAGGGCTGCAGTCAGTGTAAGCGGTGTATGGTCAGTAACCATTTGCGGAATGATAAAGAGGAGCGCTGCCGCTAGGGAAAGCCAAGCAGCCCGCTTGACTGTCCCAACGATTCCCATCTGAGCAATCCATCGACGGCAGAGCAAGGTGCCTGCCAGATAAGTCACCGATGCGCCGCCGATTATTAAACCAAAATTGACCTGCGATACGCCATAAGTCTCGATGAAGAGATAGGCTGATCCGGAGTAAAAACCAAAGTTTGCTGCATAGCCAGAGCAATTCAGCGCTGTCCAAGACAGAAATGAAGGATTGCGAGCAATCCGAAAATAAGTATGAAACAGTTGTCTAACATCTAATGCACCGGGTTGCCGTTTAGGAACCGTTTCTGGAATCCGCAGCACAACCAAAGCCAGCGCCGCCATTGCAAACAGTGTCATGGTGAGCAATGTTGCGCGCCAACCAAGGTACTGCGTCAGCAAAGCACCGACCACAGGGATGCACATGGTCGCCGTCGCGAGCATCGACATGGCTTGAGCCATCACATGCGTTCCCTGCTGCGGCATATAAAGATCGCGCACCAAGGCGCGTGCGCAGACCATGCAGGCCGCAAGTCCAATCCCCTGGATAATACGTGCTCCAATCAGCACGTCAATGCTGGGCGCAAGTGCTCCCAACAACGCACCTCCCCCATATGCAACGAGCCCGAAAAACATCACCGGTCGCCTACCAAAACGATCTGATGCGGGGCCCCAAAATAATTGACTCACGCCAAAACTAAGCACCAGAGCAGTAAACGTTCGTTGCACCAAACTCACCGGCGAGTCGTATTCATTGCGAATGGCAGGTAAAGCTGCAAGGTACAAATCGGTCGCCAGTGGTTGCACCAATGTCAACAGCGTAACAATCGTCACAACCAGCCCCGAGCCCATTGCCGGTTGTGAGGGCACGATCGCAGCGGAGGTAGTCAACTCAGCTCACTGACGAATTCACCGTCATCCAAAAATGGCTTGAAAGTGGTGATGAGAAAGCTGGGGACGTTGATCACAAAAAATGATGTTGTAGCTTCAGGATTCGAGCAAATCGCGTTCGCGAAGCCATCCCAAAATAATAGCGTTCGCTTCAGCCAGCAACTGGGGTTGGTTGGCATAGTAGTGCGTGGCACCTTTGATAACGCGAAAGGTTTTATCGGCCATCCCGGCCGCCTCATACAGTTGCATGGGGTGGGTTTGGGGTACAGCATCGTCGGCACTGTTCTCGATGACCAGCAAAGGCGCCCGAATTCCTTTTGCTCCTTCCAAGCCGTTCCCGCAGGAATCGTCAAGAGACCATTGCGACAGCCAGGAGCGCAGAGTTGAAAACCTTGCCAACCCCACTGGCCCAGTGTTGACTGTTTCTGGATTTCCCATGTAACACCACCGAGGTTTGCGGTCGTTAGGATCAAGGGTGGGATCCATAAAACGAGGATCAGCCAGCGTGCGGTGAACGATGAATGGGCGCTCCATTTCACCGGTATTGCGTGCCTTGAGTTTCATCAGCATTTCCTTGGTCCATGCAGTGATTCGACGCATGCGAGCCATCTGGGCGCTCCGGTAGCGCTTAATGTACTGAGCCGTGTAAGGCGGTTGGTTGGGATTGCGCTGATCATAGATATCAAGCTCGATGTCGCGATCGTCGGGGTTTAGTTCGTCAAGAACTGATGGGTCGATGGTCTCGGCCAGCAGATGAGCACGCGACAGATGTGCGGCTTGGTAGATCACCGCGTCGGCTGGGGTCAGGCCGGCGCCCTTCAAGTTCACCGGGTCACCTGCAGGGGTATGTGTGATGGTCGGGTTTTCTGCCTGTGCTTGGTAGCTTATTGCAAGCGCACCGCCGCCGCTCCATCCCACCAGCACCACGTTTTGATATCCCCAGACTTGCTTGGCATGTTTAATGTAAGCGCCTAAATCCAGAAAAACTTTTTCCATGATCAAAGCTGTGTCATTGCGCTGATAACGACTGCCAGCGCACAGAACGTGCACACCCATGGCAGCCATGGAACGCGGCACTGGCAACAACTGTAAAGTAGAGGCTGGGTGCATGAACACCAGCAGGGTGTCTGAGGGCTTGCCCTCGGGTATAAAACGAATGCCTTCAAGGTTGATTGCACCCTGATTGCCGGAAAAACCGTATGTTTCACTGAATGCAGATTGCTCCACATACTGAATATGCACCCACTCGGTGAGCAGGTTTGAAGTTGTAGATGATGTCATGATTCAATGTAGCCTTGAACTCTAATGGGCTCAGTCCCCCCACGGTGGTACAAGACGATCAAGAACAAAATCGTGCACCCATTAGCCAATCGGCTTCTCGCCAATCTTGAGCCCTGCGACACAGCTTAAGGAATCAGCAGAACTGAGCCCATGCTGTTTCCCTGCTCAGCCTGACTCTGTGCGAGGCCAGCATCCTCCAAAGAGTAGGAGTTACTGATCGTAATCTTGAGTGCGCCAGAGCGTACCAACTGAAAAAGTTCGTTGCAAGCCTCGGCTCGAGTTTCGGGCGTGGCAGCATGAAAACCGAATCCTGGCCGATGAAGGACAAGACAACCCTTCTGCGCCAGCAGCATCAAATTAAAAGGTGGGACATTGCCAGATGCATTCCCATAATTCACCACTGCGCCAAATGGTTTGACACAATCGAAGGAGGACACAAATGTGTCTTTTCCAACGCCATCAAACACCGCAGATACGCCTTCTGGCGCGATCTCCTTCACAGCACTGACAAAATCCTCTTGACGATAAAGAATGGTGTGGTGGCACCCGTGCGCCTGCGCGAACTGCGCCTTGGCGTTTGAACCCACGGTGCCGATGACGGTAGCACCCAAGTGATTACACCACTGAGCGAGCATGCTGCCCACGCCACTTGCTGCAGCATGAATCAAAATCTTATCGCCAGGCTTCGGTCGGTAACAATGGTGAATGATGACCGACGCTGTCAGTCCCTTGAGCATCATGGCGGCGGCATGCTGATCAGGGATATCGCGCGGCAGCTTGACAAGGCATGAAGCAGGCAAATTGCGCTGCTGGGCATAAGCACCCGTATCATGAAAAAACAAGCCGCCTGTGCCGGCGTAAGCAACGCGGTCACCGATATGGAAACTTGTGACGGCATCGCCGACCGATTCAACGATCCCCGCGGCCTCATTACCGAGTATGACCGGAAACTTTGGCCCATCACCCAAGTAAAAGCCTCCGTTGCGAACATTGATGTCGGAGAAATTTATGCCGATGGCCGTGTGCCGTACTCTCACCTGGTGAGGCTCGAGCTTGGGTAGCTCAATGTGTAAAACCTCGAGGACTTCTGGTCCTCCATTTCTGTTTATGGCAATTGCTTTCATGGTATTCCTCAGGCTGGTTCGACTCTGAGCGGCAGGCGCTCAAGTGTTCGAAGGGTGTTAATTGGACGGTAAACTGGCTGACCTGCTAGCGTGATCGTGTGAGCACGTCGAGCCAGGGCACTTAAAAGACACTCGGCTTCCAAGCGAGCGATCATCTGGCCAATGCAAACATGCGGGCCATGCCCGAAAGCCAACTGCCCGCCTGCTTCTCGCTTGAGATCAAACACGGCCGCATCAGGCCACTTGTTGATGTCGCGGTTAGCTGCCCCGATGAAAGCAGCAATCTTGGTATTGGGCTCAAGAGTTACGCCCGCTAGTTCAGCACCATCGCAGGTCGTGCGAAACATGACTTGCACCGGTGACTCGTAGCGAATCGCTTCATCAAAGGCATTACGTGCAAGGCCAGGATCAGCCCGAAGCAGATCCCACTGAGTCGGGTCTCTAGCCAAAGCCTGAAGAGCAGCGCCGATGCCACTGATGGTTGTGTCCATCCCTCCGCGTAGAAAGGACCGAGTCAGGTTAGCTGCAAAACCTTTTTGCAAATCTCCCTCATCCTCGGCCTGGTATATCAATTCACCAAACCCGCCAGGCAACATTGCCTCACGCTTCATGCTATCTTCGTACCACTTCATGTAGGGCTGTGCACGCAGTGTTGCCTTCTGAGTTAATTCATTATTCGGACCGATGGCGTTGAAGTTCATATCTCCGATGGCTTGCGCGTTCTCTCTGGGGATTTGTATGCCAATGGCTGGTGGAAACACCGACAGCACAAACGCCTCTGCAGCATCGCGAATACCATCAAAATTGCGCTTCGCCACCAATTCATCAGCTAGGGCCTCAGCCCTTATCTGAAAACTCTCACGCCACTGGCGCACCACGATAGGCGAGAGGATTCTCTGCAACGTTGCGCGCACTTCGGTGTGCTGAGGCGGATCAGCTTCGAGGATCACGCTTGCGGGTCGCCAACTACCAGGCATGCGTATATCAGCCAAGCCTGCGCCGCCAGTGTTTGTAAAGCTTTTCCAATGAGATAACACTTTTGCCGTCTCTGCGTATTGCCCAGTGGCATAAATTCCATAATGTGTCAACTTCACAACTCCCCCAGCGCGCCGCAAATTTTCAAAAAATGGGTACGGATCTATCAAGTTCTCCACAGTAAAGGGGTCCGTATCTATCACGGGAATTTCGGCAAAAAAGTTGGCAGCCATGATGCTTCCTACAAATTCAGTTTGTCAAGTGTGCGCTTGTCCAGTCAGGACTACCGTCCCCTGACGAGGGGACTGACAACCAGGGCGTGCCAACGGACAGTGAAGATTGATGCTAGGGCATCGGTGTTCGATTCGCTCCTTTACATCTGATACAAAACCTGCAGGACTCTTCATGGCAGTTTCTTCAAATACAAATGCCGATTGGCTCGGACTTGAGAACAAAGTTTGCGTCATCACCGGCGCGGCTGGCGGTATCGGCGCAGAGATTGCACGCGAGTTTGCCAAAGTAGGTTGCCTTGTGGCCCTACTTGACCGCGATGAAAAAGGCGTTCAAGCCGTGGCAACCACACTTTCGCAATCTGGTAGCCGTGCCATTGCAGTGTGCTGCGATATTACAGACAAGTCCAGTGTTGACGAAGCGGCGCAAACAGTGAAGCAGCGCCTTGGCCGTTGTGACATATTGGTGAACAACGCCGCTGCAATCTATGCCGATGCACTAATGAACATTGACTTGACAAAGTGGAACCAATTAATGGCTGTCAACTTGGGGGGGTTCTTACTGTGCGCCCAGGCTTTTGGGCGTCAAATGATGGATGCGGGCAACGGCAGTATGGTACACATTGCCTCCATTTCTGGTCACGTACCACAACCCTTCAGCGGCCCCTACAGTGTCAGCAAGGCTGGGGTGAAAATGCTGTCGCAGTTGCTCGCGGTAGAACTGGGCGAACACGGAATTCGAAGCAATGTGGTCAGTCCAGCAATGGTGCGTACTCCGATGAGCGAAGTCATCTATCAAAATCCCGAAGTACTGAAAATGCGAGAGCAGATCGTGCCAGCACGGCGCATCAGTGGGCCAAGCGACATCGCTGAAGTCGTGGTGTACTTGTCCAGCCCCCGTTCAGGTTATATCAGCGGCCAAGACATTCTGGTTGACGGCGGTTTGTCAGCGGCATGGCTGACGCTTATCCCTCGCCCTGGTTTCGAAAAACAAGACGCCAATAAACCTTGACTATATCGTCCATGCCTTCCCCCTTAGCGCTGCTACCACTGACGGTTGCGTATTTCGCCAGTAGCGCCATGATGCGCGTTTGCGACCCGATGCTTCCAGCTCTGGCAAAAAGCTTTGGTGTTACAACTGGGCAGGCGGCTTTGACGGTCTCCAGCTACGCCATCGCCTATGGTTTGATGCAGCTTTTCCTCGGTCCAATGGGCGATCGATACGGCAAACGCCGGGTGATTGGCTTCGCTGCAATTGCCTGCATTATTGGTAATTTGGTTGCGCTGGTTGCCTTAAATTTGCAAATGCTTGTTTTCGCTCGAATACTTGCTGGCGCGTGTGCGGCTGGAATCATTCCGCTTGTGCTGGCATGGATTGGCGACACAGTTGATTACGAAGAGAGGCAAGCTGTTCTTGCGAAATTACTCAGCGCTTCCATCTTAGGAATGATTTCTGGTCAATGGGTATCCGGGTTGCTAACCGACTTATTTGGCTGGCGCAGCGTCTTTGCAGTATTAGCTATGCTGTTTTGCGCTTCAGGCTTAGCCATTTCGCTAAACCGCGAAGTTCGCCAAGAACCCATTTGTCCAGTTTCGAATACAGGTCATGTTCAGCAAATTTTAGATGTGGTTTGCAGGCCTTGGGCGCTCTGGATTCTAGCAATGGTTGCTGCCGAAGGCGCATTTGCGTTTTCCGTAATGACCTATCTACCTACCTATCTGGTCACAGAGTTTGGGTTAGGAATTTCGTGGGCTGCTGCCATAGTCGTTTTGTACGGTGTTGGTGGCATGGTCTATTC
>Ga0114969_10000387_pt1 | contig 37823 bp, 40 predicted proteins | sample M_130807_MF_Meta_FD_87316 | JGI IMG/M metagenome (GOLD analysis project Ga0114969, IMG submission 87316) | Freshwater microbial communities from Lake Montjoie, Canada to study carbon cycling - M_130807_MF_MetaG | ecosystem: Environmental > Aquatic > Freshwater > Lake | place: Lake Montjoie...
GCCCGCTCCCATTTTTCGGGGACTGATTTGAGTGAGGCGTACCGCATGCTGGCGGACGCATCGCGCCAGAACCAGACGGTTTCGGCCGCTTCCCATTCGCGCTCGCGGACATAGACGTGCTGCGACTTCGCCGATTGCCGCCAATCGATCATCGTGGAGGGATCTTCATGGCGATAGCGGCGGAATTGCCAGAACGTCTCGCCCATGCCGGCTTTACGCCGCCCGTGAACGCCAAGCCAGATTCCCGAGGTCAGGCGCTCGGCTTCCACCAGCAGCGGCGGAAGCGCCGCGGCGAGGTTTTCGGCTTCCTCGCGTGGCCGGTCCCACAGTTCCGATTTGCGCTTATCCAAGGGATTTGAGGCGGTGCTCGCCATGAACGCTTAAGCCTGCTGCGGGGTCATCGGATGAAGGGCGGTCATCAGATAAAGGGTTGGCACAAACCGTCGATCACCTGTGCCAAGGTTGCGCCTTCGGCTCGGGCCGAGAAGTTCAGGGCCATGCGGTGACGCAGGATCGGATGCGCCAGCGCAACCACGTCGTCCACGGAGGGTGCGAAGCGCCCTTCCAGCAGCGCGCGGGCGCGGATCGCCAGCATGAAGGCCTGGCTCGCGCGCGGGCTCGGACCCCAGGCCACAAAGTTCCGCACCGTTTCGCTGGAGCTCTCGTCCGGGCGTCCGGACCGAACCAGCGTCAGAATAGCCTGCACGACTTTCTCGCCGACCGGCAAACGCCGCACCAAAGCCTGCGCTTTCATCAGCGTTTCGGGATCGGCCACTTTCTGGGGCGGACGCTCGTCCCCGACCGTGGTCGCGAGCAGCATTCTTTGCTCTGCTTCGCGGTCGGGATAGCCGACATCGACCTGCAAAAGGAAACGGTCAAGCTGTGCTTCCGGAAGCGGATAGGTTCCTTCCTGTTCCAGCGGGTTTTGCGTCGCCAGCACATGGAACGGGCGCGGCAGGTCGTAACGCTGGCCGGCAATCGTCACATGCCGCTCCTGCATGGCCTGCAGCAGGGCGGACTGGGTGCGCGGGCTGGCGCGGTTGATTTCATCGGCCATCAGGAATTGGCAGAAAACCGGGCCTTTGACGAAGCGGAAGGTACGGCGGCCGTGCTCATCTTCTTCCAGCACTTCGGAACCGACGATATCGCCGGGCATCAGGTCGGGCGTGAACTGGATGCGCTTGGTATCCATGCCGAGCACGATGCCCAGCGTGTCCACGAGGCGCGTTTTGGCCAATCCGGGAACGCCGACCAGCAGCGCGTTGCCGCCTGCCAAAAGCGAAATCAAAACCTGATCGATGACGGCCTTTTGGCCGAAAATGTGACTGGAGATCGCATCGCGCGCGGCTGAAAAGCGCGAGCCCAGTTCGTCGGCCAGCGCCTCGGCGTCGAGGCTGTCCAGGCCGGGGGCAATACCTTTGAACTGCGCCGTGTCGACGCCACCTGCAGTGCTCATGTCGTGGGTTCCGCTACGTTATGTGTTCCGGTTGTTCCGTCATCCTGGCACAACGCCCAACTCATCCCGCGCTTGAAATCTTGACCCAGGGCGGGGACCGGGACGGATACCGTTGCACCCTTGCGCGGCGCATGCAACAGCCTAACGGAAGGGGATCGGATGCGTGGAACCGTATGAGGCAGGGCGATGACAAAAAGCTGTGAAGAGCAAAGTGCCTAAGGCGAAAAACGAGCAAGCGGGGGAGGCTACGGCGAAGCCCTTTTCGCGCGACGTTATCCGCGCGGCGTTGCGCGCGACTCCGCCGCCCGTCAGCCCGGCTCAGGCGGCGTTGCGTCCCGCCGCCGTGCTGCTTCCCATCGTAGAGCACAGGACACCATCGGTCTTGTTCACACGGCGTACCGAAGATCTGCCCTCTCATGCCGGGCAAATCTGTTTTCCCGGCGGGCGCTATCACGCCAGCGACGAGACGCGCATCCGTACGGCGCTGCGCGAGGTTGAGGAAGAAATTGGTTTGCCGTCCGGTGAGGTAGAAGTGGCCGGCTTCCTGGATTCCCACGACACCCTGAACTCGGGTTTCAATATTCTTCCGGTCGTCGGGTTTCTGTCCCCCGGCTATCAGTTGCGAATCGATCCCCGCGAGGTCGCCGAAGTGTTCGAAGCACCGCTTGCCTATGTGCTCGATCCGGCAAACCGGGCCCTGAAAAGCTTGGAGCGCGGCGGTATTGTGCGCCAGTTTCACGCAATCGAGTATAATGGCCATACGATCTGGGGTGCGACAGCGGCCATGATCGTCAATCTCTCGGAGAGACTGGGCTATCGATGATCCGGCGGATTGCCTTTGAGATCCTGCTGTTTCTGCTGCCCTTCGCGCTTTACGGGCTCTATTTGCGCCTATCCAAACAGGAAGAATCGCTGTCCAAGCCGGAGCATCCCTGGACAGTTCTGTTTGCCTCCGGGCTCGGGCTCGTCGCCGCGAGCTTCCTGATTTGGGGCATTACCGAAGGGGCTGGCCAGCAGGGTGTCTACGTTGCGCCCCATGTGGAGAACGGCCGCGTTGTGCCGGGCCACGTCGAGCCGGGCTCCGCGAAGTGAATGCGAAACTCGATCCTGCCCAACAGGGTTGGATGCAAGCGCCGGAAACGCACGCCGTCTTGGATGCGCTAGGCGGCGAAGCGCGCTTCGTCGGCGGCGCCGTACGCAACGCGCTGATTGGCGAGCCGGTCGCGGATGTCGATATTGCAACGCCTCTTGTCCCCGAGGAGGTCATGCGGCGCCTGACCGCCGCGGGCTTGCGCGCGGTTCCCACGGGCATCGAGCATGGAACGATTACCGCGGTCGCCAACGGAACGCCGTACGAAGTCACGACGCTGCGGCGCGATGTCGAAACGGACGGGCGCCGTGCGGTGATCGCCTTTACCGCCGATTGGCGCGAAGACGCTCTGCGCCGGGACTTCACGATGAATGCGCTCTATGCCGACCGCGAAGGCGTCGTGTACGACTACTTCGGCGGTATTGCCGATCTGCAAGCCCGTCGCGTGCGTTTCGTCGGCGATGCGCGGGCACGTATCCGCGAAGATTATTTGCGTATCCTGCGGCTGTTCCGGTTTCATGCCTGGTACGGCCGGGGTGAGCTCGACAGCGAGGCGCTTGATGCCTCCGTCGCCGAAAAAACGGGCTTGAAGAAACTTTCGGGCGAGCGCGTGCAAAAGGAATTGCTGCGCCTGCTGGAAGCCAAGGACCCGTTGCCCTCACTTGAGGCCATGTTGCGGACGCAAATTCTTGCCGAGATTCTCCCAGGCGAGATCGATCTGCCGCGTCTGCGGCGCTTGCTGTCGATCGAGGAAGCGAACGCGCTGGTCCCCGACGCGGTGTTGCGGTTCTCTGCGTTGCTTCCAGACAGCAAGCCGGCGCTGCGCAGCGTCGCGGGACAGTTGCGCTTGTCGAACGCCATACGCGACCGCCTCATCGCGGCGGCAGACGCGGACAGCCGGATCGGTGCGGCTCTGTCCCATGCGGAAGCGCGCCAGCTGATATACCGTTTGGGCGGGGCATGTTTCCGCGATCAGGTGTTGCGGCAATGGGCGGGTTCAGGTGCTCCCGCAGATGATGCTTCATGGCGGGCGCTGCTAACTCTATCCCAGACTTGGAAGCCGCCGATTTTCCCCCTCGACGGTAATGACGTCATGGCGATTGGGATTGAAGAAGGGCGCCAAATTGGCATTGCGCTGCGAGATGCCGAGTCCTGGTGGATCGACCAGGATTTCCAGCCGGATCGGGCCGCGCTGCTTCAACACTTGAAAAACATCGTCACCAAACCGCGCGTGTGAACATGCATCTTGAACTGATCGACAGCCTGACGCTTCCCGGCGATGCCGCAAAACCAAACGAAGACAGTTTCGCCGTTTCGGGCGCGGCGGCGTGCGTGTTTGACGGGGCCACCGGGCTTGGCGAAAGGCTGATGCCGGGTCCATCGGACGCGCGTTGGATCGCGCAGTTCGGGGCGCGCCGGTTCAACGCCCATGCCGGGGAAGGCGAGGGAAGCATACGCGATTGGCTGCGCTCGGCGGCGTCCGAAGCGGAGACAAGCTTCAACGCCTTACGTTTTCGCCCCCCTGTCGAAAATTACGAGGTGGCTTACGCCTCGGCGATCATGGGCGCACCGGATGCGGACGCCATATCGTTTCTCTGGTTCGGCGACTGCGCCGCTTTGCTGCGTACCGTGGACGGCGCTTTTCATTTGTTCGGCGAAACGATCAACCGGAAGGAAAGCGAACGGGCGCGCGTCGAGCGTCTGGTGAAACCTGGCAGGCCGGGACCGGCCGCCGCCGGCGTACGCGACGAATTCCTTCCCGTGCTTCGCGCCAGCCGCAACTACGTGAACACAGCGGAAGAATGGCTGTTTGCGCCCGATGAAGCCTGCGCGGACCATGCCAGGGAAGCGCGCGCGGTGCTTGCGCCGGGTGCGCCCCTATTGCTCGCCAGCGACGGCTTCCTCGCGCTCGCCAGCGATTATGACCGCTACACGCCGGAAGAGCTTCTGGATGCGGCCACGACACGCGGGCTCGCAGTTCTGGGCGAGGAATTGCGAGCCATCGAAGCGGCCGATCCGGACGGCAACCGCTTTCCCCGCTTCAAGCGCAGCGACGACGCCACCGCGCTGCTGCTAAGATTACGCGCCTGACCGGAGCCACGCCCGGTTCGGTAGCCTGTGCTATATCGTGCGGCTATCAGGCGGGAGAAGAACTATGAGCGGCATCGGCCGGCGCACTTTCGTACAAGCGGCAGCGGCATTGAGCATGACAGGCGTGATGCAGACGAGCGGCGCTAAGGGACAGATCGCGGTCTCGAATTCCACCGGCACGGAATCGCCGAAGCTGAAGGCGCCGGCAAATGCCGCCGATTGCCATATGCATATTTACAATCCGGCGCAGTTCGCGATGCCGCCAAGCCCGCGTATGGCGCCCACCAACGCGGCCGTCGACCAGTACAAATTGCTGCAGAAGCGCAATGGCACGACGCGCGTCGTGGTGGTGACGCCGCGCAATTATTTCACCGACAATCGCGCCACCGTCGATGCCATCGCCAAACTTGGCAATGCGCGCGGTGTGGCCGTGCTGCACGACGATGTGACCGAAGCGGAATTAAAGCGCCTGAACGATGCGGGCATCCGCGGCACGCGCTTCAGTTTGGGCGACCCTGCAACCTCTGTGGTGAAGCCGGAAATGATCGAGCCGCTGGCGAAGAAAATCGCGCCGCTGGGCTGGCACATTCAGTTCAACATGCAGGGCGAGCAGATCGTCGAGCTGGCCGCTGTGCTGCGGCGGTTGCCGGTCCCGATGGTGTTCGATCATCTGGGCAATCCGCCGCTGCCCGCGGGCGCCTCGCATGCCTCGCACGCGATCGTCCGTGGGCTGATCGACAAGAACCGGGCGTGGGTGAAACTGTCCGGCGCCTATCTCAACAGCAAGGTTGGGCCGCCCTACCCGGAAGCCACCGCCATTGCCCAGGCCTTCGTAAAAGCCGCGCCGGAGCGCCTGGTGTGGGGCAGCGACTGGCCGCATCCAACATCGCCCGGTCCGACAAAGCCGAACGACGCGGCGCTGTTCGATCTGCTGTCCGAATGGGCGCCCAACGAGCAAACCCGCCACCGCATTCTGGTGGAAAACCCGATCGCGCTTTACGGCTTCCCGCGTGCCTGACGTTCAGGTGAACATCTTGATGATTTCCGGAACGTCTTCCGTGCCTTCCCAGATCATCTCGCCGGCGACATAGACGATCAGCACAAGGCCGACATAAGACAGCGCGGGATATTTTTGCAGCAGGCCTGCGATGTAACCCGCCGCCGCGCCCATCAGGGCGATGGAGACCACAAGTCCGATCACCAGGACCGGAATATTCTCGTTGGCGGCGCCCGCGATGGCCAGCACGTTGTCCACGGACATGGAAATATCGGCGATGGCGATCTGCCGGATCGCGCGGCCAAAGGTTACGGCCTTTGCGGGACTTACGTGAACCCCGCCATGTCCGGAGACGGCGTCAGCGCCGGCCTTTTCGGCCTGCTGCTCGCGAATATCGCGATACAGCCGCCAGGACACCCAGAGAAGCAAAATGCCGCCCGCAAGCGTAAGCCCCAGGACGTTCAGCAGATCGACCGCCACCAGCGCGAGCAATATCCGCAGGATGACTGCCGCGCCCATGCCCCACAGAATGACTTTGGGCCGGTCCTTATCCGAAACCCTGGCGGCCACCATGCCGATAACGACCGCGTTGTCCCCCGACAACACGATGTTGATCATCAGCACTTGCGCGAGCGCAAACAGCGCCGACGACGATAATAAATCCACCCCGTACCCCTTACCGATTGCCGGCTAAGGCCAACGTACCTCGGGTGGCAGCGACATTAGAATCGCTTCCGTGTTGCCCCCGGTCATCAGCCCGAACCGCGTTCCCCTATCGTAGACCAGATTGAATTCGGCATACCGGCCACGTCTAATCAACTGTTCGTCTTTTTCCGCAGCTGTCCAGGGGGCATTCATCGTAGCCCGGATGGCGGCAGGGTAGGCGGCTAGAAAGGCCCGCCCCACGTCCCGGGTGAAGGCGAAGTCGCGGTCCCAGTCGTTTTCGAGATAGTCGTAGAAAATACCCCCCACTCCGCGGGTTTCGTTGCGGTGCTTGATGAAGAAGTATTCGTCGCACCATTTGGAAAACCGCTCGTAATGGCCGGGATCGTGGGCATCGCAGGCGCCCTTAAATGCGGCGTGAAAGGCGCGGGTGTTGGGGTGTTCGGCCGTGCGCTGCTCGGCGATCATCGGCGTCAGGTCGCCGCCGCCGCCGAACCAGGATTTCGCCGTCACAATGTGGCGGGTGTTGAAATGGGCGGTCGGCACCCGGGGCGAATGCATGTGGGCGACCAGCGATATGCCGCTCGCCCAATAGGACGGGTCCTTGTCGGCGCCGGGAATTTCCTTGGCGAATTGCGGTTCGAACTTCCCGTACACCGTTGATATGTTGACGCCGACCTTCTCGAACACGCGGCCGCGCATCACGGACATGGTGCCGCCGCCGCCATCGCTGCCGTCCTGGGTGGGGCGTTTCCAAGTCGTGCGCTGGAAGCGGCCGGCCGGCTTATCGGGAGCGCCGGCATATTCGTCCTCGATCGCCTCGAAGGCGGCGCAGATCGAATCGCGAAGGGACGTGAACCAGCGGGCGGCAGCGGCCTTGCGCTCCTCTGTGGAAGCGGCCGCGGTGAGGGGTGCGTTCATGGCGGGGAAGTCCTTGCAGGGAATTGGTTTGTTTGCCTCAGTGCCTCACCCAATACCATTGCGCCAGTCTGCGCCACATTGATCGACCGCAAACTTTCCCGCATCGGAATGTACAGCCTCGCAGCGGCCGCCTGATGGACGTAATCCGGCACGCCCGCGCTTTCGCGTCCAAGCAAAATTGTGTCATCGGGCTGAAAGGCAAATGCCGTGTAGGGCAGGGCGGCTTTTGTCGTCAGCAAGACGAGCCGTGACTTACTCGCCGCCCGAAATGCCTCCCACGAACGGTGCCGCATAACTTCGGCAAGCTCCAGATAATCCATCCCCGCGCGCTTGAACCTCGCTTCGCTGAAAAGAAAGCCGCAGGGCTCGATGATGTCCATCCCCAGGCCCAAACAGGCGCAGGTCCGGATGAGTGATGCGGCGTTTTGCGGGATATCCGGTTCAAATAAGGCTAGACGCATTCTGGGTCTCGTATGTGTTTACACACAGTGTGTGTATGTGTATGTTGACCGCATGAGGGACGGCTTAGGATGAGCAAATATGACCTTCTGGGCAAATACCTGCGGGAACAGCCCCGCTCAGAGGTTGCCATGAGTTTTGCTGAGCTTGAGGAGGTCACCGGGGTGCCGCTGCCGCCCAAGGCTCAGCTTCAGCGCGCTTGGTGGAGCAACAATCCCTCAAACAATGTGATGACCAAAGTCTGGGTAGACGCGGGTTTTCGCAGTGAGCGCGTGGACCTTCCAGGCAAGCGGCTTGTTTTCAAACGGGTGGCCGCGGAGCCGGAAAACCCTTCGGGCTTCTACGAGCCGCAGCAGGAATTCCGATATGAGACGCGCCCCGCCGGGCCGCACATTCGCACGCCGCGCCGCCATCCTGCGTTCGGCGCCCTGAAAGGCGCGCTTCGGATTGATTCGGGCGCGGACCTCGCCGAGCCGGCTCTGCCGGAATGGGGCGATGCCTCAGGCACGAAGAATGGGCCGGAGGAGCGCAAATGACGGCTCCTCTCTTGCTCGACACATGCGCTGCGATCTGGATTGCCGAAGACGCACCATTGTCCGATGCGGCGGTTGCCGCGATGGATGAAGCGTTCGATACAAGACAGCCCACCTTCGTCTCTCCGATCACCGCCTGGGAACTGGGCACGCTGGTGGCGCGCGGCCAATTCAAATCCGTCTTGCCGCCGCACCGCTGGTTTGAGCGTCTGCTCAAAATTCCGGGGCTGAAGCTGGCGGACATGTCTCCGGCCATCCTGATTTCATCGTCGTTTTTGCCGGGAGAGTTCCTGCGCGACCCTGCCGATTGCATTCTCGCCGCCACGGCCCGCGAATGTGGCTACACCCTGGTGACGCGTAATCCAGCACTGCTCGCCTATGCGCAGGAAGGCCACTTGCACGCTATTGCGTGCTGAAAAACGCGGGGGAAGAGGCGGCTATCGGCTGGCCAGCCGACCGTTCATAAACACTGAGCATACTAAATTTGAATGATTGCGTTTGTGCCCCGGCTATTAGATGATTTCCATCTAAGACTTCCATGAATTGGGGGATGATATGGAACGTCGTTTGGCTGCGGTTGCGGTCGTACTCCTTTCGTTGTGTGTCAGTGCCTGCGCGACGACCGCTGTCAGAACGGCGCGGGACACCAAAATCGAATTCACGTCATCGGCGAAGCGGGTCCTTCTGGTCACCCCGGATGTGCAGCTTACTGAAATAACCACAGGTGGCTTGCAGGAAGCGCGCGCCGATTGGACCGACGCGGCGTTAGGGTTCATTGCGAAGGATGTTTCCGCGCATTTTGAACAGTCTGGCACGGAGCTCGTTAGAGCCGACAACCTCGACAATCCGCACGACGCACAGCTTGCGAAGCTGCACGGGGTGGTCGGGCGCGCCATCCTGGTGCATGCCTATAACGGTGTTCTTAAGCTGCCGAATAAGGGCGACGCGCTTGATTGGTCATTGGGACCCGGGACGAATGAGATGCGGCAGCGCTATGGCGCGGATTATGCTCTCTTCGTCTTTGTGCGCGATAGCTATGTGAGTGCGGGCCGCGCTGCGGTCATCGGCGTCGCGGCAGTGTTGGGCGTAGGAATTCCTGGCGGTCAGCAAATTGGGTTTGCCTCGCTCGTCGACCTGCGCACGGGAAATATTGTGTGGTTCAACCGGCTTGCCAATGGCACGGGTGACCTGCGCACCGCGACGCCCGCGCAGAATACAGTCAACAATCTGATTAAAGGGATGCCGCTGTGAGCGTGCGGAGCGCTTGCGCAAGTGCGCTCGCGGTCCTTGTTCTGGCGGCCCATCCGGTTCCTGGGCACGCTGCTTCCGTTGCGCCGCCGCCCGGTTACAAGCCGCTTGCCAGCAGTGACGAAGCGGGACTGTGGATGGCTGGAGATAAAGCGGAGAAAGGGCTTGAGCAATCGCCTCTGCGCGTCCGGGACGAAGCGCTCAACGCCTACGTGAAGAAATTGGTCTGCGATCTCGCGGGCCCGCAATGCAGTTCGGTGCGAGCTTACGTTGTGGAAATTCCGGAATTCAACGCCTCCTGTTACCCCAATGGGATGATGGTGGTTAACACGGGTTTGCTGTTGCGCATCGAAAACGAGGCGCAGCTTGCTTTTGTATTAGGCCATGAGCTCACGCATTATCTCAAACGCCACACGCTCAATCAGTATGAATCGACGCGCAATACGGCGGGCGCTCTGACGATCTTCTCGCTGGCTGCGGCGGGGGCGGGCGCTGGCGCTGCCGGCTCGCTGGCGGGGGTTCTCGCCATGGGCGCGCTGTTTTCTTACAGCCGGGACCAGGAGCGCGAAGCCGATGCCGGTGGTTTTGAATTGGCGGTCGGGCGCGGCTATGACCCGCGGCAAGGGACTGCGATCTGGGCGCATATGGAAGAAGAACAGGCCGCCAATCCCAAACGTGAAAAGCCGCTGCGGTTTTACGCCAATCACCCGACAAACAACGAACGCATGGGCACGATGAAGAAGCGTGCCGATGAAATGGAAGTTCAAACGCACGCCGTCGATCTCGGCGCTGAGACGTTCCACGCGGCCACGGCGCCTCTGCGCACCGCCTGGCTGGAGCAGGAGCTCAATCGCGGCCAGTTCAGTGAGAGCATCACGTTGCTTCAACGGATGATTCAGAATGAACCCTCTATGACCCAACTCAAATTTTATCTCGGTGAAGCGTATCGCCGCCGCAATGCCAAAGACGACAATACCAATGCGCTCAACGCTTATCGTGCGGCCATCGCAGGAGCGGATGCTCCTAGTGCGGCGCATCGCGGTTTAGGATTGGCCGCCCTGAAATCTGGACAGAAGGCAATGGCGCGCGATGCCTTCAAGCAATATCTCGCGCTCGCGCCCGACGCGCCCGACCGCGCTACCGTTGAATATTATCTTCAGACCATAGGAGAGTAATTCGTGAAAATGCGCTGTTTGCCTGCTCTTTTGGTCTGTGCCGCGCTCGGTGGCTGTGTTTCGGTGAAAGCCGTTGACGGCATGGCCGAGACCAATGTCGGAGATGACATAATGGTCACGCCGCAAATCGCATGGGCCGGCGCAAATGGCGTTCTCGCCCGCGGCGCTTCATCGGTCTGGACCATCGATGGCTTTGGCTTGAATGAAGTTCGGTTTTTTACAGGGATTGTCGCAGGCGATCCCGTTATGCGTATCCCCAATGTCGACCGGAAGGACCTGACGGTCTACAGTGCAATGATGCTGCCGGATGAAATCATGGAACTGACGGCAGCATCGCTCGGGAAGGAAGGGTTTGGGCAGGTCCGGACGGACGGCCTCAGGCCGGTTCCCTTCGGCTCCGTCACCGGATTTCGTTTCGATCTGACGTTTACGACCCAGGATGGGTTGCTGATGAAGGGCGCGGCCTTGTTCGCGCAGCGGCGGAACAAGCTCGACATGATTTTGTACACTGCGCCTGCCGAATACTACTTCGACCGCTCCATGCCCGTGGTCGAGAAAATCTTTACCTCCGTGCGCGTGCCCGACGCCTCTTCCATGAGGGCTGCGAACTAGAGCGCAATCCGGCGAAGTGGACGCCGGTTCGCCGCTAGATTGCGCGGCAAACCAAGGAATCTAGAGCATGATCCGATTCATTTTGATCGGATCATGCTCTGGTTCCACCCCGTCCAGAAGGTTAAACCTAATCCCCCGCGCCAATTTGTCGCCGTTTTTGGCGGCATAACGGTCATTTCTTGGTTTATGCGGCATCGTGCCACAAACCGGGCGTTTACGACTCTCACTATATGGTGCACCGCGAAAGGCGGATGCGGACGGATCATTTTCGGCCGCGCCACCACACACGGGCTTTGGGTGCGAGAAGCGGCGGCCGGCGTTTACGCTTGAGACGCTCTCAGCGTCCCTAGCCTTTTTTCAGAGGGTTCCATCTTGGCTCATTCGCAAACGGCCGAACCGACACGCCGCGACTTCTTGTTCATCGCCTCTGCGGCGATGGGGGCGGTGGGCGCGGGTTCCGTTCTGGTCCCGTTGGTCGATCAAATGAATCCCGCGGCCGACGTGCTGGCGCTGGCGTCGATTGAAATCGACCTTGCGCCGATCCAGTCGGGACAGTCCGTCACCTTCACGTGGCGCAGCCATCCTTTGTTCGTGCGCCGGCGTACGCCGGAGGAAATCTCGGCCGCCCGCGCTGTCCAGCCAGGCCAGCTCCTCGATCCGTTTGCCCGAAACGCCAGCATGCCGGAAAACACGCCTGCCACCGATGAAAACCGGCTGCGCCCGACGTCCGGCGAGGCCAAGCCTGAGTGGTTGGTGCTCGTCGGCGTCTGCACGCATCTGGGCTGCACGCCCGAAGCCAGCACGGCGCAATCGGTCCAGGGCGAATTTGGCGGCTGGCTCTGCCACTGCCACGGCTCTCAATACGACACGTCCGGGCGGGTGCGCGTCGGCCCGGCGCCACGCAATCTCGACGTGCCGGAATATGTCTTTTTGTCCGACACCCGCATCAAAGTCGGCTGAGGAAACCCATGCACGGATCGCGCTACACACCCAATTCCGGCATCGAACGCTGGCTCGACAGACGCCTGCCGATCATTCGTTTCACGCAGGAGCACCTGTCCAGTTTTCCGACCCCGCGCAATCTGAACATCTGGTATGTCTTCGGCGGCATCCTGACGTTCTGCCTCGGCGTGCAGATCATCACCGGTATCGTGCTGGCGATGCATTACACGCCGGACTCGCGCCTCGCATTCGACTCGGTCGAAAGCATCATGCGCGACGTAAATTCCGGCTGGCTGCTGCGCTATGTGCATGCCAACGGCGCATCGATGTTCTTCCTCGCCGTCTATATCCACATGTTCCGTGGCCTCTATTACGGCTCGTACAAAGAGCCGCGCGAGATCATCTGGATCCTGGGCGTCGTGCTGTACATCCTGATGATGGCGACCGCGTTCCTCGGCTACACGCTGCCGTGGGGCCAGATGTCGTTCTGGGGCGCCACCGTCATCACCAATTTCTTCAGCGCCTTCGACTCGCTGATCCCCGGCTTCGGCACCGCCATTGTGACCTGGCTTTGGGGCGGCTTCGGCGTGGACAACGCGACGCTGCATCGCTTCTTCAGCCTGCACTATTTGCTGCCGTTCGCGATTGCCGCCGTCGTCGGCTTGCACATCTGGGCGCTGCACGTGCCGGGCAACAACAACCCGCTCGGCATCGACGTGAAGGGACCGCAGGACACCTTGCCGTTCCATCCCTATTACACGGTCAAGGACCTGTTCTATCTGTCTTGCTTCATGATCGTGTTTGCGTATTTCGTCTTCTTCTCGCCCAACACGCTTGGACATTCGATCAATTACGCCCCGGCCAATCCGCTGCAGACGCCGGAGGACATCGTTCCGGAATGGTACTTCCTGCCGTTCTACGCGATCCTGCGTTCGATCCCGGACAAGCTGATGGGCGTGCTCGCTCTGTTCGGTTCGCTCATCGTCCTGGTGCTGGTGCCATGGCTGGATACGTCGCGCGTGCGGTCGTGCCGCTTCCGCCCGCTGTACAAGCAGTTCTTCTGGATCTTGCTGGTTGACTGCGTGATCCTCGGCTATTGCGGCTCCAAGCCGGTGGACGCAATGCTGTTCACTACGCCGGTTCCGCTGGTGTGGATCGCACGCATCGGGACTGCCTATTACTTCCTGCATTTCCTGATCGTCATGCCGATCGCCGGCCTGATCGAAACGCCGAAACCGATACCGGACAGCATCGCCAAGTCCGTGCTCGCAACGACGCCGGCGGAATAGGGGTAGGGAGATGATCTCGATGAAACGCTCGCTTCTCGCCGCCCTTGTTTTCGGTGCATTGGCCGTACCGGCCCTGGCAGCGGAGAAGGCGCCCGCGCCTTCCACCGAAGCCTTTGAGCCTAAGAATCCCGGATGGTCCTTCAACGGTCCGTTCGGCATGTACGACCGTGGGGCGCTGCAGCGCGGTTTCCAGGTCTACAAGGAAGTCTGCTCCGCCTGTCATTCGCTGTCGCGAATTGCGTTCCGCAACCTCGCCGACAAGGGCGGTCCCGAATTCACGGTGAAGGAAGTCGCGGCACTGGCCGGTGCATACAAGGTGCCGGCCGAGCCGAACGAGCAGGGCAAAACGACCGACGATATGGGGCAGCCGCTGACGCGGCCTGCCGTGGCGTCGGATTATTTTCCGCCGCCCTTCGCGAACGAAAAGGCCGCGCGCGCCGCTATGAATGGCGCGTACCCACCGGACCTGTCGCTGATCGTGAAAAGCCGCGAGGAGCACGAGGACTACGTCTATTCGATCCTCACCGGCTTTGGTCAGAAGCCGCCGGCCAACGAAAAGATGGCGCGCGGGATGAACTACAACCCGTACTTCCCCCGGCATCAGATCGCCATGCCTCCGCCGTTGTCCGAAGGTGCGATCATGTATTCCGACGGGACCAAGGCCACGATCGATCAGCAAGCACGCGATGTGGTGACCTTCCTCACCTGGGCCGGAGAGCCCAAGATGGAAGAGCGCAAGCAAATGGGCTTCAAAGTGATGCTGTTCCTGATCGGCTTCGCGACGCTGCTCTTTTTCACCTACCGCAAAGTGTGGCACGGCGAGCATTGATACCCACGCGGCGGGGCTAAGCGTAAAGCGGTGGCGTCGTGCGCCGTAAGGAGGCTATCGTCTGACGATACCTCCTCACGGATTCGCGCATTATGACCAAAACGGTTCTCGGCGTTATCGGCGGCTCGGGCGTCTACGACATCAGCGGGTTGGAAGACGCCCGCTGGCAGCACGTGGATTCGCCCTGGGGTGAGCCGTCCGACGATATTCTTCTCGGCCGCCTGATGGGCGTGGACATGGCCTTTCTGCCCCGTCACGGGCGCGGCCATGTGCATTCGCCGTCGTCGATCAACTACCGCGCCAATATCGATGCCATGAAGCGTGTCGGCTGCACAGATATCCTCTCGGTGTCTGCGTGCGGGTCGCTGAAGGAAGAATTTCCGCCCGGCCATTTCGTATTGCCCGATCAGTTCATCGACCGCACGCATGCGCGCGAGAAAAGCTTTTTCGGACGCGGGTTCGTCGCCCATGTGTCGCTGGCGCATCCGGTTTGCCCAAGGCTGGTCAACGCGCTTGCCGAAGCTGCCGCCGAGGAAGGGATTGGTTGCCACACCGGTGGCACCTATCTCGCGATGGAAGGACCGCAATTCTCGACACTGGCCGAATCCAACCTGTACCGTAGCTGGGGCTGCGACGTGATCGGCATGACCGCCATGCCCGAAGCCAAGCTCGCACGCGAGGCAGAGATGCCCTACGCCATCGTCGCCATGGTCACCGATTACGACTGCTGGCACCCCGATCATGACAGCGTCACGGTCGAGCAGGTGATCCGGGTGCTGTTCTCGAACGGAGATAAAGCGCGCGCCTTGCTGAAGCGGGTCGTGCCGAAACTGGGACCGGAGCGCACGCCCTCGCCGCTTGGGATCGAGCGCACACTGGATACCGCGCTCATCACGGCGCCGGAGAAGCGCGATCCGGAACTGTTCAGGAAGCTGGACGCAGTGGCCGGCCGTGTGCTGAACAAACACAACTAATCCCCTCTCCCTCTTCAGGGAGACAGTTAGGTGAGGGGCGGCGTCGGAAGCGCACCCCGAAGAAAAAGAGGCATTCATGGATTTCGCATCGACCGTTCGCTCGATTCCCGATTTTCCCAAAGCGGGCATCATTTTTCGCGACATCACGACGTTGTTCGGCAATCCGCGCGCGTTTCGCGCCGCGGTCGATCAGTTGGTGCAGCCCTACGCGGGCGTACGCATCGACAAAGTCGCGGGCATCGAAGCGCGCGGCTTCATCCTGGGCGGCGCGGTCGCGCATCAGCTTTCCACTGGGTTCGTTCCCATTCGCAAGAAGGGCAAGCTTCCCTGGAAGACCATGGGTGAAGATTACGCGCTCGAATACGGCACCGACCGCGTGGAGATTCACGAAGACGCGGTGAAGAAGGGTGAGCACGTTATCGTCGTCGATGATCTGATCGCCACGGGTGGGACGGCTTTCGCGGGTATCAAACTGCTCGAACGCGCCGGCGCGAAAGTGATTGGCTGCTGCTTCGTGATCGATCTTCCGGACCTGGGCGGCGCCGACAGAATCCGCGCGCTTGGTAAGGAAGTAACAACGCTGGTCGCTTTCGAAGGACATTAACGTGCAGCTCTACTATTCCCCCAACTCGCCCTACGCACGCAAAGCGCGGATCATCATTCACGAACTCGGTCTTGTGGCCCGCGTGACGGAAGTGCCTGTGACGCTTCCGGCCGATGCGAAATTTCGCGCGATTAATCCGCTGGGGAAAATCCCCGCGCTCGTGCTCGACGACAATTCGGTGATCTACGACTCGCCGGTCATCTGCGAATATCTGGACGAGTTGGGCCAGGGGAAATTCTTCCCGCGCGCAAGCCTGTTTCGCGAAGCGCAGGGACGCTGGCGCGCGCTGACATTGCAGGCATTGGGCGACGGGCTCGCCGATGCGGTCGTGCGGCGCAATCAGGAAATGCGCCTGCCCGAAGACAAGCGTTCCGCGGAAGTCATCGAACGCCAATCCAAGTCCATAGAAGCGTCGTTTGGCGTCGCCGATCGCGCCGCGCCGAAATTCCCCGAATACCCAACCATCGGCGAAATCGCCATCGCCTGCGCCATCGGCTATCTCGATCTGCGCATCCCCAACGACGGCTGGCGCGACCGCTATCCGCAACTCGCGGCTTGGCTCGAAACCTTCTCGCGCTATCCTTCCGTAGAAGCCACAAAACCGCCACCGGCATGAAGATCAACGGCAAACCCTATCGCACCATCTGGCCAACACCGGACGGTAACGCCGTCGAGGTCATCGACCAGACGAAGCTGCCGCATCGTTTTGAGACGTTGCGGATTTCGACCATGGAAGAAGCGGCGCACGCCATCCGCGCGATGATTGTGCGCGGCGCCCCGCTGATCGGGGCCACAGCCGCGTATGGCGTCGCTCTTGCTCTGCGCGCCGATGCGTCCGATCAGGCGCTGGAACATGCCCACGACGTTCTGCTTGAAACACGTCCGACTGCCGTCAATTTGCGCTGGGCGTTGCAGCGCATCTGCAGTGCGGTGCGCAACCATCCGTGTGACGCTCGCGCTGACGTAGCGTGGCAGGAAGCGGCCGCCATCTGCGATGAAGATGTCGAGACCTGCCGTCGCATCGGCGAGCATGGGCTAAAGCTGTTCCGCGAAGCCGCAGCAAAAAAGCACGGCGAGACTCTTAACGTACTGACGCATTGCAACGCCGGGTGGCTGGCTTGCGTCGATTGGGGTACCGCGCTGGCTCCGATTTACATGGCGTACGACGCGGGCATCCCGCTGCATGTATGGGTGGACGAAACCCGCCCGCGCAATCAAGGCGCATCGCTGACGGCGTTCGAGCTTGGCAGTCACGGCGTGCCGCACAAGGTGATTGCCGACAACGCCGGGGGCCATCTGATGCAGGCCGGAAAAGTCGACCTGTGCATCGTCGGCACCGATCGCGTGACGCGCAACGGCGACGTGGCCAACAAGATCGGCACCTATCTGAAGGCCCTCGCGGCCAAGGACAACAATGTGCCTTTCTATGTCGCGCTGCCGTCTTCGACCCTCGATTGGACCCTGGCGTCCGGCGATCTCATTCCCATCGAAGAGCGCTCAGGGACTGAAGTCACGCACATGACGGGCCGTCTGCCGGACGGCAGCGTCGCCACGGTCGAGATCACGCCTGCGGGTTCCTCTGCCGCCAACCCCGGCTTCGACGTCACACCCGCGCGTCTGGTCACCGGCTTCGTCACCGAACGCGGAACCTGTCTCGCCACTGAATCCGGTCTTCGCTCTCTCTTCCCGGAAGAGTAGTAGTTCCCTCGCCCCCTCGGGGGAGAGGGCCAGGGTGAGGGGGCGGTCTCTCCACACACACCTCTCCCCGAAAAATGTAACGCGGCGCGCTCTTTCAGCGGGCCTTGCGGGTATGCGAGGATGGCCGCGAAACGAAACCCTCCCCTGCATGACCAAACTTCTTGCGACCACCATCGTTTGCTCCGTTCTCATCGCCGCCAGCATGGAGCAAAGCTTTGCCGCCTCCGCGGGCAGCGTGGAGACGCGCATCGTCGATTTGACCAACGCGGCAAACGGGGCCGCGCGGACGGCTGGTGCGGTGCGGCAAGGCGAAGTGAACCCCGTATCGGGAATGGCATTTGTCGATCTGACCGATGGAGCAACGCCTACGAGGTTGCGGCAAACGGTGGGAGCCAAAGCGCCGCGCACGCACGCCGTCGACCTGACAAGCGGCGCGCCAGTCCCGGACTTGAGCACGCTGGAGGACGAACCCGATGCCGCGCCCGACACGATCGTTATCACCGCTGACCGGCTGAGCGATCCCTATGAGGAAACCAATCGGGGGCGTTTCGCGGGCCATGTCTGGCTGCATCGGAGCATCATCGATCCGGTAGAACGCATCTATATCTACGTCGTGCCGTCACCCGCCCGCTATGGGGTGCACAATTTCTTCTTCAACCTCGAAACGCCCAGCGTGTTGGCGAACGACCTGTTCCAGGGCGACATTGGCCGCGCCGGCGATACGGTGGCGCGTTTCCTGGTGAATACCACCTTGGGGCTGGGTGGGCTCATCGATGTGGCGGGCAAGACAGGGATGCATTATCGCGACAACGATTTCGGCGCGACGCTGGCCAATTACGGCGTCAGCGATGCCCCCTATTTGCTGGTGCCGATAATCGGACCGTCCAATCCTCGCGATCTCGGGGGTAAGGCGGTGGACTTCTTTCTCGATCCACTCCGCTACGTGACGTTGCCCGGCGGTATTCTCACTTCGGTTGGGCGTACCGGCGTGCATGAACTGGATAAGCGCTCGATGGATGTGGGCGAACTGGACGCGCTGGCAAAAACCGCCGCCGACCCTTATGCGGAAGAGCGCGCCATGGCCCGTAAGCGCCGCGCCGGGGAAATCAGCGGGCCTTAATCGTTAGCCAGACACGGTTCCAAAAATGAGCGAAGATTCCAAAACGGGCTACCTCGTGGCCTATGGCGCGGGCGGCATTTGGGCCTATATCTACGCGCGTTCGAAAGACGAAATCGCCCAGAAATATCCGAAGCTGAAAATCGCGGACCAAGCGCCGCGGTGGATGTCCGAGGAAACCTTTGGAATGATTGCGTCCACGAACGCCTTCGACATAGATGCCGAGCCGCCGGAATGGCTCACTGCCGTGATGAATGAGGAAGCATGAAGTCCCGCTGGTCCGATACCGAAGCCCAAGATTACGTCACCCGCTACGCCGCCAAAGGCGTTTCGTCCGATCTGGCCCTGCGCGTGTACACCACGCGGCTGTTGGGGGGCGATCCGTCTCTCGTGCTGCACGGCGGCGGCAATACCAGCGTCAAAACCTTTGAAAAGGATTTGCTGGGCGAGCCTGTCGAGGTGATTTGCGTCAAGGGTTCTGGCTGGGACATGGGCAATATCGAGCCCGCCGGTCTGCCGGCGGTGAAGCTTGCGCCGCTGCGCAAGTTGTTGGCGCTGCCCAAGCTTTCCGACGAGGACATGGTGAATTACCAGCGGATTCATTTGCTGAATTCCTCCGCGCCCAATCCGTCGGTCGAGACACTGCTGCACGCGTTTCTGCCGCACAAATTCGTCGACCACACGCATTCGACCGCGGTGCTGGCGCTGACCGATCAGCCGGACGGCGAGGTCATCGCGCGCGAGACCTTCGGCGATCGCATGGCCTATGTGCCCTATACGATTCCGGGCTTTGCGCTCGCGAAAAGCGTGGCCGAGATTTACGCGGCCAATCCCAAAGTGGATGGGCTGATCCTGCTGCGCCACGGCATATTCACCTTCGCCAACGATGCACGCACGGCCTACGAGCTGATGATCGAAATGGTGACCCGCGCCGAGGAACGGATCGCGCGAGGCAAGAAGGCGATTGCGCAAGCGCGGTTGCCACGTGAGCTGGCATCGGTCGCGGATATTGCGCCGATCCTGCGCGGGGCGGTTGCACTGGAAAACCGCCCGCGCGATGGCGTGGCGAAGCGGCAAATCCTCTGCTTCCGCAGCAATGATAAAATCCTGAATTATGTGAACGGCGCCGAGGTGTCGCGCTACTCGCAGGTAGGTGTGGCAACACCCGACCATACGATCCGCACCAAGAACTGGCCGCTGGTTGTGCCGGCGCCGGAAGCCGGCAAACTCGACGAATGGGCGGGCGCGGTGCGCCAAGCGGTGGATGGCTTTGTTGCGCGCTATCACCACTATTTCGCGCAGAATAATGCGCGCCTGAACGGCGTAAAGACAGAGCTCGATCCCTTCCCCCGCGTCATTCTGGTGCCGGGGATTGGACTGTTCGGGCTTGGCGGCTCGGCAAAGGACGCGGCAATTGCCGCCGACATCGCCGAAAACACGGTGGACGTGATCACCGACGCCGAAAGCATGAGCGAATATCGGTGTATCTCCGTCGAAGACCAGTTCGATGTCGAATATTGGTCGCTGGAACAGGCCAAGCTTGGCAAAGCCGCCGAAAAGCCGTTGGCGCGCCAAGTGGCGGTGGTGACGGGCGGCGGCTCGGGCATCGGCGCGGCCACCGCGAAAGCTTTTGCCAAGCAGGGCGCGGAAGTCGCGGTGCTGGATCGCGACGAGGAAGCGGCCAAGCGCGTGGCCAAGCAAATTGGCGGCGCTGCAATCGGAATTGCCTGCGATGTCACCAATGCGGGCGATGTGCGCCGCGCCTTCGACACGGCGGCAGCAACATTCGGCGGCGTGGATATTGTGGTGTCCAATGCGGGCGCGGCATGGCAGGGGCGCATCGGCGATGTGGATGACGCGGTTCTGCGGCAGTCCTTCGAGCTGAATTTCTTCGCCCATCAGGCCGTGGCGCAAAACGCGGTTCGCATCATGAAGCAGCAAGGCACCGGCGGCTGTTTGCTGTTCAACACCTCCAAGCAGGCGGTCAATCCCGGCAAGGATTTCGGCCCATACGGTTTGCCGAAAGCGGCGACGCTGTTCCTGGTCAAACAATATGCGCTGGACCACGGGAAAGACGGCATCCGCTCCAACGCGGTGAACGCCGATCGCATCCGCACGGGGCTGCTTACCGACGACATGATCGCGGCGCGCTCCAAGGCGCGTGGCCTTTCGGAAGCCGATTACATGGGCGGCAATTTGCTGGGCCGCGAAGTGACGGCCGGCGATGTGGCCGATGCGTTCGTCTTTTTGGCATTGGCAAACAAAACCACGGCGGCGGTTATCACCGTCGACGGCGGCAACATCGAAGCCAGTCTGCGCTGAAGGGTCAAAAGAAAATCGTCAGCCCCAGGATCATATTGACCGTCGTGCCGTCGTCCGACATGGGCAGTAGTATCGATTCAAATTTGCGGTAGCGCTTGTTCGGCTGCCAATAGAGATTGCCTGTCGAAATCCACGGCTCGTGCTTTGCTACGATATAGTCGCCCACGGCGCACAGACGATCGGCCGACGCGGTGTCGGTCTTTTCGTGAATATAGGCGCTGGTCCAATCGTCCCCCTGATAGCGGACTTGCGCCGTCCCGTGCAGCCTGACGCGGAAGCGCCGCTTTTGCGATTGGTCTGGAAACACATCGACCAGAATAAGATGCGGCAGCAAGGACCTCGCAGCCGCCGGATTAAAATCACTTCGCGACGGCATTGAGCGCTCGCCGCGCAGCAAATCCCACAACGCGAAAATCTGCTTCAGCTCGGGACGGCATTGATCAAGGGTTAGCAGCCGGGTTGTGGAACCCGGAACGATCAAGGCGTCGGAAATCATGCATCTCGCCTTGTTGCTGCCTGCCCCAACTGGCGCAGATGGTATGTGGGCTTCGTGCCTGGAACTATATCAACACTACGCGAAGGATTGCCGCGCCACTGTGTATTCAAGCACAGTAGCGTTGCGCATTTTGCTGGATAACACACACGTTGGTAACCGCTAAGCGCGGTGGTGCGAAATGGGCACTGTCCGTTAGAGGCGGCCCATATCATTTATCGCTTTCGTCCAAAAATTTTCCCGGTGATCCGTCGTCTGGGCACGAAGAATAATGCTTTGTAACGCGGATTTCGCCGTCGCGCGCAGTCCATCGTGTTTGCATCGTACCTTCACCCTCCTATGACATCTGTTCAATCACACAGCACCGGTCGAAGCGCTGCGCGGCGATATCTTCCTTCCGGCAGAAAAAGCAGATCTCGGCCCAATCGCCCCAATCCCATTCCGGTATGCCATTTGATTCAAGTCGCAGCAGCAATCGCCAATTGGGCGCTTTCTTGTTCAGGCCGCGCTCTTCGGCGTCCTTATAGCCTTGTGGATTTGCATCAAGGCCATTCGCATAGAGCTCGCACTCAAGTTCCATCATAGTTTGTATCGGGTTTGGCCAGCCGCCAAAAACATGGCCGCCCGCAAATACCGTCTCGTCCACGACCTCGAGGGCATCTTCGAAGTCGCCTTGAGAGTAGGCTGGGATACATTCTGCGACGTATTCCAGGTGAGGCAAAACTTCACCCGGCTCAAATGCGAAACTGCGCGTTTTCAGCAGAGCAATCGGACTCGATGCGAGGCGCTCGGTCTCGGTGCCATCGGGTACAAATATGACACGAGCCCCGGTTGTTTCCGCGTCCGTCAGCCCGCAGTCCAGCATTTCCATGTCGTAAAAGAAGAGCAGCAAACCGGCCTCGGGCAGCGGCACGTCTAGTCCAAACTTGGCGACATCCGCCAAATTGATTTGCGCCAAAAAGGACAGCGGCCGGATTTGTGGCTCAGACGGACGTGGGGGCGGTGGAGGTGGACCCGGCTTGCGGCCGAGCAGCTTGCCAATGAAACCGACGGATGGAGCACGCATCGGAGGTGGTGATTTGATGTAGGTCCATGTTGGCCACATCGCGCCCTTCGGCAAATCGGGCAATCCACCAAACTTGCTGGTACGCGGCGGCGTAGTGTCGGTCTCCATCGCTGCGCTTGGCATCAACCGGATGTTTGGCCGTGCCAACTTCGACCATAGAAACGCGGCTTTGCCATTCACCTTCATTTGCAGAAGGCGCTTCTTCCAGTGTTCAGGGTCAGCTTTCCGCAACATGCGTTCTCCAGGTTTGCAGATGTATGAGGCAAAAATCTCGCTTGCCGGCCGTTTGAGATCGCTTTCGATGGTTTCCAGTTTGCCGGATCGCTGTTCATCCGCCCCCATTTTATGTTCCGTTTTCGTTCCCATCAATACTGAAATTGTCTGAGCCGCATTTCGAGAGCGACAGGAGGCGTTTGCGCACTCTCTTATCCGTGGTCTGCTCGGGTGCTAGAGTTGGCTACACAAAATACGGGAGAGGGAGACTTAAGATGAAACGTCAGGCTCTGTTCTCCAGTGTGGTTTCACTGGCAGCCCTGTCTGTGCCCACCTTTGCCGCCGAGCCTGAGATGTTCGGGCATCGCTACGGCAAGAACGCGTTCAATTTCGAAGGCATGCCGGCGGGGCCGCAGCCGTTGCGCAATCTCAGCCGCCTTCCCGACGGCAAAGCCAATGCGGGCCGTCTGGTCGGCGACTACAACAATCCGATTCTTACGCGTGAAGCCGCTGCCGTCGTGCGGCAGAAGGGCGAGATGGCGACAAAGGGCGGATTTCGGAATGCACAGGATCAGTGCCGCTCGATTGCGCCGCCTTTCACGTTTGCCATGCAACTCGGCTTGGTCATGCTGCCCGCCAAGAATGGCGACATCGACATCCTGTACGATCAGAACGCCAACACGCGGCACATACGGATGAATGCGTCGCATCCGGCTAAGATCGTGCCCAGTTCGATGGGCGATTCTGTCGGCCACTGGGAAGGCGACACGCTGGTTGTCGATACGGTGGGCGTGAAAGTCGATCCGTATACTTCGGTCGATCGCTTCGGCACGCCGCAGAGCGAACAGATGCATGTGGTCGAGCGCTACCGCCTGATCGACGGCCCCACGGCGAAAGCGCAAATCGACAAATATGAAACCTCCGAAGGCACCGTCGGCGGCGGCGGACGCGATGCCGGTTACGACCCCAACACCAACCTGAAGGGCTTGGAGCTTCAGGTGACGATGGAAGATCCCAAGACCTTCACGCAGCCTTTGACGGCGCGCGTGACGTATCGCCGTTTGAATTCGGAATGGACGGAAAGCGTCTGCGCCGACAATCCGCAGGAACACTACAAAGACGAATGGGTTGGCCTACCGCGCGCTGCACGATCCGATTTTTGACGCCCCACAGTTCGTCGTCATGCTGAGGCCCCCGGCCATAGCCGGGGGCCTCGAAGCACGTACGTGCTTAAACCGTCAGCGGGCTGTGCGCTTTCATGAACGAGCGTATCTGCCGCACCGCAAGCGGTATCCGCTCCTTCGGCTGTTTCCACGGGAAGATGCTCACCTCCGCCTTCGGCGCCAGCATGGCCGCTTCCATGGCGACGGCGTAGGGATGCGGCGGAATATCGTCGGGCAAAATCAGCACCGGCGTCTGACAGCTACGCACGAAATCGCGGCTGACGCTGATGACGAAATCGGGGTTATTCCGGTACATTTTGGTCAGGAATTTATCGACCGTATCCATCTTGATATCCGGCCGCCGCTTGACCAGCTCCGGACCCCAGCCCGTCATATTCCCTTCATAAAACTGATCGCGCGATTCCGGGCGCGAACCGCTCGGCTGCGCCAGCACGGCCGCGGCCACGCGATTGGGCGCACGCTTCAGCAAATTCCAGATCAGCGGCCCGCCGATGCAAAAGCCCATGACCATGAATTTGTCGACGCCCAGATGATCCATCAGGCCGATGTGGTCGTCGGTGAGCGAATCCCAGGGACGGTCGATTTCCAGCGGTCCCGTCGATTGCCCGGTATTGGCGTTGCGCAGGTCGGCGGCGATACAGCGATATTCGCCTTTGAATTCCTCGATCGGATTGAACGGATCGCCGCGCTTCAGGCCCGCAATCGTGGAATTCAATCCGCCGCCCGCGATCAACAGCAGTGGAAAACCCTTGCCCGATTCTTCGTAGAAAATACGGACGGGACCTTTTTCATAGAAAGGCATGGCGTCTCCTCCCCAAAGATACCGAGCTGAAATTCAGAAATCCGGCGTTTTCGCCGTCGGCACGGCGGATTGACCGTTGTTGTAATATTCCTGCGTGTTCTCGGCGCAGACGTGTTCGATCCACGCGCCGATTGGGCGCCCGTAGATCATGACCGAAGTCCAGGGCGTGGTGAAGACGCCTTCGTCTTCCACTGTCAGTTCCAGCTGAAGGTGCTTACCCCTGTAGTTGGGGTCGAACTCGATGGCGTTCAGCCCGCGCGGGTAGCGGGTGTTGACCTTGGCTTCCCGGTCTATGGTGGCTTTGGCGGTGTCGTAATCGACCACGCGGTAGCGTTCGATGACGTGCAGGGCTTGGCTGTAGGGCGTGCCGTACATATCGGCCATCGCGAACGGCCCCTGCTTGACGCCCACCGTGTCGATGACCAGCGCGTCGCCTTCGTAATGGCCGACGGAATCGCCGTACCAGGACGGGGTTATGTGCGCGGGGTGCGCCCCGTTCATTCGCACGCGCCGCACCTCATGATCGTGGAAATAGATCATGGTGATTTCCTTCGGTTGTTGCAGAATTTGCACGCCGAAATTCCAGAACACATAAGGTACGCCGCCAGGCCAGCATTGATTGCTCGGCGTCTCATATCCCACGCCGCTCAGCGAAAGGTCCCCGCGCTTTTTCACAAGGGCGGAGGCCTCTGGCTTCAGGATGGGATTTTTGTAATCGCCGGCAAGCTGGTTGTAATTGCTGACGCCATTCAGCCGCGACAGGTTCGTCACCGGCCCTGGACCTGAGACGGCAGGGCCGAGACCGGGACGAAACCAGCGGTGCCATACACCGGAGAAATCGGGAATTGCGACCGTCGAAGCGGTGGGCGAGGGCCCTTGTGCCCAAACAGGGGAAAGCGTAACGGCCAACGCCAGGGCGAAAAGAAAGCGCCGGCCGCGCATGATGGGTTTCAAAAATCCGGCTTGGCGGCGGTCGGAACCTTGGCGCCGATCCTTTCCGCGAAGAAATCGAAGGGATTGTCGGCGCAAACGATTTCTTCCCATTCCATTTTGGGCTTTTCGTAGGTGATGGCGCCCGACCACGGCATGGTGAAGACGCCATTGTCTTCGACCGTAAAGATCACCTGCAACTGCTTGCCGCGGTAGTCCAGATCGGCGCGCGTGTCCGGTACGCGCGGATTGATCTTCATGCTGCGAAGCATCGCTTCCTTGGCATCGTCGTAGTCGATCATGCGATAGCGCTCGACCACATGAATGCCGGCGCTGAACGGTGTGCCAAACATATCGACCATGGCGTAGGGGCGGTCGGCCTTAATGCCGACGGTGTCGATGACAAGTGCGTCGCCTTCGTAATGGCCCACCGAATCGCCATACCAGGACGGTGTCACATGCTCTGGATGCTTCCCGTTCAAGCGCACATGGCGGACTTCATGATTGCGCATATAGATGAAAACGATTTCGTCCTGCTGTTGAAGCATCTGCATGCCCGGCTGGAAGAAGATGTAGGGCACGCCCGACGGCCAGCAGCGATTGCTGGGCGTCGGATAGGTCATTCCTTTTTGCGAGATCTCGCCATGCTGTTTGACGATCTCCGCGGCCTGCGGCTTGAGAATGGGATTTCTAAAATCGCCAACGAACTGGTTGTTGTTGCTCTGACCGTTGGGGCGCCGCGTGAGGTTGAACACCGGTCCCGGTCCCTCTGCCGGCGGTTCGATGCCGGGAAAGAACGGATGCACCCACATGCCCGAGAAGTTGATCGGGCCTGTGTCCGCGGCTTTGGCGCTCTGCCAAACCGGCGAAAGCGCCAGCGCCAACACAGCAACAACAGAGCTTTTCAAACTGCTACGCATAGTCCCCACCCCTGACCAACATTGGAATACTAGCCGGGCGGAACCTTCCGCATCAAATCGGCTGCCAATTCATCGGGCAAAATTCCCGGCGCATAATAGGCGACGAATTTGCCGTCCGGACCCATCAAATACACATTTCCCGTGTGATCTACTGAGTAGTTCTCCGGATTTGCCGCGCGGCCGTCGAGATGCGCGCGATAATAGATGCGATAGGCTTGCGCCACTTTCGCGATTTCCGCATCCGTCCCGGTCAGCCCGACGAAATTTGCGCCGAAAGAGGCCATGTAGGCCTTTAACTTTTGCGGCGTATCGCGCTTGGGATCGACGGTAATGAAAATCGGCACCACGCGGCCGGCCCGCGCGCCCAATTTACCGAGCGCTTCGGCTTCCACTGCCAGCGTCGTGGGGCAAACATCCGGGCAGTAGGTGTAGCCGAAGAAGACGAGCATATATTTGCCGCGGAAGTCTTTTTCCGTGCGGCGCATGCCGTTCTGATCGGTCAGCGAAAATGGCCCGCCAAAGGCGGCTTGCGGCGCATCCTGGACCGCCGGACGGGGCTGCGCTTCCGCGCGCCACATCGGGGGGATTACGCTCAGCGCCAGGGCTGCGCCAAGGACAGGAAGGCTGGGATAACGCCTCATCTCGTGCCGTTCATGAACGCGCTGAACCATAGCATGGCCACCCATCCCGTGCTTAGGCGGAGTACTCCTGCCAAAACGGGCTGCCCTGCCCGCGAAGCGGGCCGCTATTCGTGGTGACCGGCTTCGCGAAGGGCTCTTTCAATGCGGCGGTCGGGAACGATCCAGATGATCGCGACCAGGGCGTAGATCCCAAACGCCAGCATCGGCGCGAATTGTGCCGCCGCGATGCCCACCACATACAACGCGAGCGAAAGCTTGCCCTTGAGGTCGCGGCCGAAGGCGTGCCGCAGCGCGGAATCGGAAGGATGGCTCGCCAGAATCCGCCCCTGCAATATGAAATAGGAAAACGCGGCCATGATGAGCACAACGCCATAAAGGGTCGTGGGCGTTGCTCCGAAATCGTTCTCACCCATCCAGCCCGTGACAAACGGAACCAGCGTCAGCCAGAACAGCAGGAGGAGATTTGTCCACATGATCGAGGCGTTCACCCGATCGACCGCTGCAATCAGATGATGATGATTGTTCCAATAAATGCCGACATAAACGAAGCTGAGGACATAGCTCAGGAACACCGGCCATAGCGCGCCGAGCGCCGCCCAATCGCCGCCCTCGGGCACTTTCATTTCCAAGACCATGATGGTGATGACGATCGCAAGAACGCCGTCACTGAATGCCTCAAGCCTGCCCCGCCTCATTTTCTTTTTGTCCGCCTTGTCCTTGCGAAAATTATCGCCGTTCCATGCTGCCTTCGCGTAAGCTTTAGCCCAATTCGGCCGGCGAAAAGATCCGCTGGCGAAATTATTGTAACGCGCCACGCAAAGGACGAAATCCGATGAGCACGAACGATTATCTTGCAGTTTTTATCGGCAGCAAAACGAGCCCGCGCATGCAGGCCTGGATGGCGCTTTCGGACGCCGAACGCGGCCCCAAGCAGCAGGAAGGCATCGCCGCCTGGAAAGCCTGGATGGCGAAGCAGGGGCCGTCTGTAGTTGCCATGGGCGGGCCGCTGGGAAAGACCAAGACAATAGGCCCGGACGGAATCGCCGACATCGGCAACAACATGAGCGCCTTTATGGTCGTGCGCGCGGAATCGCACGAGGCGGCGGCCAAGATGTTCGAAAACCATCCGCATTTCACGATCTTTCCGGGCGATTCCGTCGAAGTCATGCCGGTCATGCCGATACCGGCGGGGTGATCGCTCGCTTCATTGCGCGTTGCAATGCCAAGGAAACTCCACCACACGCAACACGGGGCGCTTGCACCGTGTTCGTCCGGCCAAGTCTAAGAAATCCGATGCCCTTGCTCCAGAATATCGCGTCCTTGACGGGAGGCCCGGACAACAAAATCCATCAAAAGTAACCCTCGCGCTTCTTGCGCTCCAGAGAGCCGCCTTCCTGTGCGTCGCTCAGGCGACCTTGCCGTTCGGAGCTGGCTGCCAGCAGCGTCTCGTGGACCACAGCGGCAAGTTCGGAAGCTTCCGATTCGATAGCGCCGGTGACTGGCCAACAGCCCAATGTGCGGAAGCGAACACTTCGCATTTCGATTCGGTCGCCCGGCTGAAATCGCATGCGGCTTTCGTCATCGATAACCACGAAGGCGCCGCCGCGTGCGATAACGGGACGCGGCGCTGCGAAGTAAAGGGGCGCGAGTTGTATGCCGTGGGTAAGCACGTAGGTCCAGATATCACTCTCGGTCCAATTCGAGAGCGGAAACACCCGCGCTGTCTGGCCTTTGCCAAGATGGGCATTGTAGAGGTGCCATAACTCAGGGCGCTGTTGGCGCGGTTCCCACGAATGTCCGGCATCGCGTATGGAGAAAATACGCTCCTTTGCGCGGGATTTCTCTTCATCGCGGCGCGCGCCGCCGAAGATGATGTCATAGCCGCCCTCATCGAGAGCTGCCTTCAGAGGCTCCGTCCGCATGATCGTGGTGTAGCGCTCTCCGTGATCAAACGGGTTGATGCCAGCGGCCCGCCCCTCTTCATTCGCGTATGCAATGAGCTTGAAACCGTGCTCCCGGGCGAACCCATCGCGAAATTCAACGAGCGAGCGAAACTCCCAGGTGGAATCGACATGGAGCAGTGGAAAGGGCGGCTTTCCAGGATAGAAGGCGCGCAAGGCAAGATGTGCGAGCACTGTCGAATCCTTCCCTGCCGAAAACAACATGATGGGATTACGGGCTTCGGCGACGGCCTCCCGAATAATGTGGATGGCTTCCGATTCCAGCCGCGCCAGATGCGATGGCTGCGCGTTCACGACAGGCTCTCCCAGTTGGAATTGCCGTGATAGCGATGCGAAATTTCTCCTGTGTCGGCGATGACAAAAAGGTGTAGCCAGTTATTGTCCACCAGCTGGCGAACCATCTCGTGTTTTGCAATCACGGCATTGAGTGCAGCGATGGGAGCGGCGATGAACACATTGAGCCGCACAGGCTCATGAACGAAGCGGTTGCCGTCATGCACCGACTGCCAGGGCAGACCCACCTTCAAATCGCCAGCATTGCCCTCCAGAACACCGATGGTCCCGACCACATTGTGCAAGACCTTGTTGCCCGCGCCGAACACGCGGTTGTTCACGGTCGAGCCGTAATATTGAAGATTGATCCAGCTCGCGACAACCATCGGCGCGGACATGATCAATTCGAGGGTGCTGAATTCGCTGTCCTGCTTCCAATCATAGGAGTGCAGAAAAGCGCGACCACCCAGATTGATGCCGGCCGTCCGCTCGCGCGGAGCCGCAATAAACGCCGCATTGCCGGCGAGGCCCCATTCAGGCCTGACCTGCGACCAATCCCGGCTTCGCGCCGCGATCTGGTCATTGAAGCCTTTACCGTGAACGCCGAGCAGTGCAGCCCGCTCCAGACGTGCCAGCGAGGACGCCTGAGAAAGCCAAGCTTTTAGTTTTATCAATTCTGCGGTGTGCGAGGCAGGCGCTGCTTGCGTATCGAAGATTCTGACTTCGTCTGTGGTCGTATCGTGAAGGCAGCCGAGGAACCACGTATCGTCGGGGATATCGATCCCGCGCTCCATAAGACCGGTTCTCACGTTCGGGTCGTTGAGGATGGCAGCGGCCACGCGAGCATTCGCCTCGCCGGTATGTCCGCCGCAGGCGCCGCAATCCAGACCAGAAGCGTGGGGATTGTTGACCGTGGTGCTGCCATGGCCCGTCAGCATCACAAGCCGGGCAAAGTCCTTGGTCATCGACATGGCACGCAACACGGCTTCCGCCATGTCCAGACGCTGCCCGGCGTTAAACCCCGTCTGCCGGCCACCGACGATCTGGGGCTCGATGCGGGGGCCAAGGCGGTCGATCAGACCGGCGTCTATGCCATCGATATTGGGGGCCTTGACGGTGCGGGTCAGACCAAGGGAATCGCTAGCGATCTTGCCGGCAAAGAGGAGGCCTGCTGTTTCGACATATGTGAAAGAGGAAATGGCGGAGAGCTTGAATGATTTCCAGGCCTTGGCGGCGCGCCGACGAAGCTGGCGCAAGCGTAGGATATTGTTTTCCTCATTTGCGGAAGTACCCCTGACCGTCTCACAGACGGTGAAGGCGGGTTTGAGCAGGACCGGGCATTGCGCGCCCCCATTTTCATTGCCGACCGGGATGTACTCAATGGGAAAGCCAAAAAAGCCAGCGAAGCCTATTGTTTCCGCTTCAGGGCAGACCGTTTCGAGAGCGCGCCGAAATATCTCGGAGCGTACATCGATGCAGAAAGCGGCTTGAAGCGGTCTTTGCAAACCGATGCCTGCCTTGGTTGGCGCAGGCTTGCGCGCGAGTTCACGAAGAAGACGCCGTTGATAGGCGGCTTCATAGGCGTGCTGCATGACCAGATCGACCGCAAGGTCTTCATCATCGCCCAATGTCTCATCGCTGGGCGGCGAGGCGGCGGCCCGCATCGCCTCTTGCCAAGCCTGCTGGAAGGCTGGGTCCTTGCGTTCGAGAAACAGGGCGTAACCCCATACGACGCGAACGGCGAGCAGGTGAACCAGTGTGTCGTCCGTGCGGCCATAAAGCTCATTGTCCCAGACGCGGTAACGCGCATAGGCCGCCCAGCCTGCGATGTCGAACAGCGCCCGGTGCAGATAATCCTCGACAGCGCGCTGCGGAATGCCGAGTGCTTCGACGACGGCGATGATGGCCTGTCGCGGATCGTCCGGCATCCGGGCGACGGCTTTCCGAAAGCCTTTGATACCCATCATTTCGGGATTGCGGTCATAACGCATGGAGGCGCGCCAGGCGGGATAAAGGCTAAGGCCCTTGCTGGGTAGACGCCAGACGGCCTGGCCTTCGTCAAAATAGCCCGCGCACCATTTGGATATCTCGTCGATCATGAACTGTGTGCGGGAGGCTTGACGGTCACCCGCCGCAAGTTTGTCGAGCACCTCGGCGACGGTGGCGACGACAGCATTGGGCTTTGACATTGCCGATGGTTCAGACGCCAAGGCCTGCTTGAAGGCGAACACCGATGACGGCGCGCGCCAATCCTTGGCAACCGATGTGAGCGCCTTCGTGAGGTCTTGATCTTCGATGAACCCGGATTGAAGAGCCTCCCGGTAGAACGTCCTCGGCATCAGCATATTGACGCGTGCGACCCGGCGCAGCGTGGCGCAGGTAGCGTGGAATGATTGGTTGCTGAAACCTAGAAATGGATTGACGGCGACAAAATGTTTGAGGGGCCAAAGCGGTGCGATCTTCCGGCACGCACCTTCGATGGCAGCCTTTAAGCTCTTGCGTGTCGGCCCCGACGCCTCGTTTTGTTCTACAGGCACAAGTTCAGCGATCGCGTTCATTACCGGGCTCCCTTTGCTTGATTTCCGCCATACGGATATCGGCGAGCGGCCGGCCAAGCCGGCCAAAGCTTAAGGACCAAACGGTTGGCAACTGTGTTGACGTAAAGCCCGTTGGAGATATGCGCATAGAAGGCATGCCACCGCGGCTGCTGGACTTGATACGGGAGGATGCTCTGGAAGAGGGTCACGCCGGCAAAGGCGGTGACAACAAGTGCCAGAATGCCCAAGTCCAAGGGGCCGTGAAGCGGGACCGTTGTCGGAAGTGAGCCGTCCAACAGCCGCTCCGTTACTAGCTGAAGCCCGAAATATGCGACCGCAACTGCCGATGCGAGAGCCATCGTGCGCGCGACCACATAGCCGTGGGGTCTCTCGTCAATGGCGTTGGCAATCAGATGAATCAGACCGAGCAGAACGACAGCGCCCAGCGCTAGAACACCTGGCTTTGCGAGCAGCGTCGCACCAAAAAGCTCCCCGACAGCAAGCGTGATGCCCAGAACGGCGACAATCGCAATGAGCAGCCGGGCCGGATGCGGACGCCCGCCGGGGCTGGGCGACCATGATGTCCGCGCGATATCGATAATGCTGCCCGAAGAGAGGAATGCGTGCGCCTTGTAAAGAGAGTGCGCGACGATGTGCAGCAAGGCTGCGGAAAAAGCGCCGAGCCCGCATTCGAGCATCATGAAGCCCATCTGAGCGATTGTGGAATAAGCAAGCGAGACCTTGATAGAGGTCTGGGTCAGCATGACAACGGAGCCAAACAACGCTGTAAGACCGCCGATAATCGTCAGGAGGTCGAGCGCATATGCGGAAGGTGCAATAACGTCCGCAAAGCGCAGAACCAAAAAGCCACCGGCGTTTATAATGCCCGCGTGCAGTAGCGCCGATACCGGCGTCGGCGTTTCCATCACCTCGATCAGCCATCCGTGCAGTGGGAACTGAGCGGATTTAAGCAATGCGGCAGCGACCAGCAGAAGCGGAATGGCTTGCCCGTAACCTGATCCATGCAAGATCGTTGCATGATCAAGCGTGCCTGTGTGCCGATAAATCAGCACCATCGCCGCCAGCAGGCAGATATCTCCGGCCCGGCTCACGATAAACTTCTTGCGTGCCGCAAGAATGGCGGCTGGGCGCTCGGCGTAGAAAAGCAGCAGCCTGTGCAGGCTCAAGCTGGTTGCGATCCATGCCACAGCGAACTGAAAAAGATTGCCTGACAGAATCAGAAGCAGGACCGAACAGAGGGCCAGCGAAAGCCAGCGCAGGAAACGATTTTGCCCCTGATCGCCGTCGAGATAATTACGGCTATAGCTGATTACGATCAGGCCAATGAAGGACACGAGCATGAACATCACGGCGCTCAGCCTGTCCAGGTAGAGAGCAAAGCCTATTCCGGAAAAACCGATCGTTTCGGTTTTCACCGTCCCTTGTAAGAACACAGCGACAAGCCCGCCGAGAGCGGTAACGGCGCATAACGCGCCGGCGGCTTGTGCGAGACGGGCTCGTGTCGAGGCGGCCGTGGCGATAGTCACCGGCGTTAATCCGGCGTACGCAAGAGCGAGTGGTCCGGTGGCGACGAGCCAGAGCGTGAATGATGTCATGGTCACTTCCCCCTGACATCTCGGTAGCATCGGGTCATGAATTGATAAAATAGAAAGATTGAAACATATCGTTCTATTTATTAGAATATTCCATGGTTACGCTGAACTTCCATCATTTGCGGCTTTTCTGGGCGATTGCCCATGAGGGCAGTCTCACGCGCGCAGCGGAGCGTCTTCATCTCTCGCAATCCGCACTCTCGACGCAGCTCAAAACGCTCGAAGCGCAGTTGGGGCATGCCTTGTTCGAGAGGCGCGGCAAGCGGCTTATTCTGACTGAAGCCGGGCGCATCTCACTCGATTACGCCAACACCGTGTTTCAGGCTGGCGATGAACTCCTGAGCACATTGCAAGGGCGGCCCAGCGCCAACCGTCAAGTCCTGCGGGTGGGTGCGCTGACCACCCTCTCCCGGAATTTTCAACTCGAGTTTTTGCGGCCGCTTTTAAAGCGGGCTGACATTGAACTGGTCGTTCTCTCGGGCACGATGCGCGAACTTCTGGCGCAGCTGGATGCGCTTATCATCGATGTCGTGCTTGCCAATACAGCACCCCATTCGGACGCAAAAACGACAATTCACAGCCACTTGCTAAAACAGCAACCGGTAAGTTTGGTGGGGAGACCCAAGCGCAGGGGACAAAAATTCCGGTATCCCGATGATCTGCGAACTACGCCTGTGCTTCTGCCAAGTCTTGGTAGCGATATTCGCAATGCATTCGATCGCGCAATGGAACTCGCCGGAGTCCGTCCCATCATCGTAGCAGAGGTCGATGATATGGCGATGCTGCGCGTTCTCGCGCGCGAAAGCGACTACGTTACGCTCGTGCCGCCCATTGTAGTGCAGGACGAGCTTGCGACGGGCCTGCTCGTCGAGCATTGCCGCATTCCTGACGTAATCGAAACCTTCTACGCCATTGTGCCGCGCCGCCGATTTCCAAACCCTCTGCTCTCAGAACTGCTCAAGAACTTCAGCCGGCTGCGGCGCAATGGGAAATAGGGACGTAGGTTTCTTTGGGGCCGGCAGGGCTTTCGAGGAGGTAGACGTAGCGCAAGCGAGCCCTCCGTTGCCCCAGCCCCTTCGCCCTTCGGGCTCCGGTCGACTGTCTCCGTTCGCGTCGCCTAAAACAAAGCGTATGGCTTGTCGAGCCGTAGCTGCGCGAACCAAGTCGCGCCCGTCTTCGCGCTTGCGCGCTTCGGCGCGGCAGCCTCCGCTGCTGCGCAGCGTAGGCTGGTGGGCATACCGATACCGGCGGGGTAAGCCGCATCCACAGAAGCGGCGGGGCTTTTCACGGCTGGCAGGTGTAGATAGGCTCGCACGCAAATTCGGAGGGGTAGGGCAAGAACATGATCAAACGTACCGTGGTTTCTCTCTTTGCGACGCTTGCAATCACGTCTCATGCTGCGGCGCAGACATGCACGGGCAATCCGGTGGCCATCCAAATTCTTGGTTCGGGCGGTCCAGGCATCAATCCCGATCGTGCGTCGGCGGGCTATCTTCTGTGGGTTGGTTCGCAGGCTAAAATACTCGTCGATCTTGGCGGTGGCGGATTCCTGCGGTTTGGGCAAAGCCGCGCGAAACTTTCGGACCTCGCCATGGTCGGCATCACCCATTTGCACCCCGATCACACCTCCGATATCGCCGCGCTCATGTGGGGCAGCAACCGCGCGCGCGAAGCGGCACTCCCGGTGTTTGGCCCGTCCGGCAACGGAGCTGCGCCCGACGTGAAGACGTTTCTGAACCGCATGTTCGATGCGAAAACGGGAAGCTATCAAGTGCTCGGACCCGTCCTTGGGGCCGAACAGGCGGGCGCCGACCGTCCTGTGCTCGATGTCAGCGTGGTCGATGCGACCAAGGACGAACCTACGAAGGTGTACGATCGCGATGGGATCACGGTAACGGCGACGCGCATTCCCCATACGCTTCCGGCGATTGCCTACCGGGTCGAGACTGGCGGCGTGTCCGTTGTCTTCAGCTCCGATCAAAACGGCACCAATCCGAAATTCGTCGATTTCGCCAAGAACGCCGATCTTTTGCTGATGCACATGGCGATCGCCGCGAAATCGCCTCCCAATCCCGGTCACGCCGCGCCCGTGACGGTAGGCCGTATCGCACAACAGGCGGGCGTGAAGCGGCTTGTGGTAAGCCACATCGGTCAATTCAATCTCGATGAAGCGGTCGCCGAGCTGAAGACCTCGTACAGCGGCCCCCTGACCGTGGGCGCCGACCTTCAATGCACGCAAGTGAAGTAGCCGCGCGGGCTTTCGCCTACAGGCTTCGGCGCGGCAGCCTGCGCTCGCTTCGCCCCAAACAAAAAGAGTATGGCTTGCCGAGCCGTAGCTGCGCGACGATGCTCGTCACAGGCGTTTCTTGGCAAATGCTCTGCCGGAATGGGATTTCAGATATTTTTCGAATGCGAGTGCTCTATGCTTGTTTTGAAACGCACAATACCAAGCCAGCTCCCAAGGAATGAACTTGGACGTATGCGGCGATTTACCGGCATTGTGATCTGTCATCCGCCGTTTGAGATCGGCGGTAGAGCCGGTGTATTCCTGGTCCGGAGAGGAGACGCTGCGGATTATGTAGACGTACCACATCACGCTGCCTTCAGCCCGTCTTCGCTCCTGCGGAGCTACGCCGGGCACTGCTTCGCCCTTACGGCCTCGGCGTGGCTGCGCCACGCGTAGCCCGTAAGAGCGAAGCGTGGTGGGCCCGGCTGGACTCGAACCAGCGACCAGACCGTTATGAGCGGCCGGCTCTAACCAACTGAGCTACAGGCCCTATAGAGGGTGAGCTTGCTTAGCCGAAAGCCTGCGCGTGCGGAAGGCCGAACCGCCGGATTGCGCGCCCCTACCGAAAACGGCGGCTCACGAAGGGCGAACGGGCAAGGCCGAACCGCCAGGGCAAATCCATCGCCCGGGTGATGCCGATCCGTGGTCCAACTTCGATTTCAACCGGCGGCACGCGCGGCAGCAATTCGAAGGGCGGCTCGTCCAAGGGCTTAGCGTCGAGCGCATTTGTGATGCCGAGCGCCTGGGTCAAGCGGCCTGGACCGGCGCATAGCGCGCGCGTTTCAAAATCGCCTCGCCGCCTGCGCATGGCCGCGAGTCCCTCGCTTGGTTCCAGCGCACGGATCAGAACCGCCCCGCCCATCGGTTCGGCGCCGCAGACGAAGTTCAGGCACCAGTGGATGCCGTAGGAGCGATAGACATAGGCATGGCCCGCCGGGCCGAACATCGACTCATTGCGCGCGGTGCGCTTGCCGCCGAAGCTGTGCGAGGCCGGATCGGTGTGGTCATAGGCTTCCGCTTCCACAATGATGCCGCCAACACCTTTCACCAGCAGCGTCACGCCGATCAGGTCGCGCGCGACGGTCAGCGCATCCCGTGCAAAAAAGTGCCGATCCAATTTGGCGTGGGAGCCCATATCTGCCCGAGATTTTCCTGCCTGGTGTGGAGCCATTTTACGGAAGGGTTTGCCCATGGCCACCCGTAACCTGCTCCAAGTATGGCTTGTCCTGGGGCAATTGTGCCCGCCACGGTCTCTCTGTAGCTTCCCTGGTATCGGAACCAGGGGGGCCTATGACTGCCAGCGACTACGCGATTGTGAAGCCGCACGCCGCAGCGGATGACCGCTCGGCATCCTTGCGCGCCCTTTTTGCCTTCATTTGCGTGGCGGTGCCGCTCGCGATCTGGCTGACGCCTATGGCTGTTCCGGGCGCCGCTAAGGGCGCCATGGCGATTTCCAGCTTCATGATTTTGGCCTGGATGACCAACATCATGGAATACGGCGCGGCGGGGCTGATCGGCTGCCTGCTGTTTTGGGCGACCGGCGTCACCAAGATCGAGACCGCGTTTTCGGGCTTCACCTCCGACACACCCTGGTTTTTGTTCGGCGCTATCATGCTCGGCGTTGCGGCCAATAAGACCGGCGTTCCGCAGCGGATCGGCTCGTTTGTCGTTTCGCGTGTCGGCGCCAGCTATTCGCGCCTGCTGCTCGGCCTGATCATCACGTCGTTTATCCTGACGCTGTTCGTGCCGTCCGGAAATGCGCGCCTCGTCATCATGGCGTCCTTCGCCATCAGCGTGATCAACGTGTTCGGTGTCGGCAAAGGCTCGAACATCGGACGCGGCATTTTTCTGGTGCTCACCTATACGGCGGCCGTCTTCGACAA
>Ga0114969_10000388_pt1 | contig 37640 bp, 36 predicted proteins | sample M_130807_MF_Meta_FD_87316 | JGI IMG/M metagenome (GOLD analysis project Ga0114969, IMG submission 87316) | Freshwater microbial communities from Lake Montjoie, Canada to study carbon cycling - M_130807_MF_MetaG | ecosystem: Environmental > Aquatic > Freshwater > Lake | place: Lake Montjoie...
CGTGATTGGGGATTTGCAGGTGACTATGTAGAAGCCATGTGGCTCATGCTTCAACAGCCCGAGGGGGATGACTATGTAATTGCCACACAGCATACACACACCGTCCGCGAGTTCCTTGATGTTGTGTTTGAAGAAGCAGGGCTTGATTGGCACAAGCATGTGATTATCGATCCCAAGTACTTCCGTCCGAACGAGGTACCCTTCTTGCTAGGAGACCCTGCAAAGGCGAAAGAGAAACTTGGTTGGCAACCCAAGGTAGATATGAAGTTGCTTGCGCGAATGATGTACAAGAGCGATATGGCAGAGTTGACAAAGCAATTGAATGTAGGCATAACCCCATGACATTACCACATGAACAACATCGTGCCATAATTCAGACCAAGGAATTTCTCTACTCCCTGATGGATCCAAAGAAGACTCCTAAGGTTCCTCGCACAATTAGAACTACTGCATGTCAATTGCTTAGGCATTTCCCAACAGACTATGATGCAGACATCCTACTTCGATGCCTTCATACAGAATGGCTTGGAGTAGATTCCGATTCTGCAATCCATGATCCCGTTGGGGCATTCGATCCAATTTATCAGAAGGAAGTATTCGATGGAGTCACAGGAAATGAACATCGTTGATCGTCTAACACTTGCATTGGAAATGGCTGATCATAATCCACAAAATACATCAGTCCTTATTCGAGATGCGCGAGATGAGATACACAAACTACAAGGACTTGTATATGCATATCCGAAATTCGAACCGTATCTTTCCGATGGAAGAACATGGAGGGCAGAATATGAAGAACTCTATTCTACGATTGCTGCCTTTAGTGTGGAAGACTTTCTTCTGTGGAAGAATGCGATGCAGGAGTAATACACATGACACCATTTGATCAAAATAAAATAGGAGAGTTCTATGCAAGTCTTCATGCACTTGTCAATGACTATCGTAGGCTCGAAGAGTTTCATGAATCTGTGATGAATGGTAATCACATATCTCGCAATGGAACAGTGTACTCACAGCAATTGATGAGTGGCTCAGGGAATATGACAGCAGCAGAAGCAGAAGTGATTCGCCTTAACAAATTGATGTTTGAATTGAAGACTCAGAATGCTGTCCTCCAATCGACAGTAACTTCACTTCAAGCAAATTCTCCCAAAGCCGCAAAAAAGAAGTAATGTCATAATTGGCATAGGAATTTATAATGAACGACACCACAACAGGACAATGGATTCTTCGATGGGATAAGCACCCCACAAAAACAATCATATTCACAATGCATCATCCACAGGTATTGGTATGGGGCACAGGCTTTCAGGGGCTTGATGATCCACCACCGAAGGCAGTAGTTCACAATACCTCCCGAGGAACATGGACACTTGATTTAGATAACGAGAATGCTTCCACTAGCCTAGGCATCGAATATGCAAGGGAAATTTGGAACGCACTTCTTGATCTTGGATGGACACGACAGCAATAAAATTATTATTGGTCACTCAGTGATGACCGTCTGCATTGACAATTGATGTGGGATACTGTACAATTGAAGTATACAACCGAAAGGATCCCATTCGAATGAGTCACTTCTATGCTGCTATCTCAAAATCTGCGCGTAAGACTACACCCACGGCGCGAGGTCATCGTTCAACGGGAATCGAGACCGTAACACAATCGTTCAAGGGACAGATTCGCACCGTTCTGTGGTATGATGCCGTAACCAATCAGGATATGTACAAAGTCATACTCCAACCACATGGAACAAGTAGTCATTATGGATTGGTTCTCGCAACGGGAGCAATCAATTGTTGATGCCATTACAGGACACCCAATAAGATGAACAAAAACCCAATATTTAATAGCACAATCAATCGACTGACTTTTGACAAAGTGAATCTGCCAACAGCGGTATGGGGAGATAAGGATGCGGCAGTATTGAAACTGCTTGATTGGCTAGAGGCTGCTCGAAAAGTTGTAATCTCGCCCTATTCGAATCCAAACTTCAGTTATGTTGGAATGATGCTGCCTGTCCTTGAGATGTATGATGGTCGCAGATACATTCGTGTTGACAAGGTGCATTCGGATAGGCGATCAGTCTATGCATTCATCGACAAGACGAATGGAGACATCCTACGGGCTGCTGGCTATAAGAAACCCGCCAAGCATGCCCGAGGTAATATCTTTGATCAATGGAATGGTACTTCGATGATTGAACCCTATGGGATCATGTATCTACAATAACTCCACAAGGAACCCTATGAACACCAAAGACTATATCAGCATCTTATCCGTTGCAACCATTTCCGCATTCTTTATTGTATTTGTCCTAACGGGCTGTTACTTAGCACTCTACCAATACCTGCGAGATACGGGAATTACCTTTTGGCAAGTGGTACTGCTCTATACTACCGTTTCGACAACCCTAGGAATTCTGAGTGCAGCGGTCAAGTTGAAAAAGAAGCACTGATTTGATCATGTTGTTGGAGGTACGGACACAGAAGCCGCTGCGGCGGCTTTCTTCTTTTCCTCTTCCAATTTCTTAAATCCATTTTTTTCTTTGATTTTGGCAACAATCTCTTTTGTCAAATCAGATTGTAGATTTGCTGCAATACCATCAGCACCAAAGATTCTTTTCTGTTCATCTTCGGTCATGGTCTCTTTAAGAATCTCAATCATTTCCACGATTTCCCGAATCGCAATACTATTGCGTTTGCTATTGATTGTAGACCATGCGATCATTCCAACTGCACATACAAAGGCACCTATGAGTAGGACTGCACCCACCATTGCGATCTCATCCATATATCGCTGTGATGCCGATGCAAAGCCAAGCATAAGGGCACCGAGCAGTGCAAGTGCTCCACCATACCCCTTGTTCAAGAAGAACGCTACAGCGGCTCCTGCTGCGATTAAAAGGAAGCCGATAACCCAAAACATGGTGATGTACCCATAGAGGCGTTCCATTGCGGCAATCTTTGCCCCGTCCATTGCAATTCGTAAATTGGACAACGAGGTTTCGAGTTTAGAAACCTCAGAGGTAAGGTCTTTGAGAGTATCTGTTTCTTTTGATATGGCGGCAGCAGACTCAATAATATTATCTGCTTTGATGTCGATTCTGTTTGATGCGCTATTGTCATCAGCAACAATTCCCTTGGCAGTTTTCTTGATGTCAAGAGCATCTTTCTTGATGGCATCAATATTATCGTTTGTGTGATCTACGATAGAGTTAAGAGTGGTAGATGATGAGCCATTTGATGGCTCAACGGTAGGGGTGGTTGTACAGGCTGTTATGTTGATTGCAAGAAGTATTCCTGCAATAAGATTGCATATTGATTTCATACTCTTATTTATGGGCATGATCCCCATGCAGCAAGCAGTACTCCCAAGTCCTGCCCATCTACAATCATATCTCCCGTGATGTCTGATGATGCTGTTCCCCATGAAGATAAGAGTTTGCCCAAATCACTACCATCCACAACCCTATCACTATTAAGATCGGATACACATGGAGGGGGAGAGGCGGCAATTACGGCGGCTTCTGCATTCAGCATTCCCCATCCCGTAAGAGTATCGAAGCCAACGGTTCCCATATCTTTGCATGTGGTTTTCATAATCGTTTCCACTTGGTCTGCTGAAAGAGATGCATTTGCAGAAAGAATCAGTGCTGCTACTCCTGCTGCATATGGTGAAGAGAATGATGTGCCATCTACGGCGACATAATCACTCGCACCATACCCATCTGCTCCTGTTCTGTCGGTGGTATAGATCGATTGCCCTGGTGCAACAAAGGCAATCTTTGAGCCATATGACGAGAACGATGCTTTCTGTCCGTTTCGGCTGCTTGCACCAACTGCATTGACGCTCAATGTGCTTGCAGGAAAACCTATAGTTGTATTTCCCGAATTGCCCGAAGAGGCAAAGTTTACTACCCCTGCATTTCGTGCTGCTGTGTATGCAGTTGCCATTGCGGTCGATACTGTTCCATAGTCATTGCTATTGTTGGTAACACGAACACCGTTTGCAATACCCCAATTGATGGCATTTACTGTCCATGATGTCTGTCCTTGCCATGATCCATTACATGGAGTGATTGATACACCCACCTTTGCAGATATAACTTTGCAATTTGGAGCAACACCAACAGTTCCTATAGAATTGTTGATGATGCCCGTAACACATCCTGCAACTGCTGTTCCGTGATTGTCGCATGAGTTGCTCGGTTCTCCACCCGCGATACCATTCACTACACTTGTGGTAAAGTCACGCCCTACCAATTGATTGATGTCGGGATGGTTTTGCTGTATGCCTGTTTCGAGAATGAGTATCTTAATGGTCGATGATCCCTGTGTGATCGACCATGCATTGGAGGTATTCATGTCAAAATCGACAAGTCCTCCTGATGTTCCTGTATTGCGATGACCCCAACACTGAGAAAATCCTGCATCATTTGGAATTACTTCCTGTCGAGTCGCAGTGAACACTTGATCTCTTTCTATGAGTTCCACATTTGGATTTGCAGAGAGAGCCAAAATTGCCTGATTCATCGAGGCAACACTGTTCATATTGATAAGCGTGAGGTTTGGAATATGAGAGTAGTGCTCTGTGCTTTCAATTCCTGATATGGCTGAAAGGATTGTATCCTTGTCTGTGTCATTCTTCCACTGTACGAAGAAGGTGTCTATCGCAGTCGGCTGTGGTTCTGTCTTGCGAATGCCATTTGCGCCACTGAGTACGATCATGCTTGTGAGAAGTGATAAGATTGCTTTCATATTCATAGTGTTCTCCTAATATGTTTATACGGATCACCGATCCATGCTGTTCATAAAATGGCATGAAAAGACTCATACCATAAACACTAGTATGACCAATACCACTCCATCTAAAAATCGTGAGTATATTCTTACAATGGTCTATATGATGGGAACGGAAATCTCTCCAACAATCTTATATCATGTCACGATGAAAGAATGCAATCGTTTGCGTGATGTGGGATGGGCTGAGGTACTCGTATCGTTTCAACATATCGGTGAAAAATTAAGTGTTCGATACACTGGTATCCCTACCGAAAAGATATAACTATGCCACGAAGACAAGCAGTTACTCGTCCGAAAAGACCACAAAAACCTACAACACCCACCAAGCCATCAGGCACACAGAAGCCAATACCGCCCAAGGCTACTCAAAAGCCTATGAAACCTTGACGATGTCATATGTGTCAAATACAAAATTGACTGTTGCACTCATCACTGATGGTTCGTTTTCACTGTGGCTTAAAGTAAATCCTGATATCTGAGTAGGAATCAGATTAGAAAATGTCATCATGAGTATGGGGTTCTTCTTATTGTTCAAGAAGAACAACTTACCATGGTTTACATTTCCCTTGTACTCGGGGACAATCTCCTTGAAGTCGCGATATGGAACTCCTGATCGCATCCACTTAACCATCTCCATATAGTTGCGGAAGTTCTCATCGATGATGAATCTCAATGAGATATCAGATGATGCCCTACCACCTGGAGATTTGATATCGTTTGCAGCAAACAGATGATTGTGAACTGTTGGGGTTGATGTAAGATTCGGTGTCTGTACCGATGTGCAGAAGTATGTAACAGTGGGCACCTTCTCACATATAAATCTGTAATTGGTGCTTGCAGCAAGATTTGTGTTGAGAGGATTGTTTCCTAATGCACCAAAGTTTGTCAGTTCAGGAAGCCAATTCTTGACGCTAGGTGATGTCATTAAGGATCCTTTATGTCATAAGAGGTAAACTGAAATGTTGCATCACATACAATGATCGGTGCATCAGCAACAGAAGAATTCATCGGAATATTTCCAAGACCCGTAATCATAAGCCCATCAAAAACAATTCGTGCTACAGGGGTTTTCTTATTGTTCAGTATTAGCAATTGCCCCGAATCGGAAATGAGATTCATCATTCTTGCCTGAGAGTTATCATTGAAGAATCCATAGTAATTCAGAGATTTCTTAAACCAATCCGACATCTCAAAGTAGTTGCTGAAGTCTTCATTGATGATGAACTTGACTACCAATTCTCCATGGTCAATCTTGTTACCGAAAAACTTTATCGGAGATGCCATTGGCACAGAAACCCGAATGGGTTCCATACTCAAAGACGGAAATGATACCTCGGTGCAGAAATACACGGCATTACGAACCTTGGGAATCATCAACCGAAAATTGGTTGAGAATGCAGGATTCGTATTGATAGGCTGTCTGTTAAGACTGCCAGGAACAATATCATCAGGTATCTTAGGTACTGTCATCGATAGTATTTAGAAAGAAAAGAGACTGTAGGAATTTCTTCCTACAGTCTCCATGAATTTTACTGCAATATGCAGTGAATTTGTACAAATCAGAACAGGTTAGTTACCTTAACAATGCGGTAGTAAATGTTCTTACGAGCAGCACCTGCGGCATATGGGTCAGAAACCGATGCACCACTTGCAATCGTAGCAAAGGGGTTGTTAACAAGACCGTAACGGGTCTTGAAACCAATCTTCGGCTGGAACGAATTCTCGCCGACTGCGCGTACCATCTGTAGCGGAACATACGGGCAGTAGAACATACCTGCATCATATGCACTCGAACCCTTATATCCTGCCATGAAGAAGTCATGGGCAGTTGTCATGGACGAATAAGGATCGATATACACACGCAACTTGCCGTTAAGAACACCTGCAAATGTATTGCCTGTGTCATCAACATTCAGATTGGTGCTGAGAGCAGGAGCATAGTCAAGCACTCCTGCCATTGCGAGAGCAGAGGCAACATCCGAAGAGCAGACAATGAAATTGCCCTTTCCACGGCGAGTTTCCTTAGCAATCTGATTGCACTCACGCTCAATCTGGAAGAGCAGACCCTTGAACTTCTCGACAGACCAACGACCGTTGGAGTCAACATTCAAGTCAAAGACACCCTGTGTCTGTGTGGTACCACTCTTAGCACCCAACTTGGCATTGTTGTAAATCACGCGAACAACTTCGCGATTGATTTCAGCAAGGATTTCACTCGACAGGATGTTGGCGAGTTCGGTTTCGGCATCGAGACCATGGATCGCCTTCAGATCCTGAGCAAGTTCCATCGTGTATTCTGCCTTGAGAGCGCGAGTCTTAGCCTCGACTGTTGTCTTCTCAATGCTGAATGCCATCTGTGGGAACGGATTACTGGCAGAGTCACCAAGTCCTTCTGCCTGATAGGTGTTCATAGCAACCGTGCCCTTAACACCCGATGGGGAGCCAAGACCGTTGACAGGATCAACACCCGATGCTTCAAACGGATCAGTCTGATACACGCCCTGTGCGGTTGTACCAGTAGAACCCGAACCACCAAAGGCGGTGTCTGCTTCCTGATACAGTGCTTCAACACCGTTCTGATTGATATAACGGCTACGCATTGCAAAGATAAGCCCTGTTGGGCCGCTCATTGGCTGCACTCCGCAGATATCATATGCAATCAGATTCGGCATCGCTCTACGAACGAGAGAGATGAGGATCGGATCCCAACGAGCAACATTACCACCACCGTCTTGACCACCGATGGTGGCACCAGAGAAGTTGGTTGGGGCTGTTTCCTTGAGATACTGCTCTTGGTTTTCCAAAAGCATGGTTGTAACTACTTTGCGATAATTATCCTTGATTGCAGGAAGATCTGCGTGTTCAAGAATGGGTTGCCACTTCTTCTGAAGTGCTTCTGAGATTGTGAGTTCCATTATGGATTCTCCTTAATAGTGCTTTGTTGAAACGAACAAGATATTTAGCGTTAATGCTATTTACCTTTTTGCAATACGGCGAAGCGTGTCGGTATAAGCCTTCATCGATTCGCTAAGATTTTCGATTTGACCTCCAATGGAGACCTCATCGATACTTTCCTCGGCAGTAGCAGCATTCTCTTCCGTGTGGTTGAGTTTAGGCTTGCCACTGAAATATGATTCCTTGATGATTTCTAACTTGCTGCGAACATCATCTTCATCGGCACTAAAGGTTACGCCTTCCGTAAGAGTACGGAAACGCTCCTTTTGTGTAACGGTAAGATCGGATGCCATTTCATCAAGAATTTGTTCTCTGCGATAGTCCTTGACTGCTTCGGTCAACTGAACATTCTTCATGATCTCTTCATCAAGACGAGTCTTGAGGTTTTCGGCAGTCTCAGCCATCTGATCTGCAAGATCAATCTTGTTCTCAGGAACATTGATATCGTGCTCAAGGAAAAGGTTGCGAAGACTGCTCATGAATTCTTCAGCAACTTCGGTACGAATACCCTTCTCGATAGCAATACGGTTTTCTCCGAGCCATTCTTCAATGACATATGAGAGATACGAATCCAACTGCTCGGTAAGAGCGGTCTTGTTCTCATCGATGCTAGAAGTAAGGCGATTGCTGTACTCCTCTTCCAATTCGGATCGAATTTCTTCGGTTCGCTCATTGAGAGCAACTTCAAAGATTGTCGATGCCTTGGTCTTGAAGTTCTCGCTGAGTTCTTCGCCATCAAACATGGCAGTCATATGAACATCAACATCTTCGCGCATTGCCTTCTTGGACTTAACGCTCGAATTGAACTTCGACTTGGCATCGCCACCTGCGGCACCAACATCAACAGGATCAGGGATGATTGCTCCCTTGCCTGTGCCGTCCTTGTAAAGACCTGCAAACTTGCCCTTACCCGAACCCTTAGCAAGAGGAGAAGTATTGGCAACCTTTGAGGTTTCCTCTTCTTCTTCTTCTTCTGCCATGCCCTTCTTAGCAGCAACATTTTTCATTTGCTTCTGTTGGGCACTTGATGGGGCTTCTTCTTCGATTGAATCAGTCTCTTCTTCAGCGACTTCGTTTTCATCTAGAATGACTTCTTCAATTTCTTCGTTCTGATAATCCATGGGATTCTCCTTAGGTACTGTTTATTTATACTGTCACAAAACTCGGTTCATAACTTATTGATAAAACGCTTAAACGCATTAACCATCTGCTCTTCCAATTTACGGGAAGATGTCTTTCGAATGGTTTCTTTGATCTCATCAATTTCTCTTTGAACAAGCAGACCATTCTCAAAGATCCACTCGCGACCTTCCATCACTCCTCGGACAAATGCCTCAGGAGCGGATGGGTCTGCTACAATATCGGCGGCTGTTGATAGCCGAAAGTCATCTTTGACATAATTGGCACCGTTTTTCTCTTCAATTGAGCCAACTCCACGGGATGAAACGCCCAACTTGGCACCCTCATCCATTAAATTCTTTACGATTTTGCCGTAAGGGGTATCCATGATCTTTGCTTTGCCATAGAAATTCTTACCATCAGGCGACAGTTCACTAATCATATGAGATACTCTCTCTAAATTAATGGTCGGGCCTTCGGGATGTCCCAATTCACCAAATGCTCTCTTTTGTGCTACAAAATCTTTACGATATTGCTCGACCTTGTCCTTGAGCATCTTGAACTCATATACTCGACCATTGCGATTCTTGATATCTCCCTGAAGAAAGGTACCTTCGATGAAGTACTGCTTTTGACCATCCTTCTCTTCAGTTAAAATTTCAATACTTTCGTTGACTTCGCAGATGAGTTTCATATGAATGTCCTTTTAAATCGTGAATTCCAAAAATATACTACCATATGCCCAATTTCCCCCAACCTTAGTATCTAAAGAATTATCTAGGGATACTGTTACTTTCCCCTCTGAAAGTGGCTGTCGTATTGACAATTCACCATTCAAATGCATGTTTCCGACACCACTACCGATAAACATTAGGCTGTTGTTTACGGCCATTCCCATATTAAGTTGAGTGCCTGTAGTTCCCGAAGAAACTGTCCACACTGAAGTATGTCCCGCATCGTTTTGAAAACTACTAGCAATACCAACACAAGAAAGTGATTTAAATAATTTTGCTGTCCCTGATGTTATTCCTGATGTACCTGCAATATCTCCAAATGCAGAAGCAGTTACCCCAAAGGTTATGGAAGTTGAAGTTTGAGAAGTAACACCACCCGCTGCTACCATGACAACATATCGACTGTTGGTATTTACGATGTCGTGTTTGGATATCCAATTTGCTTGTCCTGCCATTGCTATACCTTAAAGAACAAATTCAAGAATGATCGTTCCAGTGCATGCTGTTGGTGTGATCAATAAATTTCCTGTGGGAGCAGTTGATGTATTTGGAATTGTAAACCGTTCAAATACAAAATCAACATTTCCTCCTGCACCCGAATCAAAAGCGGTTGCTCCAGGAGTGCCTTCATATACGAGTGTATATCTTCCGTTACACGATGATTTTATTGATGCCAATCGTGCACTATTGCCTGTAAGGGCTTCAGTGGATCTCCAATAATCATTATTGTAACCTCCCGCCGCTGTTATTCCATTTTGAAAAGCAGGCCCTGTGATTCCAGTGGTGATAGCACCGCTATGTGCAGCCAACTGAAATTTCTTAACTAATCTTTTTTGCGTTGCTACTATCGTTTGCTCTGTGTAAGACATTATTTGTTCTCCTCGTTTGCTTTGGCAAAGTTGACTGCATGTTCATAGGTGTGCTTATTTTCAGATGCAAGAACAAGAAATGCGGTTTGATTTTCCTCGTTCAATCTGTCATATACATTAGCAAATGCCTCTGCATGTTTAACACTTACGATTTGAATATCATTATTCATAAGATTGATATTCTTGCTTTCTCGATCAGAAATGCATTCAGTAATTGTCTTTAGCAGTTTGGTTGCAATGCTCCTGCACTGTGTATTCTCAGTAAGTCTATCGGTTGTGTGTTTAATGAATCGAATAGTACGAGGATCATCGGAATATACTGCTGCTGTTGATTCATTAATCTTGACAGTAGCAGTATCATTAAGCATAGAAAAATTGGCAGCGAATTCTTCCGCAGCCACATCAGTCTTAAACTTAATCGTTACCTTTGCCATTAGCCCTTCCAGTTCGCCTTGACATAGTCAAAGAACTTCTTCTTTTTGGTATCGTCAAGACTTGCAGGAGACTTAGCATCAAATCTCTTCAATGCACTATTAAAAAACTTACGATATTCCTTTTGCTTTGGGCTGAGTTCTTCTTCGGTCATGGAATATTTGTCGCCCTTCATAACAACAGCAGCCTCAACAGAAGTATCTGCCTGTTCTTTTTTAGGAGCACCCATGAGAGTTTTCTTCTTTTCGCGAAGAGCCTTATATTTTTCAATGATCTTCATTGCCTCATGAAAATTAATATCAACAGGGGCAGGAATGATTGCTCCCTTGCCACTACCATCGTCATATAGACCTCCAAATTTATTCTCCTGCATGGCTTTATTCCTTTGTTCTCTTAATTTTCTAGATTGCTCAAGTCTCATTGTCGTTTCTCGATACACTCGGGTACGACCATCAATATCTACTTTTTCGTTTAGGTTATCTTCAGACATAGTGGATCCTTTATTTCTTGAAAGACTTTTTAACGGGGGGTTTGCCTTTTCCTTCAGGTGGTTTTCCTGTTGCAAGTTCTTTCTTCTTGAGATCTGCATCGGCGACCTCATTCGGCTTACCCGCATCAACAGGTGCAGCAACCTGAGAAACTCCTGCGTTCTTATCCTTATTGATCTGTGCAGTCATATTTGCACCGAGTGCAGGATCTTTCTTCGCATCTTTCAACATTCCATCAATGTAGCCTCTTGTTGCCTTAACCGCAGCCTTGGGGCCTGGGAAGAATTCCCATCTACGCCCATTGACATACACACGAACGGGCTTACCAAAACCTGTCCCAAGTTGCTTGATTAGAATATCCTGTCCCTTATACTTCTCAGTCGAATGGTAAAACTCCTTTTCGAAGTTTGGATCGAGAGACATATCGTCTTTAGTAGATCCCGCAGCGGTTGGAACAATCTTCACATCTCCCGCATTCATTGGTGAAGTTGCAGGAGGAGCAGATGGTGCACCAGGAAGATTTTCAGGTAATGCAACAGGTTCTGCTTTTTTATCTGCTACCCCTGTGACAATTTCTCCTGAAAGAGCCTTCTTGAGTTCTTCGACTTTGGTATGAATGCGAGAAGCCAACTCCTTTTGAATGAGGCTCTTAAACTTCGGAGCCTCTTTTTTAATGAGTGTCTCAATAACAGACTTGAGGATTTTTTCTGCTTCTGTTTCCATATACTGTCCTATACCAAGCCAAATTGTGCATTGTCTGGTTCGATTTTGCCCTGATTGCGTTCTCTTTCAATTTCCCGATCCATTTGCTTAATTTCGGCTTCATTGAATCCGAGCACATTCTTACGCACCCATTCATGAGAATAATACTTACCTATGTAGGGTTTGATGTTACCTAACTCCTCTACCTGCGACTTTCGAACTTCTGCATTCTTAAGTTCAGTAAAGAGATTATCCTTCAAGAAATCAAAGTAGATCGATTCCTTAACATTGTCCCACTCTTCATGGGTGATTACCTTTTTGAGGATCAACTGCTTTTTGAGAACATCAAAGAAGAATTCACAGAATTTAATTCTAAGTCTATGAATATACTTTGTGAATCTCACTTCATCGCGGGTGATTTCTGTAGAACGACCAAGCATAAATTGCTTGTCTTGCTCCAAACGACTTACAGGAACCGACAATGCCCGATATAATTTCTTTTGAAAATATATGACATCGGTGAGTTCTCCAAGATTTTGTCCACCTTGCAGGGTTGTAATTTCAGTTCCCTTGCTGCCTTCACGGCGGGGGAGCCAATAGTCCTCAAGCATAGACATATGCTTCTTATCGTCACGGATTTCGCCCGTACTAGCATCGTACACAAGACGATTGCGATAACGGTTCATGAGATCCTTAACATACTGCTCTGCCTTGGTCTTTGGGAGGTTACCAACATCGATATAGAAGATACGCCGTTCAGGTGCACGGCTAATGCGATAGATTACAATTGCATCTTCCAACATTCGAAGTTGGTTGAGAGGCTTGATTGCCTTCTGCAAAAATCCTACTGTTCGCTTGTATCGGCTATCCATCAATCCCGATGAGCAAAATGCGATTGCATCTTCGCTGATCTTGATACCCGATGGATTTCCACCTGCACGGGGATTGTCTTTGTTATACAAGTAAAAGTCCTTGTATCCCGTGATAATCTTAGTACCGTTTTGCAGAGTCTCTTTGGTGTACTCACGAATTTTCTGAATGTTCATCGGATCAACATATCGCAATTCAAGAATTCCCTTTTGAGGGTTCTCTTCATCGATGATTAGATGGAAGAAGATCTTCCCATCAACATACCATCGTCTGAAGATTTCAGTTCCTTTGGTCTCAAATTGCATTACGCGCATGATATTGCGAAACTCTTCATGAATTCGCTCTTTGACATTATCACTTGCCTTGAGACGATCCAATACGACTTTGACAGGAGATTTCTTTTCTCCTACTACAATAGCCTCATTGACAACATCATCGATTGCTACTTCAACAATGGGATCTTGAGCCATCTCACGATACTTCATCGTTAGTTCAAAGTCATTACGAACGGTGCCATCAAGGTCAACATATTGACCGTAAAAGCCTCCCGCTTCAACAGGAATGTCTCCGTCATCGAATGTCGGTACGACAAACGACTTGAGAGCCTTATCCTGCTCCTTCTCTTTTTTAGATCGCTCTAGGCGAAAGCCGAAAATTTCCATTATGTAGATTCCTCATGACCTTTCAATTAGGTGGTTACGCCTTCAACTTCAAAGTACTGGTATGCAATTGTTGTATCAAAGAACGATGCCTCTGATTGTGCACCCATGTCCATCGATGTTTCTGAAATCGTTGTTGGCCAGCAACCTACCATCTTATACCGAGCAATTGGATTTCCCTCACGGGTAAGTGGTGTAATTGTCCAATCAGTCATAAACTGATTCATTGCATTGGAACCAACATTGGTACGGTTGGTATTCATCAGATTCATCCATGCCTCGAACGACTTACGAAGACCATAGGTTCCATCGTTGTAGCAAGAGATCGACCAATCTGCAAAGGTACGATCTCCTGGATACTTAAATGGGCGACCCATGTAGTAGGCTTGGTTGATGTTGATGGTAGATGATGGAATCTTAGAAGCCTTACACAGGAACGAAACCTGTGAAGAAGGATTTCCACCACCAACTGCTGCTGCAACAGCATTGATTGCCCCACCAACGGCTCCACCGAAAAGAGAACCTGCTACAGCGGCAGCACCCTGAATTGATTGGGTGCTTCCACCTGGAAAGTTGCCTTGAACAAGAAACAGATTGTTTCTTGCAATACCGTTGATGAGATTAGCGCGAAATGCGTCGATACTGAATTGTGACATTTAGGACTCCTTATGAGTATTTAGTTTGATTTCCTGCATCACGAATCAGGCACCAACCTCGCTGAAGTTCACGCCAGTGCGAGTGGCAATGAAATTCAACTGAATGAAATTGATGCTACGGTTTGGTTTGACATAGATATCGGCAACAAATCTATTGCTGTCGATCACTTCTCCCGTATTGTTCTTCTCATCGCATACAACCTTGTAGTCGATGATTCCACGCCGAGCCTGTACATCTCGTAAGAATGGCTCAACGAGTGAACGGAACTGTGCACGAGTAAATGCATCGTTGAACTCGAACAGGCTGTACTTAGAAGCCGTTGAGATTGCCTTCTCAAGCACGATGAACAGACGGCGCACATTGATGCGATCAAATGCCGAGGGCTTTGCCTGAGCAGTCTTATCGCCATACAGGATGGTTCCCTCACCCGAGAAGGTTGCAACGGGATTGATACTGTTCTTATACAGTGTATCTCTTTGAGCCTGTCTTGGTTGGAAAGCCAACTTGATTACGCCACGAATCTGACCACGATTGAATCCTGCGGGGCTATACCACGGATCGAAATTCACATCACTACGGGCACACAGTCCTGCAATGTCACCATTGAGAGGAACAAAACGGTTCTTATCGTTATAAATGTCGTACATATACTTGTAACCACTGTCAATCACGGTATATGACGAAGAACCGATGTTGTTGCGATACTGAACAGCACGATCCAACTTTGTCTGATCCGTTTCATTTGGATCCTTATTGGGAACAGAAAGGAAGGCAACGCAATCCTTACGGGTATCAACAAGATCTTTAAGCAATGGGCCAACAAGATCTGTAACAACCGCATCAGCAGCACCTGGAGTGAAGGTTTTTTCTGGCCCACCGATGAGAAGATTAACATCAACAGTTTCTGCATCGGAGAAGAGAGCATATCCTTCTGGATCTGCATCATTGTCTTGACCAAATGCAATCTTCTTATAATCTACCAAGCCCGCAGCAGTTCCATTAGATCCACCTCGGAGATTCCAAATACCAACACCGAAAGAGGTATTTACTCCTGTGTAACCCGATCCTGAATTAAGTGATGAGGAGGCATACCAATTCTGTCCTGTGATAGCGGCAGTTCCCCATGATCCTGTTCCACCAAGCAGCAACTGATTGTATGATGTCGATGAAGTCTTCGGAATTGCTGCAATATATCTAGAAGTACGATTGATCTTATCGACATAGTAGTTGCTTGTTCCGTCTCCTGCGAGTACACCAGGTAGGAAGGAAACTGCTTGGAACTTTTCTACGATAGTTCCCTTGGTGCCCGACAAAAGACCATTGCGATCAATGACAGCAATATGGAATTCATCATTTGATCCACCAAGATTCTCAATATAAGTTGAAGTGGATGGAATTGCATCGAACTGAGTTCCATAAGTCCAATTACTAAATCTATGACCATATCCCGTGACACCTGCTACACCTGTTATTCCAACTGCTAAACTACCGCAGATTTGAACTTCAAGTGAATTGCCTAGGGCACCAGGATATCGGGCAACAAATGCGCCAAGATCCGTGATTAAAACATCACCCGCATCGAATCTGTCATCATTTTCAAGACGAGCATAGTCCGATGAAAATGCACCATCATGTGATGCACCCGTTACTCCGAAACCATTGGCATTGGACATTCCCTCGACTTTAGCACGAACAACCTGAAGATTGTTGCCATAGCCAAGGAAGTTGGCGGCAGGGAACCACCACTCTGCAACCGTATCATCGGGAGTTCCGAAGAGTTGGACGAGGTTATTTTCCGAATCGACAAGGATTCGCTTGTTGCATGGGCCCCAATTAAAGAGTCCTACAATACCTGCATTAGTCGTGGCAACAGCGGGAACAATCGTTGTCAGATCTTTCTCTGTTACATTTACGCCTGGGGAAAGTTGGAATGCCATCTCAGTCTCCTTAGTTAATTTATTAGACGGGGGTATTTATTCGTTTGTTTATTTCACCCAAATTACATAATCTCTTCTGCATCAGAAAGCCAAGATCTATCTCGTCTCTTTTGTTTAGGTGTTGAGTCAGGTTCACTCGAAAGCATTCTAACTGCTTCGTCCATTTCATCATCCATGTCCGACAAAAAGCCAAAAGGAGTCAGATCTTCTTCTAGTTTTTTAAGTTTTTCCTCAAACAATCGCTTACGGACATCCAAATTGACCAATTCTTTAAAGTAGTCCTGCGTGGTGAGCCATCCAAACATGACCAAGCATGCCATCATGTCATCGTTATAGCCCTCAGAAGCCTCATAGGAGCCACCTTTCGCAACATAGGTGCTTAGTTCGGCAATAAGATCAAAGTCGTTCAGTATAAGTTTATCGCCCTCGATCATCTCCTTGACAATCGAGCATCCTGTTCTTTTTACCTGACTGCTCATCTTAATTCCCGACTGAATTCGACCTCCACCAAAGCCCTCACCGACTTTTTGTCCCTTTTTGCCCTTGTTCGAAATGTTAATAATATTTTCATAGTCCAATTCATCCTTAAGAATATCTGCAACCTGCTGTCCCGTATCGTTGATTTCGATCATGACATAGGCTTCATTATATTTTTCTGCAACTTTCTTGATCAGATTGGGATATATTGGAATTGGGATTGTATTATTTCGATAGGTTGCAACAACCCTATATGGCATAGAAGTCACATCAAGAACAACCATTGCATTGTAGTCTTGTCCGATTGAACGGCTAGAATCGACAGTTGCTGCATATATGTGTCCCCTTATGGGATGTTCATATACTGAAAGACCATCATCTGACTCTAGCAAGGGAGTCTGAAATGGGATCCCGACAATCTTGGATGCCTTGATAAGTGTTTCTTGCGATCCTAAAAATTCACACTCATATTCCGACATCCATTGCCGCTCGGAAGTATTTCGGATAGTGGATTCTTTGAACTTATCATCGCGACCAGGTACTTGCCACCAATATGCTGCAATAGGGACAAACTCCGATTTCTTATCCTGTGCATTTTTCCACATCTTGTAGAACAGATTCAAACCATTTGGAGTTGATACGATCACCGTCTTCGAAGTAGTTCCCGATGAAATGGTGGGATATACAGATGAGAAAAACTCTTCTGCGATTTGATCAGGGACGAATGCAAATTCGTCTAGGAGCAAAAAGTTATACGAAGAACCACGAACAGCACTTGACGATGTCGATGAGCAAATTACCTTAGATCCATTTTCAAGAGTGACACTTGTCTTATTCCATTCGACAATACCCTGTTGCAGCCACTTCGGAAGATTCTCATATGCAATCTTCAATCGATCCATAATTTCCGTTGCTGTCTTCAACTTATTTGCAAGGATTGCTGCTTTGTAGTTGGCATTAAACAGAATCAAGTGCAGAATACATGCAATTAAAGTTGTGGTCTTTCCACTCTGTCGAGGAATCTTACAAATCGTAAATCGATTATCAAATACGGATCGTGCAATTTCCTTTTGAAAGTCATACATGTGAAGGGATACAAGTCCCTCATCAACAGTAACTACTTTAATATAGTTCTCAATGAAGTGAAGAGGATCTTCGGTGCATCGAATATATTCTGCTAATTGTTCTTTGGTGAACTCTTGCTGAACATATGATCCCTTGAGTAAAGGATTTCCTAGGTATGCATCTTCATTCATCTATAATCTCTCCACGATCAACTGCCTTGCGTTGCTCACGAATCATCTTTTGCAATTCTGCTGTGCTTCCAACATAGATTGAATTGTTCGTCACTGATGTTGTTTTGGTCTGCTCCTGCTTCTTGATCTCTTTCATTCGGCGATGCAGATCCATCAATTTGTTATTGGCTTCAAGCGATGACTGTATGAGTTGGGCTATAACTTCATATGCCCGAGGCTGTTGACTTTCCTGTGCAAGTTCAATGATTCCCTCAATTGCCTCTTGTGATTTTTCAATAATACACTTAAGATTGATGCGAACTTCTTTATAGTCTTTGTCTGCATCCGATACAACATACTCACCATCAACGGGTATTGTCTTAATCGGAACGATAGCAGTTTCTTCAGGGGTTACATCAATTCCCAATGTTTTTGCGATGTTCATATCAACTTCACTCATAATTTACTCTTTCATAAAGCCCATGGTGTTTGGGGATATTCTCTAATAACTACATTTGCATGTGTTGCACCTGCTCCTGTCCATCCCGCTGTGAGTGATGGTGCATATCCACCCGCAGTAATACCTGCCGCAGCAGAAACGCCAATGTCGGCGAATGGCATAATCGTATTGGTTGGTTTGCCATAATCAGCAATGTTGAAGATATTCACATTCGTATTTGTGATAATCGGTGCAGTCTTAACAGGGCCATACAGATACATCTTGGACACAAACTGTATAGTCGCAAAATTTATCTTACGAGTGCCATAGTCTCCATATGATCCATCATCCCCTTCGGCTAATGACACCGATGAAAGAATGATTGGAACATCAACATCGACATCCATACCTTCAATTGCTTTGAGGGTAAACACATATTCAGGCGTAAAATATGGCAATATCTGTTCGACAATCTGTAGGCAATCTTCCATTCCCTTGGTCATTACACCAACGGTCATGTTCATGTTGTATGGAACTCGTTCATATCTTCTCTTCAGACTTCCTCTATCTGCGGAGTTATATCCCACGGTCTGCTGAACACTATTCAACTTCCGAGAAGAGTCATACTGTAACGAAGTAATCTCAAAGGACATTCGAGGAAGATATGTCTCCAATCGAATTTGCGATTGATCAAAATCTGTTCCGATTCGATCTAGGCGGCGTAAGAACTTCTGCTGTGGGCCATATGCAATAGGAACACGAATGCGTTCCATCTCATTTCCGTTTTGATCATTACGAACAAGATGTATGTCATTGAATAGGGATGCAAATCCCACAACTACTTTTCGAACAGTACCATGATAGAAGTATTCAAGCATGACTTATGGATCTCCAAACGGATTGCTCTCGTCAAAGTTAAAAATGGTGTCTGCTTCTGTTTGAATTGCTTCATTCTTGGCTTCATCTAGGATGCCCATCGTGTCATCCTTGCTTGTAATTGGTGCATACAGATTTGCACCCGCCTTCGCTATGTAGGCGGTTGCTCCTTTGTTTGTTTCTTCGATCCAAGTACCAACAACATTGGATAGAGATATTCGGTACGGATTGCTGATGGAGTCATACGAGTAGACCAACGCCCTCGCAGACGCTCCCGCAGTTGCGCCTGTAAGTGATCCATTCTCGTATTGATATACGCTGTCGCCTTCTGCAAAAGATCCTGATCCATAAATCCCCCCGAGGTTAAGATTGACTTTGAATCCAGTTTCGTCATTGATTGCATCGATTTCAGGAATACCCGTATCGAAGGTTTCTTCAGAAAACTGGAAGAGTTCGCATGTTATTTGATATGAATATAGTTTTCCCAATTGATAAAACGGATTCTCATGCTCTACAAACTTAACCTCAAACAATCCCTTGCTCAGTGGGAAATATAACAAATCTCCTTCGAGTGGTCGCCCAATTCCTGTTTCTCTTTTGAATCGCTTCTTGGATACAGTGAATTTGACACTATCGCGAATTTCAAACCCAAATTTTGTAAATGTATCCCCACCCTCAAATGCGGTGGTGGTATCCATATACATCTCAATCATCTTAAAACTTGTAAATCGGGAATACTTTGATTCCCCAAACAAATCGTCTCTCTTGACTAGATCTCTAGGAATATAATAGATCTCATTTCCATAAATCTTAATGGCTTCTACCGTGAGATCCTCCATGAGGTTCTCTTCTGGAAGATATGTCTTTGTATTGACTCTGATGTATGGATTGAGTGCCATTGTATTTCCTTATCCCATGATGAAGTCAACAGGAAGTTCGCCCTTTAGGATGATTTCCTTTTCGATTTCTTCTTTTTGTTGCCATGAGTCTTTCATCATAGACTGCCCATCAAGCGTAATATCACCTGGTAGTTTGATCCCGTTGTACTTGGACAGATTTACTCCCCACTGCCAACGAACAAGAGCAACAATATACTTCTTCAGCAGCCGATCATTGTAAACTTCGGGATATACCCGAGGATCAAGAATTCGATATGCCTCGATGATGAGGTACATTCCAGCAGTCAATTGGCGTTTATCGGAATCAAGATACATTCGGTTTGCAACCCGATTGAATCGAATACTCTTATCGGGTGAAAGATATTGCTTGAGCAATTGGAGGTATTGCTGAGTCATGTCATATTGGACAAGATCAATTGTTCCGAAGGTATACAGATCGTTCAATGCATATTGATACCGAACATCGAACATTCCAACCGATTGCTGTGAAAATGGAAAAATTCGAGTAACACTAACGATCAGATTCTGTAACAAAACACTCTCAGGACAGTCAACATCAGTACTTGTCATTAAAGCATCTGCATCTGCAAATCCACTACCATCTGCGGTTTGTGAAGTTCTATTGTCGGCTACAAATGAGATATATCCATTGGTAATGTCTGCTTCGGACATCCTATATTTCAAATATACCTTTTCAACGCCATCAAAGTGGTACTCAGAGAAGAACTGTAGCCCGTCATTCAGACGATCTTCTAGTTGCTCATCCGCTATGTTTATTTCCACCACGGGATGACCGTTTGCCCTAAGAGCGTATTCCTTCAATTCCGCTCGGCTTGAGATCATCGAATTGCTGCAAATCGACATTGGTAGTATCCTCCAATGGATATTTAGCCTTTATGTCAAGTTCAGCAAGAGTTCTTACTGCATTAACCTCTGCAATAACCTCAAGGTTTTCAGTTTCTATCTGAGAAAGCAATCTTGAGAACTCGGAGATTCGAGTCAAATAGCGATCACACTGAGGACATTTTCCTGCAATGCTCCAAGATCCATGCTTAGTTCTGTAATTTTTGCGATTTCCATCATAAAACATGACAACAAGGTCTTTGGGGTATTGATAAGATGGCTCAAGCATCTTGAATACCTTGAGCGGAATCTTTAACCCATTGAGAAAGATAATGTCTTTATCATGTTTGAACATTATTATATCGGCAACTGCTGTGCATTTCCTATAAAGGTATCGGTGAGCGCAGCAGCATCTGTCATTGGCGAGAATGCTGTATTGGTATATGACAATGTAAACTTAGAATTCAATGACTGTATTCTTCCTGTTCCTTGTAACTTTGGAGTGGATATCAAAGTAACAGGATCTCTACCTGATATTCCAACACTTCCATACATGTCGGGGGTATCCACATTTGAATTGATTGCCAAGAATGCAAACTTATTAAGTTCTGTAGAATTTACTACACCAACATCAGTTCCCTTAGTAAATCCTGTATCACTGAGAATTCGAGTAAATGGTCTAATTTTTACATTTGAATTCGTTGCAAGAATACCAGGGCCGATGATATCGGTACTGCCAATAACGGCAGAAGTATTGGCAATTGAGATCGGGGATCGATTTCCCTTAATATGTGTCTTACCAATATTCGTCAGATCATGAGAGATACTCAAAGATCCCGCACCTTCTGTGATAATTGGGAATGAGCAACGCGAGAAGATACTTCCTGCAACATCGGCATTTGCACCCGAATCTGCTGCAAATCCATAATAGGATCCCGATACAGTGCAATGCCCAAGACGGATAGTTCCACCGTTATATGCATGTGCTGCAACAGGATAGTCCAAGAACATACATCCACGAGCCTTGATAGTTCCACCATCAGTCTGCAATGCTACGGTATTACCATATGAACCGCCTGAGATATATGGAGTCATACTTATATCACTGAGTGCAGCAGTGGTCGAATGGTTGATGAATGCAATTCCATCTGATGCAACACCACCAACTGTCCAATCGCCAACAAAGGTATTTGTATTGCGAGTTGTAAACAATGCCCCCGATGGCGAGGTGGTGTGAACAGTGACTCGATATATGTCAACAGCATTGATATAGTTCGTAAATGTCTTGTTGAGCAAATTCGTGAATACCTGACCGCCTTCGTTATTAACCTTCAGACTGAAATACTGACCACTGATCCCAACAACCTCATGACCACCAATCAACATATTCATTACGCCACCTGTACCGCTTGTAATGCCGTCAAATCCAGATGATACGCCATTGGAGGAGGTTACACCCGAAACAAGCGAAAGAGGCGGTAGGAACCGAATGCCACACCCTGTGGCAGCAAGCATTGACTGTCCCGTACCGATATTCACCTGTAAGGTAAATTGTGTGCTACTAGTTGCTCCAAGGGGAGTATAGACAGGGAAGAAAGATATTCCCTTTACAGTCTGTGTAACTATACTATTGTTCTCTGCACGGATATAGAGATCTCTACTGATATAATTGTGCCAAGGTTTTGTAAGTGTATAGACTCCATTGGTCAGCACAATATCAAATGCAGATGCAAATGAAGATGCAGAATCATTAATGACTGACAAATTAAACACAGAAGAATGACTAATTTCCTCATTTGGATTTGTTGGTGTCGTTAGAGGCTTGCCATATGCAAAGGTATACTCATTCACCGAATTGGCAGGATCTCGATAGTAGAACGGTGCCTTACTTTCGGGGGCAAGATTTGTTGCCTGAAAGGTATTCATCATATATGCAAAGTCTGTTGGATACAGCGGATCCATTGACAGTTTTGTCGATAGGAAACTTTCGTTCGGATTTCCTACAATGCCATCTTTATAGGAAGAACTTGATGCCGCATATACTGTAAATGATGGAAGAACATTACCAGCAGCCTGACATATACAATTTTCTCCATCCGTACCGTTCGTACCATTTGTACCGTTCGTACCATTTGTACCATTTGTACCGTCCGTGCCATCTGTACCATCGCATGCAGTAGTTCCAAAAGTGGCACCACTGCAATCTGCTCCTGTATATCCAAAGACTACTGAATAGCATCCATTAGTTTTTGTGTTGCTAATCAGGTAAATTCCACAGCCTGTTTTGCCACTGCCTGTTACTCCAATCGGCCCCTGAGATCCTGGCGGGCCAATTTCAATTCCTGGCCCCTGAAACTGCCTATGCCGAATGATCCAATTGACTCCAAGATATGGAGGCATCATTGAAATCGGATCATTGTCTGCGGTGAACGATGCCAATCGTGCAGTTGCATTTACAATACTTGTATTTACAGGTGTATTGAATGCCAAAACATTTGAAGCACCTTCAACAAAAGTATCAGCACTGTAAATTATATTATCATGATCGGGAATTTCGTCAGATGCAAGCAGATGTGTGTCATCTCCACCAATTTCGCCTCGCTTGAGATCTGTCAATCCCGAAGAGTATCCAACACCAAAGACAGTTCGTGCGCGTAGATCAGGAATAAAGAATCGATCAGAAGTACATCCCACTGCTTCATTTGCAGTCAATGATTGAATCGATATCAATGAAGAAACAGAAACGCCACCGAAGTTAACGGGGGTTGCACCAGGATATGTACTCTTGAATTGGAATCGAACAGTACTTGAATTTGCGGCAGTCAAACTACCAATCGCAACATCATTAGTTCCACCCCAACCAATCTTATAATCCTTGTATGTGTCGCTGTTATATGCACTGAGCAAACTATGAGAAGTTGTTCCCGCATAGTCTTCATGCCCTTCAGCCGAGAAAGAGATAATAACATCTCGACTGACATTTCCAGCAGGGCCTGTTGTGCTTGTTGCAATGCCTGTTACTTTGTATTTGTCATTGATTATCGAATACAGAGTCGAATAGTTAACATTGTCAATCGGATTATTTCCCGACTTACGAACTGCTGCACCATCGCAAATACGCCATGTCTCGGGAACAGTATTAAAAGATCCTGCCCATGGAATAATCGATCCAACAGGAGTAAACAGGGATGCCGTAGTCGGTGCCTGTGGTAAGGAATTAATAACAAAACCACTCTTAGCAGCCGTTGCAACAAGGACACCCTGAATATATGACGCTCCATCATATGGTCGATTCGGGCTTAGATTTCCTAAATTTGTTGGCGATAGGTAATAGACCGTACCTGCGGTGAGTGATGTAGCAGTATCATCTATCGGAAGAGCACCGACAAAATCAATCTCTCCCTGATAGATGACTGTTGCTGTTGTAGATGTAAAAGATTCAACAATACCAACAGTTTGTGCAGTATCTAAGTCATCTGCAATTGCGAGTTGAAATCCTGTTGCACCACCTGTGTAAATGACCACAGATCCTGCCACAAACGGATGTCCCGCAGGAACATTCCATGTGTTGAGGATTCTGCGACCATCGCCGCCACCACCGCCGCCGACAAGAGGGATTGCACTATATGCCATTAATGGAGTTCCTACCTTTAGTAGTTATGCTTCCACTATTTAGCGTAGATCAATTGCCCTCAACGAGTGCATCTGTGGCAAACTTCAAATTCGCTTCGATACGCTCTTTTTGATCGGCAGGATATTTCCCGTCCTTCAGCAACTGCATGCTTGCAATACGGGATTCGCGGTAGTGTTCCGTCCAAAAGGATGCAATTGAAAACTCATCGAGCATTGCCCACTCATAGATTCCTTGTCCTACGAACAGTGCACCTTCGGGATAACGAATCTTTAGCCCCTGCTTGGCGAAGCGGTAGCCCTGATCGAAACGAGAGAATGCACGGCAGAGACGAGCAGCAGCCCAAAGGCTCTCGGCTCTCCACGGAGCCGCCTGATATGCTCTAAAGTACAACTGTAGAATGTTGTCAACAGGCTTCTCCATGATCTCCATGATTCTACCTGCCTGATACAGGCTATAGAATACTTCTTCATTCCATCCACCTAAGTCTGCTCTCTTCAGATACAATTCAAGAGCCTTCTCCCATTGCTGCGAGTCACGGTATGACTGTGCAAGGTAGAAATGGTATCGATTGAAATCTTTTTCTTCTACGGTTCCTGATGCGATAGCCTCTTCGAATCGAACAGCATCCTTTTGATACTTTTCAGGATCGCTTGATCGTGCACCATCCTGAATTGGAGTGTTCATGAATCCACGGGCAAAATCACGAGTTGCAATTGGCTCATGGCAATCGACATACTCATGAAGAATTCCACGGTAGTAGAATGGCTTCTTATTGCTTGTCATCTGCGGACGGTGATAACGAGTCTGTCCGAATTGAGCAAAAATATTGTAGAGTTCTGCGTTGAGGGATTCCTTAAACTTTACAGGATCAAATCCTGGCTCAAACACAAGAATCTCATCTGCATCGATCATGAATGCATAATCGGTATCTGTCTTCTGTGCGAGTTGAAGTGCTTCGGAACGGTTATGTCCGAAATTCTGCCATGTGCTCTGATGCAGTTCACCTTCGATACCATTACGATCAAAGAAATCTTTGATCTTCTGTTGCGTACCATCGGTAGAACCCGTGTCTACAATGAGCCATCTGTCGATAAGAGGCAAAACAGAAGAAAGACAACGCTCAATAACACGAGCCTCATCCTTTACGATCATGCAGAGCGTAATTGTTTTTACTTTGTTTTCATTGCTCGGGGCAATTACTGTTTGTGGAATTGCAACGGGAGCGGTAGCAGTATCGATTGTCATTGTTTCACTCATATCAATCTCCATAATAAACGGGGTGTGTGATGTATTTAGGTGAATGATATCCACTCACCTTTGGATGTCAAGGAATTTTTGTGATTTCTGGATAAACCGTAATCATTCCCTGAACCAATCTTTGGACAGTTCTACTGCCATTCGAATGCAATTCCAAATCATAGAAATAAACTCCTGCCTTCACAGCAGCCGATGCAGTTGCACCCAAAGAAACATTTATATTTCCTGTAGATCCTGTGATCGATGTAGTTAGGGTTATTGCAGATGAAGAAGTATAAAATTTTCTCATCTGTGCATATGCAGTATGTCCCGAAAAAATATCAGTTGCAGTACCTCCATCTCCTTTCACCGTGTGAGAGAAAGAGAAGTTTGTACCCTGATCCATGTCTCTATTAATCGTTACTGCCATGGTTGATACCTTTAAAGAGTTCTCATGATAAACGCAAGAGCATAGTATGGAGGTCTGTTTTCATGTGCCTGACCACCTCCTTGTGCACTCATTGTATGTGAATGTTCACCCGCAAAATCCATGACATGCCTAGTAATTGAATCGGCAGGATTTGGTGTATTAGTAAATAGGTCATCTTCATTTGCTTCGATACCACGAGAACCCCCGCCGCCTTCGCGCTTTGAACCGATAGGTTTGAAATCGTGTCGATGGCTTCCCGCAGTTCCACCCGCATGATTGTGGCTTGGCATTTGTGCAACACTAAGTGTGACAGATTCACTTCCACCACTTGCACCAATGCTGTATGTTGTTCCCGAACCAACAATAAACTTATTGCGAAGATCGGGTGTTCCATTCGTACCATTACACAATGACCAACCTGTTGGAATGGAACTTCCACTCCACATGATAATTCCACCCTTAGGAATTGTTCCAAAGCCCAAAAACTCATTTGGCGGGGTAACAATAACATCACCACCTGTGACAGTTAAAGTTCCTGTAAAGGTGTCATCATCATCATTGCGAAGAACCTTAGCATTCGCACGGAACTGTGTTCTGTCTGCCGCTGTAAGAGTACGAGCCGCACCCGCTGCTACAGTATGGGCAATATCATAACGAATGTAATAATTGTCATGATTATGTCCTGTTAGAATGGTTGCCTGAAAACCCTTCAGTGCACGAATAATCCAATGCATTGTGACATATGGAGGAAGATTATCAAAGGGAGTCGGGATGGCACCTGTTCCACTCAAACCACCCGTTTCATTAGTGGATGATCCAAAAGTAGTGCTGAATTGATCAGTACTGACCAATGTATTCAGTGTATGGGTATGTGGTGGGATGTTTCCTGCGAGAAGTGTGATTTCAGATTCACCACCGACAGAGCCAAGAGGCAATACAGGAGTCACAGATCCCGATGATGTTCCGAATACAGTTCTTCGGCGTAGATCGGGCAGGAAGAAGATCGAACGACCAACGGTGGTTGCAACAACTCTGCCATACACCTTAAGAGAAACTCCTGCATCTACTCCTGTAAATGCAGTTGTTGTAACAGAAATTTGGCGTGTGGTTGTATTGACGGAAGAAACAATTCCATCTGCGCTTCCCGTAGCCCAAACGAACGAAAGTGCATCACCAACAAGAATTCCTCGGGTGTCTCCTTCAATCAGGAAAGTTGTATCATTTACAACTTCTGCAATTCCATAATGTGTATTGCCAATAGTTCCGAAAAGGTCATTCCAAAATTCTTTTGCCTTTACCGAACCATCACAAAGTAGCCATCCATCAGGGATTCCTGCGGTGATACCTGCAAAAGGTTGTACAGCACCAATCGGAGCGGTTGAGCGAAGATATACAAGATCGGTAGGAGTATCGCCAACAACGATGCCTGTATAGTTACAGACATATCCCTTGTTGATGCCTGTGGCGATCAACAGTGCTTTGCGAATTTCTCCTGCTTGAATCTCATATGCACCCGAATCAGGATTATCGATGAAACTTCCACCAACTTCAGGATGTAGGAAATATGCATTTCCCGTTGTCAGTGGATATAGACTTGCAAACCCACCTGTTGCAGACAGTCCCGAAATGAATCCCTTGGTAACAAGACTAAAGCAATTTCCTGTAACACTTTCTACAATTCCAAGTGCCTCTGCATTTGAAACCGTATTTGCCTTTGCAAAAGTGAGTGATCCATCTGTATCAAAGCGAAGAGCATGCCCAACTGCAAATCCGTGATTTGCTTGGCAGAAGGTTTTACGAATTGCATCTGCTCTCAACCAATCTTCATGAATCTTGCCGTCACTCAAAGAAACGGGAATAGACCATGGAGTTGATGTGGTGAGTGCATGAGCACCATCTAACTGATCTGCATTTAGATATTTGATCCAATTTAAAACAGGCACCCCTGGATAAACCGCAGGGCCTGTACTACCTGCATATACAACACCAAAGGTAGCACCCGCAGCACCTGTGGGGCTGTGGCGCATCGTCAACTGATTGGCAACATCATATCGCGAAAATGACCCATTTGATCCGTAGTAAGTATAGGAATTGTTTACAGATGCATCAGGATATCCAATCGATGCAAACTTAGAAGATAGAATATAATTATCTGAACCCGTAACACCAAGATTTGTATTTGCAACAAATGCATTCCATGATTGCATATCAGGAGATCTGAGATTCCACAAGAATGTTTTGTCACCCGAAGCACCCTTGATATCAATACCTGCGGGAGTTAATATTTCATCACCATAGAAAGCGGTAGCGATTGCGGGTGCCCCAGTAATAGTAAGAACTGATGTGATTGCTGAACCCGTAATGACCAACTTTCCACCCAAAACAATATCATCAACACCACCATCAGTGAATAGATGAAGTTGAATTGTTCCTGTTGTTCCTGCACCTGCGGTTCGTCCTCCCCAACTACGAACTACACCAACTGTGGTTGCATTCGCTGCGGAATTTGGAATATTAGTATCATGATAGAATGCGGTCATACCTGAGGTCTGACCGCCATTAAACGAACCTTCTGTTAATCCTACACCCGCGACTACAAATTCAACATATCGATTGTATGCCAATTCAATAATCTTGTCTTCAATACGAAGATCATTTGAATCAATATATGAGGTCTGTGCAGACACATTCAGATTGCCAACAATATTGACATCGCCTTGAATGGTGAAAGATCCATTTCCCGAGCCACCAAAAGTAACAACAGGAGGAAGCATTCGGTGAGCAGGAGTACGCTTAGGCGTTCCTGCCAAACCCTGACGAGTATCACTCACATCACTAAAAATTACATAATCGTTTGTAGCAGGATTTGCAGATGCCCCCGTGCCCAAATCTTCAAGACGAACAGCATCAATAATTATTTTATTGAAGTTATTTGTGAATCCCGCAACACCAATTCCAATACCTGCACCAGGATTTGCAGAAAGAGTTACCACGCCATTGTAGTAACCACCCGAACAACCTGTTTCCTTAAGCAATCCACCCGATGTTGCTCCAACATCAACATCAAAGACATTGATGGCACTTACTGACTCAATCATCTCATTTGTTCTATCGAACCATGTATTAAAGGTGTCGGAAAGAACGAGCGGTTGAATATTGATTAAATCTGATGCGGTACAGGACATGTGTGATTATCGTTTCTCTATGAGTTTCGAAACAAGGGATTTTAGGTCAAACAATTCTTGCTCTAACTTATTTATCCGTTCCTTTTGTGCTAAATGTTCGTGCTTTCTTCTCTCATATGCATGTATCGAATCATGGTCTGTCGAGAGAATTGCACCTGTTTTGGTGTCTCTTACTAGCCGTTCATTCTTTACCTTGATTCGGTTAGGCATCATGTTGCAATCATCCTTAGATTCTTAATACGAGGAACTGCTGCTCCTGTTGAACTTCCAAACATAACTACCTTAATCGAGAATGACTTAAACTTAGTTAGGGTTGTATATCCAATATTTGTAAAAGATATTTCACGGAAATCAGTATCGGATGAGGATATGCCCCCATCGGTTGTGGTCAATTCCACATAATCAATATAGTCATAGTCAACCTCACCAACAGGAATTGGGCGAACAAATACTTTCACGGAAGAGGGACTATCGCTGTTTTTCTTGGGATTGCAGAGCGACATCGATACTGTGATGTTTGATGCCTCTATACCCTCTTCAAGAGTTACCTTCTTACTAATATATCTTGCACTTGCTTTAAATGCCGATGCAACATTACTCGGTTCGAGTTCTCCGTTATATTGTGCATTACCCTGTGTTGTGTTTGTATTGTTATTGATAGTATTTGATATTGCAACAATACTCGACTTTTCTCTGTCGAATACAGGAGAAACATATCCATCACTACTTGCACTCATTGTGACATCTACTGATGCAAGTCCTGCTTCCGAAGTTCCTGATGTCATTGGATGATATCCATCGGAAGGAGTAATGTTCTTGTTCTTGGATATTTGACTATATGTTTCGGGTGAAGTAGTAGCCACAATTGATGAATATGAAATTACAGATCCTTCGGGAACAGTATCAGCAGCATTTAATCTAAATTCATTAATGTTGAATGTACCACTTCCACTAATTGCCTGATTTACAAATCGAATACTTCCACTGCTATTAAATTTACACAGGTTTAAACGGAAAGCCAAAGTTTCATTGTCACTTTTGACCATCTTGCCTGTATTCTGTGCCTTGAAGATTGATCTCATCATTGGCTGCTTTGTAATATTATATTTTGAATTCTCTTCACTTGCGATCAGGACGGTGCTACCAACTGCTCCTGTAAATACCGAATACTCAGAAGAGTTTGTAAGAATACTAATTGCATACTCTTGACCAGGAAGCAGATACACAGGATTACTGAATGAAAAATTGGTTTGAGCCACATTACCTGCCGTGATTAGATCAGCCGTATTGACTTGATCCGAGTATAAAGTTGCAGATGCAAAAGGAAGAACCTTTGATGGATGTGGATAACCTGATATCGTAGGACGAACTTGCACAGTGATTGGAATAGTTGTAAGTGTTTCCTTGCCGCTAAAGTACAGATCAATAGACTTTAAGAAAATTCCCTTTGGATACTTGGTAGGATCAACATAGAAAGTCTGTGCAAGTGGTTCTGTATATCCACGAATTTCACCTGAACTTGTAAGAACTTCAGACAGATTTGAAATAACTCTTGAAGATTTTACTGACTTTCTTCTAGTTTCCGACAGTCGAGTAGACATATGCCCATCTTCTGCGATAGAATTATAGTTTCCTTCAATTGCATATACCGCCTCAGCAGACATTGTCCAATTACTTGGATTCTCGATATCGGTACTGTCAATAATCCGAATGACATGGCGACCCACCGAGAAATTCTGTTCAACAAACGAGGAATTGACTAAATTGAAAGAATACTTTGTGGATACTTCGCCTTTGCTATCTGTAACTTGACTTCCACCCGTGCAGTATGGAGTAACATTCACATCGTCACAGAACACATGGAAAGTGGTGTTTGGCTTCAACCCATTGGCATTGATTGTGATTGTCTTCTGACGGGCAATAGGAAGTACATCCTTTGCAACCGTCTTATTGTTAATAATCTTCTTCAGGCTTTCAGGAGCAATCGAAGCACTTAGATTATTCAACGAAGTTCCCTCAACCTTGGCAGTAAGCAACTTATTGGGATTCAACAAATTGGGACGAGTGTTCTTCGAAGTCTGATTTTCTTTACCAAACCAAATAGATTCCCAATCATTAAATCGTGTACCAAATCCATAACTTGAGTTCTGTTCCCAGTTATCATTCTCGCCATCAACATTCACCAATACCTTAGGCTGCTTTTCAGAATCGTACCAATTGTCGGTCGATGGGCTGATAGAAAGTGTGCCGAGATAATTGATAACATTGAAAGGATTTACTGTAACTGAACCACTTGCAAGAAGATTTGAAATTTCAGGAGAGAGTGTATAGTCTAGGGTGTATATGCCTGTTGAAGTATTCCCAACAACATTTGATACATTTATTCCACCCGTTAATCCATAAGAGCGAGACACAAAAGATGGACGCAATTCATTGTTTTCATAATCAACACTTGCGGCAAACATCGGATCGGTATTGTCTGCAACTGCATGACCCTTAAACTGATCAACAAGAATACCACGCTTAGGCATTTCAACATCATCGGTGTCCCGAATGCTCTTTGCCTTTGCCTCTTGCTCAAGAAGATTTAGTGTGGTGTAGTATTCAACGGCTTCAATTCGTTTTTCCAATGCACCAATATCTCGCATGGTATAACGCTTATTTTCAACATAACGAACAGAAGCATCATTGCTATCAAATGTATAAGGATTTACACGAACACTATACAGGGACATTGCATTTGGATCATCCGCAGGAACATCGGCATCCAATGAAGGAATTCCCGAAATGACTGTAAACCTACGATCACGAGTTAATGCAATCTTATCTGTTCTTGGCAAGAAATGCGTATATGTCCAATCAGTTGAGTTTGCTGCGGTGTTTGCAGGAACCCATGTTGTTGGAATAATGTCTCCCGTCAAACTACGATCAGGACGGAAATCAATACAGTCGCGAAGATTGTATTGAAGTGCATTCGTTCTGCTTGTATATGTTGGGATATTTTCATAATCGGGATATGACTGTGCCGTATACGGCCCAAGCCCAGACAGACCCGTACTGTGTGTATAGTATTTGAATGTTGCCGAATATGGGCCTGTAACTCCTACTGTACCAGGAACCAAGGTAACTCTAGCCCAATCATAATGGGCATCGCGCTGACCCGTATCAAAATCAAAATAGGGTAATAGATTAATTCCCGAACTTGCTCCCATTGACCCCGTAAGCGACAGCAACTGATCGACATCAGTATATCCATTGAGATACAAGGTATCTGCTGTGCTGCCTCTACCATCGCCTGTGAGGTCTCTGCCAAATGCTCCCGTAAGAGACTGACTTATCGTAGATAGTGTCTTTGTTCTTCGGAAGTTGGTCATGGAGGTATTATTATTTGCAAACTTCTGTGTTGCAATTGCATTTAATTTCTTGCCACTGGCTGTTCCTGTCACAGTAACTGATAGTTGATTTGCAGCAATACCCCGTGCAGCAGTTCCTCCCATGGGTTTTCCATCTTGATCAAAAACAAGAATGTCGGCATTTGGCAAAGTAACAATCGCGTTGTTAGGAAGAGGAAATTCCATCCCAACACTATCATATGAACTAATATTAAATGCATGGGTAGATGCACTTGCAGTTGTCTTTGCATATGAAACGATTGCATAATTACCATATGTAAATGCAGTCACTCCCGATCCTTCGGGAATTGGATATAAAAGAGATCCCTGACTCTGTCCTTCAAGAGTGGCACTACCACCTGTAATCGCAAACAAATGGCTTGTGGTCGATACCTTGCCATTCATAAACACACGAGTAACATCTGAAAATGCTCCACCTGTCAAACTGATATCGTATATCGATAGATTGTAAATGGTTCCATCATAAGGTTCAACTCCGCGAATTCTTGCTGTGCCAATTCCAACACATGCAGCACCACTCGCACCCTTAGAAAGTGTCACTGTAGGATGTGTTGCAAGATCTGCGGTAGTTCCAAATGAATCTGGAATTCCTGAAAATACTACCTTTGTATATGGGCCAATAGATCTGTTAAAATCTCTAGTAATAGTTCTTTCATGAGATGCTCCACGGGCACATGGAATATTGAGTTTGGTCTTTCCCTGTGTTTCAAATTCATAGCCAAATACATATGCCTTACCAGGAGACAACTCTGCTTTCAATACACTAGTTCCACCCACTGCGGTTGGGCCTTTAAGAACCAATTCAAACGGAGTTACTGTATAGTTTCCCGATTCGTCATATGTTCGCCGCGCAAGAGTATCTTCAAGCATTGCATAGTCGGGATACTTCTCAACTTTAACAATGTCGCCGTCAACCACGCGCATAAATTCAATGAATCCGACTCTAGAGAAATTGTCCACTGCCGTTGTATCAGTTGCTGTGAACCCCTTCTGTGATGCAGTAAGTTCAATCATGAACCGATCTGAACCAGGAGCGGCATAATTGTAGAATCCAAATGCAGGATCGTTCAGTGATGTATCGTCAGTAGAGGTGACAAATGACTTGTCAACATCAAACCCAATTCTTGTGGTTGGGTTGTTATAGTTACGAATTTTATTTCCAGCGGATCCTGTGAGGGTATATGCACCAATTGATTGGGCATCATTGAGAACAAAATATCCCTCGACAAATCGAACGCCACGATCAACCGATGCAACAAGTGCATCACCAAGAACATATCCATTTGGCCCTGTTACGGAAGCAGTTATTCCTGTACCGTTTGCTGCTGTGGCAGAAAGAATATTATTGATTCCAAAAGTTGCGCCACCCTCAGTGTATTCAAAGAAAAGAACACTTGTATTTGATTCACTACTATTCTCAAATACTCCTTCAGCATGAACAACACGAGCACTAGCCTTACCCGATGATCCAATGACCGTTCCAATAAAATCAGAGTATCCAACCGAAGATCCAAGGTTAACCTTGACATATTTTACACGATTTTCACTGATCTGCCCATCAAGAACAATGCTGCCTTCTTCAAATATATGAGAACCAAGACGCTCGACTTGGTTCTGTAGAAGTGTCTGTATCTGTGTCAGTTCTCGTGCCTGAACACCATATCCAGGACGGAACATGAGACGAAGAAACTTCTTGTCCTCGCTAAAATCGTCATAGTAAGGATCTACATTAAACAGACTTGGGTCGTATGATGGCATTTATTTCTACCTTAATAGTCAATGACTATTTTGATTTCTTCCTTTTGTTCAAAACCGCGCTGAATCGGCTTCATATTCTGTATGTATAGGATATCTCCCGATCTATATTTAAGTTCACCTGTGTGAAGAACTGTTGTCACACTTGCAACCCCATCACTATAGTTCGATGTCATTCCCGCAACAATATTTCCCTGCGTTCCCGAAACTCGGAGTGTTCCTGTTGTGCCTGAAGCACCCACACTCCAATCCATAACATAACCATTTGCTGAGTTTGTTGTTCCTGTTCCACCAAATACCTGATAGTTATCCTCAAAGAATGAAGCAGAATCAAATTGATTTGAACCATCCCATGCCATAAGAAGCGAGGTGGTTTGATCATATGCATCAACTCCATCCTGAACAAGGCTGTCTATTGCTACAATTTCACCAATTCCACTTAATCCTCTTTCCGAGAATCCCGAATACATTTGATCTGTTTGGTTGATTCGCTCGCCATACTTGAACTCGCCTTGAACATTTTCCAAATAAAGGTATCCCGACAGATTAGAACCCAATTGAGGTTTCCAATCATATATGTCTGCGGTTGCTCTTGATGGAGGAGTTGAAGTTGCATAATTGCCAATTCCATGAGCAATATATCCCTCAACGAAATCGTTTCCCCCACCCGTAAATGTAGTATCGGTTGGAGCAAGTTTGAGTTTAAGGAGTCTCCTAGATTCCGATCCCGCAAGGGTTCGTTCATCAACAGTCATGATCTTCAGCCCACTGACTGTGCCATTATATTCAAATTGACCATTCTTAATATTGGTCAATACTAACTGATTGGTTCCACTATGCCCCGAAACTCCCACAACCCATGAAACAACTTTGCCATATGCACCATCAAATCCTGCGGTTGCTTGTTGAGCAGCAGTAGATCCGACATTAAAGGTTCCCGTAAGACCTGGCTGAAAGAACCGAAGCCGAACTTGCTTTTCTGCAAGAAGTGGATTGAGAAGAAGTGCAAATTGCCGATATTCATTTTCGGTACTTACAGCCCCGCCTTCGTTTCTTGAATATTCCTTGGAGATCATGATTGAAGATGCGCCAAGTTCTTTAACAGGATTTGATCCATGCCCACCTGGTGGAGACATGATAGGCGTTGCCAAGTCTTCAAGATTTACCTTGTTGGTAGGAACAAAAAGCCCTTCAACAAAATTAAGAGAGGCAAAGGTGTAGTTTTTTCCACCATCAACCAACTCAATCGAATCAATCATTTTTGTTATTTCAAAAAATTCAGTGCATGATGTAACTCCACTCGTTGCTGTCGCTCCAAATCGAATTGAAACTTCAGCCGATGTGGAATATGGATTTCCACTATTGAGATATGAGGTGCCATCGCCAACTACTTGAATATTCGGAACAATTGAAAATTCGCTCGCATTTGCTCCACCTGAAATACTACTAGAGAAGGGGTAGTTGACATTAACAAATGCAGAATTTCCACCACCACTTGGAACAAAATTAGTAATGACTCTTCTCTGACCTAATCCCTGCCCACTATCAATAGACAGAACCATGTCGGTATAATAATCTGCCTGTAAGAACAGGTAAGGCGATGAAAGAGTAATTCCTGTAGCACTCAATCCAACATCGGCAACAACCGTATTGTCTATATTTGGAAAAACACATTTCTTTGAAACAACAAAGGGCTGAACATCAGGATTAATCTTGATATATGAGATCTCGCCATCGACAGCAGATTCTTGAGTAGTCCACTGTAGGATTCGCTCATCACTTGTTCGCAGGTATTCAATATACTCAACGGGCATATATCCAATGCTATCACCCTTAGTTTTTGTCAAGAACTTACGCTTTGATTCTGGAATCTGATACAAGAACTTCCAACGATAGTTGTCTCCAAGTTTTCTGATACGAGTATCTGTATGGGTTGGGGCAACCATAGAAGGAGAATTATTATTGTTATCGATGCACTTATAGACTCTTTCCTCATCCACTAAAGCATAGAATGGTGCGGGATCAAAGTCATCAAAGAGATCCAAATCGTCTCGATATGAAGTATAGATTACTCCTGCCGACCAATCGTATCGTCTCACAACAAGCGATACATCAGCACTGTCAATTCTTTTATGTGCAAATGCAGATTTCCAAAAATCCGTATCATCCTTGACACTATCCACACTTCGAGGGGGATTTGTATCATCCGTCCACGATTGTATTTTTCCAATAGATAAGAAAAGATTGTTTTCATCAACATCTCCGTAGATTCCAAGAAGGGCATCTGCGGCTATGCGTTTGTGGTTTTGTCGAAATGGGTCACAGGATCCTGGCATTGCTTTGTATTTAGACTACTTCCGTGAGTGGGTTGGCTATGAATGTATATGCAAAAAGTACAATCGCCTGTGTTCCAGGTATGAGCCTGTCCTGCTCGTCATACATTTCGAGTTTCAGTGTATGCCTCCCATCAGCAACATTGCTCAGAGAAACTCTTCTCGTATTAATTCCTGTTGTAACCTTAAGACGATTATCTAAGAAAATCTTAATGGTTTTTGCATTAAATATAGACAAATTTGCTTCATTTAAAACATCAAACGATACAGTGAGGGTTCGGAAGAATGGCAAATCCTCGGTATTTGTTCCGACAGGAACTGTTGGATTGTTTGCAATTGAACCCGATATTGGACTAATGACACTAAAAGTTGGTAGTGCGGGGTTTACAATCGATTCGCTTCGGCAGTCAAATTCCTGCCCCTGTGGCATATTAAAGAATGCCCGTGTGGTGATTTTACGGAATTCACTCTTTTCATCATATTCGAGAAGTGCATATTTAAAATCATCTGGTTCGGTGTAGAGGGGAGGAGTTGGGGTTATAGTTGACCGCAAATCGGCTTCCCAATCACGCATAGCAGTTAGTCCGTTTTCTTTCCGATATGACCACTCATCCCATCCTCCGTCAACATTGACGAAGTCCTCAAGTTGAGTATTCCA
>Ga0114969_10000390_pt1 | contig 37607 bp, 32 predicted proteins | sample M_130807_MF_Meta_FD_87316 | JGI IMG/M metagenome (GOLD analysis project Ga0114969, IMG submission 87316) | Freshwater microbial communities from Lake Montjoie, Canada to study carbon cycling - M_130807_MF_MetaG | ecosystem: Environmental > Aquatic > Freshwater > Lake | place: Lake Montjoie...
CTTCAGCCACTCCACGCCATACTTCCATTTCTGCTTTGTGCTTGCTTACAGCATATCGGGTGTTGAGTTTGTTATTTTCCCACTTGTGTTTTTCCGAAATTAATTCAGAAGTCTCAGTTCTTCCGAGCGAAGCAACTGAACTCACATAAAACAGCTTCTTCACTCCTGCAGTCAAACACTCATTCACCACATTGGCGGTTCCTTCCACATTTGTTTTCATCATTCGCGCTTCATCCTTTTTCGAGAATGAAACAAGGGCGGCGCAGTGATACACTTCATCACAGTCCATCATTGCATCTTCCAGTGAAAACACATCAAGTATATCGCCTTTTACCCATTCAATATTTTCAGTTTCAAGAGAAATTGCAGACCTTTTTTTTTCATCACGATATAATGCGCGAACAGAAATATTTTCCTGTATTAAACTTTTAATTAAATGCTGACCTAAAAAACCGGTTGCTCCGGTGACCAATACTTTTTTCATCAGGCAACGAAAGTAATTCAGAGAATTTCGTGTGAAACTGTTTACTTGTTATTCTATCGTAACCAGAGGGAAATTATTTTCCCACCTCTTTTTTTTAATAACTTACCGCCAACAACAAACAACCACCAATTACATTTGCTGCTCAACTTTTCTATTGAATGAGCGATGCCATTAAGCACGAGTGCGGAGTAGCACTGATACGATTACTGAAACCGCTTGATTTTTATAAGGAGAAATACGGCACACCACTTTACGGGCTGAACAAATTATACCTGCTGATGGAAAAGCAGCACAACCGCGGACAAGATGGCGCGGGAGTGGGAGTAGTAAAATTAGGTTTGAGCACGCGCGCACATTTTATGAATCGTCAACGCTCGAATTCACCACAGGCAATTTCAGAAATATTTCAGCAGATAGGTTCCAAGATTTCAGAATTGAAAAAACTGAATCCTGAGTTATTTGATAACACCGAATGGCTGAAAAAAAATGCGCAGTTTGTTGGCGAGTTGTTGATGGGGCATTTGCGTTACGGCACGCATGGAAAAAATGAACTGGATAGTTGTCATCCGTTTATCATCAACGACCAATCTGCTTTGCGCAGTTTGCAGATGTGCGGCAATTTCAATCTCACCAATATTGATGAACTCGGATTTTACGACGAAGAAAACAGCGAGCGACCTGATACTGCAGTTGTATTGGAGCGAATAAGTGCGCATCTCGAAAAAGAAATTGACCGCGTGTTTGCTGACTTAAAAAACAACGAAGGCACACGCAACGAACTGAATCAGAAAATCGGTGAGCGTGTAAACTTTCACAACATTCTGAAAAATGCCACTGCCGAATTTGATGGCGGTTACAACATGGTTGGCATGAGCGGAACCGGTGTTGCGTTTGTGTTGCGCGATGCGCGCGGCATTCGTCCGTCGTTTTATTATGTGAACGACGAAGTGGTGGTCGCTGCATCGGAGCGCACTGCGATTCAAACAACTTTTAATGTTCCGGTGGGCGATATAAAAGAACTCACTCCCGGTTGCGCACTCATCATTGACCAGAATGGAAATGTGGGCGAACATGAATGCCAGCCACAGCAGAAAAAAACTTCGTGCAGTTTCGAGCGCATTTATTTCAGTCGCGGAAGTGATACAGATATTTACAACGAAAGAAAAAATCTCGGCAACTACCTCACTCCGCAGGTGGTCGAAGCCATCAATCACGATTTTAAGAATACCGTTTTCTCCTTCATACCCAACACCGCCGAAGTTGCTTTCTACGGATTGATAAAAGGCGGCGAAGATGTTTTGAACGAATGGAAGATGAAAGCCATTCGCGAACCCGAAGCCATGTCGAGCGACGAGCGAGTGCAGGAAATTTTGCGCCGCCGTTTGCGCATCGAAAAAATTGCCATCAAAGATGTGAAGATGCGCACCTTCATCACGCAGGACAGCGAGCGAAACGAAATGGTGGAACATGTGTACGACATCACTTACGGAAGCATCCGCCCCAACATTGATTCCATTGTGGTCATTGACGACAGCATTGTTCGCGGCACCACACTCAAGCGCAGCATTATTAAAATGCTCGACCGTTTGCAGCCCAAAAAAATTGTGATTGTTTCATCGGCTCCGCAAATCCGTTACCCCGACTGTTACGGTATTGATATGAGCAAGATGGGCGAGTTCATTGCCTTTCGCGCAGCAGTTGCCTTGCTCAAAGAACGCGGAATGGAAAATAAATTAGATGAAGTGTATGATTTGTGTAAACTGGAAAACGAAAAGCCGGTGGAACAAATCACCAACAAAGTGAAACTGATTTACGAACCATTCACCGCCGAAGAAGTAGCAGCTAAAATTGCCGAGCTGGTGAAAGATGAAAGTGTGAATGCCGAAGTGGAAGTCATATTTCAGAAAATAGAAAACCTGCATCGCGCCTGCCCCAACCACACCGGCTCGTGGTACTTCAATGGAAATTATCCCACACACGGCGGCAACCGGGTGGTCAATCGCTCCTTCATTAATTATATGGAAGGGAAGAGTGTTAGGGCTTATTAATTTTAGATTTTTGAAATAAGAATTGAGATTCAAATACAGAATGAAAAATATTTTCATTTTTATTTTCCTGATTTTTTCTTCCTGTTCAATCTGGAAGTTTGATGAAGTTATAAAAAGAAAACCGCCGCATCCTTGTCCGCCCGGAACAGTTTGGCTAAAGGACAATTTATATATTGATTTTATTGAAATGCCAAATGCGGGCTACAGAGAATATTTATCATGGCTATATTCTAACTATTCTGATTCGACAACTGGAGTAAAAGATTCGAGCTTTCTTTCTGAAAATTACTATTCTCAATTTCTTGATTCAATATGTTGGAGAAGACAATTAGCATACAACGAACCTTATGTCGAATTATACTTCAGATACCCTGCTTACGATTTTTATCCTGTTGTTGGAGTTTCTTATGAGCAAGTTCAAGCATATTGTAAATGGAGAAGTGAAAGAGTAATGGAAATGTATAGTGCCAAATTCGGAAAAAGAAAAGTTGGAATAAAATATCCGCGCAAAGTCACCTATCGAGTGCCAACGGAAAGCGAATGGGAATATGCAGCGAGTAGTGGATTGGATTTAGATACTTTCCCTTTCGGGAGAGAAAAAATAATTGACAAAAAAAGCAATAGTATATTTTTGACAAAGGACAATTATGGTATTGATAGCACTTTCTCGGTAACCGACTCGCTGGGTTTTCTCAAGGATATTTTAGCGCCCTGTTTTTCTTTTGCTCCGAATAAATTCGGATTGTATAATATGATTGGAAATGTTGCAGAGATAGTTGCTGAAAAAGGAATTGCAAAGGGCGGAAGTTTAAATCACTCACTCGAAGAATCTCAAATAAAAAAAGAAATCATTTACACTCAACCCGAATGCTGGTTGGGATTCAGATGTATTTGTGAAGTTGAATGGTGATTGATAAAAATAAAAAAGCCGGATTGCTCCGGCTTTAATTATTCATTTTTCACTTTTAGTTTCTCACTTCTTCTCAAACACCAATCGCGCATGGTCCATTATTTCGCGCTCGAAGCAAACACGGTTTGGTCGCACTTTTAATAAATCATACTGATAACGGAATTCTTTATCAGTAAAATATTTTGGAATCAGCGACAGGTACCACAAATATTTTTTCCATTGAAATTTGTAATACAATTTAGTCCACTCACGATTTGTTTTTATATAATCGAGGCGACCGCTGCTGTAATAAATTTTCTTTAAGTAAGGTTCAGCCACGCGAATAATGTGTTCATGTCCGTAACTCAACCACGAATCAGGATTGTGCTTGGTGAGCAATGCAAGAATGTATGCATCGCTTCCTTTCGGAGCATTGATGTCAAACTTTTCGTAAGGCAGCATATTCTTGCTGAACACCATTGCCTGCATGTAAAAACGGCAACCGGGTTTCAGCAAATCAAAAACATGATGGAAGTAATCGTCATAAACTGAATCTTGTTTTCCATCTGTAAAATCTTTCACCGAAGCCACATGCTCAAAACTTCCGAAAGCTGTTACAGCATCAAACAATCCGAAATCTTCAGGTGTAACATAGCGCGCATCTTTCAGGTAAACTTCCAATCCGTTCTTGCGACACGCAGCAGCTTGTCCTTCCGAAAGATTTACTCCGATGGCTTTACAACCGATATTTTTTTTCAGCCACATGAGCCAACCGCCCCAACCACAACCGAGGTCGAGCACACGACTGTCTTTTGTAATTCGCAACTGGTCGGCAACAAAGCGATATTTTTTTTCCTGCGCCTGGTCGAGCGTTAGTGAATAATCACCATCATAAAATGCATTGCTGAAATGCGCATTCTCACCCAAACTGTATCGAACGAATTTGTCGAGGTTGGTGTAAGTGAAATTCATTTCCTTGGCTTTGTCCCATTGCTGACCTTCAGTATAACTCTTACTGTTGCCGCGCCACTTTCCATCCGCTTCTTCAACAACTACTTTTTGTTTTGCTTTTGTTTCGGGTATTAATACCTCTTCGGTTTGCTGGCTCATATAAATTTTATTTTGCGTTTTAAAGTTAGGTAGAAGTTTCTCAATTCAAAATGATCTTTAAAAAAATTCGAACAGTGGATTTCATATAAACTACAATGAGAAAATCCGAAAAGGTTACAGAGGAAATAATTAAAACCTACAATTTTGATTTCCTTTTGACTTCTTCCAATAATGCATTCTGTTGTGAAGTATTTTTAATTTTCACATAACCTGCATTCAGTTTTGAAGAAAGTTTCTGCAAAGTTTTTTGTGATTCATTATCCTTTCCAATTCCTACAATAGTGAAATTCTTTTGGCGGGTATCTTCAGTTAATTTATCCAAAGATTTTTCAGGCATATCAAAACCGCCATCGGTGAGAATAAAAATCTGGTTGTTGCCTGATGAAATATAATTCTGCAAAAGAGTTTCAACTCCCAAATCAAATCCTGCTGAAATGTTGGTTGTGCCTCTTGCCTGAAGTGATTGAATAATGCTATCCATCGTTGCGTGATTATTTCCATTATTAGGCGGAAGAATTAATTCAGCCCCGTTGCTGAAAGAAACAATAGATACTTTATCAATGCCACGCATCTGATTTAATAATTTCTCCAGTGATTTTTTAAGCAATTCAATTTTATCATCCTTTTGCATAGATGATGAAACATCCACTACAAACACAATGTTATTCGCGGCAAATTCTGAAACCGGTAATTTGGGTGTAGAAACTGAATCAGTAGGTATTGGATTGGTTGTTACAATTGGCGGAATTATAATTTCCGCTTCAGGCACAACAGTGTTTAAAATTATGGAATCTGTTTTTTCAGGTTGGCGGATAACAATTAAATCTTCAATCGGGGGATTTGGATTTTTAGTTTCTTCTTTCGAAGTGAAAGTGATGAGTGGGGCCGTTGGCTGGTAGCTGTTTGGTTCATGGAAAGTTGCGCAGTGCAACATTGCATTGTCAATGTGCTTGATGTTGCCCGTCATTTTTAACTCAACAGGTTTATTGCTGTCACTTAAAAAAACTTTTATGCTATTAGAAAAATTTCCGGCATCAACCGGTTCATAAGTTACACTCAATATTCCTGTATCACCCGGTTGAATGCCGGTTGGTTTTTGATACAACATATTTTCATCAACATTCACCAGCAAAACAAAAACAGGTTTGCTTCCATAATTAACAAAACGAAAATCGGATTGAAGATTACTTACTGATGTAAGTGTTCCATAATTGTGAGTGGAAACTATTGGCAATGTTTGCGCCTCAACTTGGATTGAAATAAAAAGCAGTAACAGGATTCGCATTAAACCGAAAATATAACTTCAATAACGAAAATCAATTCTATTTATTCTTTGAATTTATTCAAATGTTTTTCATGTGTTGTTATAAATGCAACAACTTTTTCTTCCAGTTCATTATGTGGTTTTGTATCTCCCTCAAGAAGTGCCATATATCTTAGATTAAGCTGATTCACATCGTGATCAGTATATCCTCTTCTTGTTAAGCCAACTTTATTTACTCTTAAAATTCTGCAAGGCGAACCTGCCACAATTACAAATGGTGGAACATGTTTATTTATTGCCGCATTCATTCCCACCATTACATTTTCACCAACATCGGTCCATTGATGTACTGCTGCACCCATTCCGAAATTTGCGTTGTCGCCGGCTGTTACACCGCCGCCGAATTTTGTGAGGGCACTCATCATCACTCCATCGCCCAATTGACAATCGTGCGCGATGTAAACTTTGTTCATGATGTAACATTTGTTGCCAATGCGTGTGTCCTTTCTTTTTACAGGTGAATGCACATTTACATATTCGCGAAAAGTATTTCCATCGCCGATAATTATTTTCCCGTCTTCTAAAAACACATCTCCTTTCGCTCCCATTTCTCCGAGTGCACCAATTGCCACAAATGCTTCGAACCGGTTGTATTGGCCAATTTCAATATTATTCTGAAGAAAGCAATGCGGACCTATGTAGTTATTATCTCCGATTTTTACATTGCCCTTAATTACTGTATAAGCACCGATGGTGTTGCCTTCACCGATTTCGAAGTTTCCATCAATAATTGCGGTCGGGTGAATGTTATTTCCTTCCATCATGAAATAACTTTAGCAACATTGTACATACGCTCAATTATTTCAACCACTTTCATTCCTTCTACGGCATTGGTCATAATCTGCCCTTTTCCTAAAAGTGCATCTACAACATTGGATATAATTTTATCGTGATTACTCATACTTCCCTGGTAAAATCCATAATCATTAGCTGGCTTCGATTCAGGTAAATCAAAATTATCAAACCCGTTTGTTTTCTGATATTCTAAAGTATTCAGATACTTACCACCAATTTTTATCGTCGCATTTTCGGCGAACACAGTTATGGAACCTTCCATATTTTGTTTAAAACTTGCAGTTGTATAATTCAAACTACCTAATGCTCCTCCTTTGAATTTGAAAGTAAAAGCTCCGGTATCTTCAAACTCAATTAAACCATCGTGACCTGCATTTTTTATTACTCCTGTTATTGAATCCAAATCGATATCGCCAAATAAATAGTAAGGAATATCAATAAAGTGTGAAAACTGTGTAAACAAAGTTCCACCATCATCGTTTTTTTTGCCTTTCCAGTCACTATTCAAATAATATTCTTTGTTTCGATTCCAGAAACAATCAATTACAACAAAATAAATTTTTCCTAATTGTTCTCTCTGCATCAATTGCTTTAAATGCTGAACAGGAGGATTGAATCTGTTTTGTTTAACAACAAAAATCTGCTTGTTGTTTTTCAAACCACTATAAATTAATCGCTCAGCGTCTAATTTATTTATAGTCATTGGTTTTTCAATCAACACATTTTTACCTGCTTCCAATGAAAGCAATGCAGTCGAAAAATGATTTCCGTTGGGGGTGCAAACTGTAATTACATCAATTTCTTTTCTATTTACCATTTCGGCTATTGAAGCCGTTGGTAAAATATTATACTTTTTTTCCAGGGCTTCCTTTCGTTCAGTTTTAATATCATAAACTGCCACGAGTTCTGCCTCAGAGTTATCGGTGATATGCTTAGCATGGCGCTCACCAATACTACCACAGCCAACAAGACCAAATTTTATCATAGTTATTATATAATGGGGGCTAAGGTAAGTCAGTACATCAAAAATTGTATAATAAACCCGTTGAAACATTGATTTATTAAATTTAAATGCCTAGCAAGAAATCAGTTAACATTGTTGAAGATGAACGGAAGTAGGCAAAGCCATTATCTCAATTACGAACTTCATAATATTCATTATCTAATAATTGGTGAAGGAGAAGATTTGCTTTTTTGCTTTCATGGTTTTGGAGAAACTGCTTTTAATTTTTCTGTTCTGGAATCAGGACTTGGAAAAATTTACACAATTGTTTCCATCGATTTGCCGCTACATGGAATGACACAATGGAACAATCAATTTTTTTTGAAGAACGATTTGAAAAATATTATTTCACTTTTTCTGAAACAGTTTAATAAAAAAAGATTTTCGTTGATGGGTTTTAGTTTGGGAGGGAAAATGGTAATTGGTGCTTTGAAGGAATTACCTGGACAGATTAACGAAATTTTTCTATTAGCCCCTGACGGATTAAGAAAAAACATTTGGTACAACTTATCAATCTATCCTGCTTGGGGCCGAAAGTTATTTTTGCATTTAGTGAGGCATCCGGAAAAATATTTTGCAGCAGTTAAATTTCTTGCGTGGTTGCGAATTATTCCTTCCTCTTTAAAAAAATTTATTGAATCGCAATTGGCAACAGAAGAGAAACGACAATTTTCGTTTGATGTGTGGTACTGCATAAAAGATTTTGATACTGATGTAAAAACAGCACGACAATTACTAAATGAAAATAAAATTCGCTCCTTTCTGTTTTTCGGGGAATTTGATAAAGTGATAAGACCTGTATTTGGTAAACGGTTTGTAAAAGGATTAAATAACACGCAACTCATTATTCTTCCAAAGGGTCATCACCTTGTTAAAGAATATCTGAATGATGAACTTTTAAAAGCGCTGAACAAATGATCGCATTTCTTTTTATCTGCGCATTATTTTTTTGCTTGTATCTCGTGTTGATGCTTTTGTATTTCAGTGGTTGGATTGTGACAAACGATTTTTTAATCCCAAAATCATTTAAGCCAAAAACTAAAGTTGCAGTTGTAGTTGCTGCGCGAAATGAAGAAAGAAACATTCTCCGTTGTGTAAATGATATTTTAAAACAGAATTATCCTGCTGAATTAATGGAGTTGATTGTTGTGGATGATTTTTCTTCTGATAAAACTTTTGAAATTTTTAAATCAGTTTCTGATTCAAGATTGACAATTTTCCAGATGAACAAATTCGTTTCAGAACAAAATTTTTCTTCGAAAAAAAAATCAATTGAAACTGCAATAGCAAAAACCGATGCAACATTGATTGTTACAACCGATGCAGATTGCTGTATTAGTGAAAACTGGATAATGAATATTGTTGCTGAACACGAATTAAATCACAAACAATTTATACTCGGTCCGGTTGCTTATCACGAAGAGAAAAATGTATTTGAACGAATGCAGTCGCTTGATTTTTTTGGTTTCACCGGAATTGCCTGCGGAAGTCTATACTGGAAAATGCCTGCACTTTGCAATGGCGCAAACCTCGCCTACACCCGCGAACTCTTTTATCAGCTTGGCGGATTTACCGACAACGAAAAAATTCCAAGTGGCGACGATATGTTTTTAATGATGAAAGCATTTAAACAAAATCCAAAAGCTGTTTCCTATCTGAAATCAACTGAAGCAACAGTCCGGACTTTTGCCTCTTCATCGTGGAAAGAATTTTTACAACAACGAATCCGCTGGGGTTCCAAGTCAAAACATTATTCCGATTTCAGGATTACTGCTTCACTGGCGATTATATTTCTTTTTTATTGTTGCTTGGTTGCTTGTGGGGTCATGGCTTTCTTCCAACCATTATTTCTTTTTATTTTTCTGTTCATGGTTATCACCAAGAGCATAATTGATGCAGCATTCCTTTTTAATGTTGCCAACTTTTTCGGTAGAAAAAAACTGCTCCTGATATTTTTACCCGCACAAATTTTTCACATCACTTATGTTTTAATTGCCGGAGTTTTAAGTCAGGTAAAAACTTACAACTGGAAAGGCAGAACAAACAAATAACTGCAATGAACGAACTCGAGTTTCAGATAATGGATGAAGTGTATTTCCTCTGCTCATTTCAGCAGTTGCTTCAGGTAATTGGATGTGATGAGGAGAAATTAAGTGATTCGTTGATTGAATTATTGAAGAAAGATTTTATTCAGCAATTGGTATTTGACGATGATGAAAAAGATTATCTGAAATTAGAATCCCCGGATTTCTCGCGAATAAAAGCTGCGAGTTATGTTGCCACAAAAAAAGGATTGCTTGAACACAACAGCCGATGACCGAAAAAAAGAAATCGTCTGAAACTCCCGCTGCACTTGCTTGGCGCAGATTGAAAAAAAGCACTCCGGCAATGGTTGGTTTATTTCTGATTGCATTAGCAATTTTTATTTCTGCATTCGCTTATATTTTTTCAACTGATAATTCTCCGAATGCAAACGAAATGATTCCTGAACTCGCATTGCAGCATCCGGGATTTTCGATTGAGTTTTTAAAAGTGAAAAAAGACAAGGAAGAAATTTCAGAATCATTTATTGGAAAACAATTCACCGGAACTGAAAACAGTTATCGTATGATTCCAATTCTCGAACATCACATCCAAGGAAAATATGTAACAGTAAAATCTTTTCAAGGTGAAGGTCTCGACCCCGAATTAATGACTTTCAATCTCGCTGATGTGGCATTCGCAAATTCTTTGAGTGATACTTCAGCTCAAATTGAAAACGGTCAAATCGTTTTTAAAAATTTCAAAAACGAACAACAAAAAAATTCACTTGCTGAATTGCAGCAACAAGTAGAAAAAGAAAATTTCATTCGTCGAACTTACTGGCTCGGTACTGATACTTATGGTCGCGATATTCTCAGTCGCTTATTAATCGGAACAAGAGTTTCGCTGAGTGTCGGAGGCATTGCAGTTTTTATTTCGTTGTTTATTGGAATTCTGCTTGGCTCTGTTGCCGGATATTTCAGAGGTGTAACAGATGAAATTATTTCGTGGCTTATAAATGTTATTTGGGCGATACCAACTTTGCTTTTAGTATTCGCAATCACTATTGCATTGGGAAAAGGCTTCTGGCAAATATTTTTTGCAGTGGGTTTAACCATGTGGGTTGGAACTGCGCGTGTGATACGCGGTCAAGTAATGAGTCTGCGCGAACTCGATTACATTGAAGCCGCCCGCAGCATGGGTTACAGTCATGTTCGGATTATTCTCCGTCACATCATTCCAAATGTAATAGGACCTGTGATGGTGATGGCAGCATCAAATTTCGCAACTGCAATTCTTGTTGAAGCAGGTTTAAGTTTTCTCGGCATTGGAGTACAAGCACCTACCCCAAGTTGGGGCAGCATGATTCGCGATAACTATGGTTTTATAGTTTCCGGCAATCCTTCAATGGCAATTATTCCGGGAGTCGCGATTATGATTCTGGTGCTTGCTTTTAATCTTTTAGGAAATGGATTAAGAGATGCGTTGGATGTGAGGACGCAGATGAAATAATTTTCAGGAATTATTTCTGTATTTCATTTCCAAATTTTCAAATCATCTAATCTTCAAATCAACTATTATTGCCCCCTATGAATTTGCAGGCAGTACAGGATGCCTACAACTTACACCCGAAGGTTCAGCACATTGCTGAAAAACTAAAACCGCAAACGCAAACAACACTGCACTTGCAGGGATTGGTGGGCTCATCTCATGCCTTTATTGCCGCGGGAGTTTTCAAACAACTGAATAAACCTGCTATTTTCATCTTCAACGACAAAGAAGAAGCGGCATACTTTCAAAACGATTTGCAGAATCTGATTGAGAAAAAAGAAATTTTATTTTTCCCTGATTCATTCAAGAAACCTGCGCGATTGCAGGAACTCAACTCGCACAACATTCAACTGCGCACCGAAGTATTGAACCGCGTAGTGAATAGTCCGACGAAGAACGAAATCATCGTCACCTATCCCGAAGCGCTGTTCGAAAAAGTGGTGAACACAAGTGCGCTGAAAAAAAGCACACTGCTCATTCGCATCAACGAGAAGCTGGATATTGATTTTGTCACCGATGTACTGGTGAATTATGGTTTCGACCGCGTTGATTTTGTGTACGAGCCGGGGCAGTTCAGCATTCGCGGAGGAATTGTGGATGTGTTTTCATTCGGAAATGATTTGCCTTATCGTTTCGAATTATTCGGCAGTGATGTGGAGAGCATTCGTTTGTTCGACCCTGTAACACAACTGTCGCAACGAAAAATTTCGCAGGTCACTATTGTTCCGAATATTCAAACACAATTCGGACTTGAAGAAAAAACTTCGCTCTTCGATTTTATTTCTGCTGATACCATTGTGTGGGCAAAAGATGTGCGATTCATTTCCGATAAACTGAAAGAGTGCTGGGAGTTCGCAACTGATTTACTGGAGCAGTTACAAAAACTCGGATTGAATAAGGATGAAGAAAACACTTACCTGAAAAATCCACCTGAACAAAATTTCGAAAACTCCGAAGCATTTCTTTCCGACTTAAAAAAATTTTCCATCATTGAGTTCGGTAAACAATTTTATTTCCGTACGGAAGATGAAATCAAATTCGATTTCGCACCGCAACCTTCCTTCAATAAAAATTTCAACCTCCTCATTTCAACCTGGAAAAAAGAACACGAAGAAAAATATCAGTTGCTTCTTTTCTCTGACAATCAAAAACAAGTCGAGCGCTTCGAACACATCTTTCACGATTTGAAAGCTGATGTTCCATTCGTTCCGATTTACATTTCTATTCACGAAGGATTCATTGACCGCGAATTAAAACTTGCCTGTTACACCGACCACCAGGTTTTCGAGCGCTACCATCGTTATCAACTCAAGCAGGGATTTTCTTCCAGCAAAGCCATCTCACTCAAGTTGCTACGCGAATTAAAACCCGGCGATTTCGTCACACATATTGACCACGGAGTCGGCACTTACAGCGGTCTCGAAAAAATTGATGTGAACGGACAAGTGCAGGAAGCCGTGCGAATTATTTATCGCGATAACGATTTGTTGTATGTCAGTATTAATTCGCTGCACAAAATTTCGAAGTTCGTTGGCAAGGAAGGAACTCCGCCGCGCATCAACAAACTCGGCAGCGATGCATGGGAAGCGCTGAAGCGAAAAACAAAAACCAAAGTAAAAGACATTGCAAAAGATTTGATTCAGTTGTATGCAAAACGAAAAGCGAGTAAGGGCTTTGCGTACAGCGCTGATAATTATATGCAGAATGAACTCGAAGCAAGTTTCATTTACGAAGACACACCCGACCAGCTAAAAGCCATTAACGATGTAAAGCGCGACATGCAAAACCAAACACCAATGGACCGCCTCGTGTGCGGTGATGTTGGTTTCGGAAAAACCGAAGTCGCCATTCGCGCCGCATTCAAAGCAGTGATAGATGGAAAGCAGGTTGGTGTTTTAGTTCCCACAACTATTCTCGCCTTGCAGCACTACAAAACTTTCAGCGAGCGCTTGAAAGAATTTCCTGTAACAGTTGATTACATCAACCGGTTTAAATCGGCGAAGGAGCAGAAAGAAACTTTACAAAAATTAGCAGAAGGAAAAATTGATATCCTCATCGGCACACACGCCATCACGAGCAGCAAAGTAAAATTCAAAGACCTCGGTTTGCTCATTGTGGACGAAGAACAAAAATTCGGAGTCACCACTAAAGAAAAACTGCGGCAGTTCCGCGCCAATGTTGATACGCTCACACTCACTGCCACACCCATTCCGCGCACCATGCAGTTCTCGCTCATGGGCGCGCGCGATTTAAGCATCATCAACACGCCGCCTCCTAATCGTCAGCCCATCGAAACCGAACTCATGCCGTTCGACCCCGAACAGTTGAAAGAAATTATTGACTACGAAGTGTATCGCGGCGGTCAGGTTTTTTTCGTGCACAACCGCGTGAAGGACATTGCCGAACTCACACTCAAGATAAAAGAAATTTGTCCCGATGTGGATGTGGGCATGGCGCACGGACAAATGGAAGGTCATCAACTCGAAGAAGTGATGCTTGGTTTTATCGAGCGCCGTTACGATGTGCTCATGAGCACCAACATTGTGGAGTCGGGTCTCGATATTCCGAATGCCAACACCATCATCATTCACGATGCGCAAAATTTCGGTCTCAGCGATTTGCACCAGTTGCGCGGACGCGTGGGTCGCAGCAACCGCAAAGCATTTTGTTATCTCATCACGCCGCCGCTCAGCACACTCACTCAGGAAGCGCGCAAGCGGCTCACCACCATTGAAGAGTTCAGCGAACTCGGCGGCGGTTTCCAGGTGGCAATGCGCGACATGGACATTCGCGGTGCCGGCGATATTCTCGGCGGCGAGCAGAGCGGATTTATTTCCGAAATCGGTTACGATACTTATCACAAAATTCTCGACGAAGCCATCCGCGAACTGAAAGAAACCGATTTCAAAGATTTGTTCAAAGACGAAATCACACGCGAAGAAAATTTTGTGCGCGACTGCACCATTGACACCGATGTGGAGATGCACATACCCGACGAATATGTGAGCAGCGTGGCAGAGCGCCTCATTCTCTACCGCGAGCTCGATGAACTCGGCGACGAAGCAGCCATCGAAAAATACCGCCAGCGCCTCACCGACCGCTTTGGTCCCGTGCCCGTGCAGGTCGAAGAATTATTTGATGGCATCCGGTTGCGCAAACTGGCGAAGCAACTCGGCTTCGAAAAAATTGTGCAGCGCCGTGGCATCGTAAAATGTTTCTTCCTCGAAAACCAGGACTCTGCATTTTACCAGACCGAAACATTCACGCGCATCATCGGCTACATACAGCACCACCCGAACAAATGCGCGCTCAAGCAAACCGAAAAAAATTTAATACTCACCCTGCAATCCGTTCGCTCGCTAAGCGAAGCCATACAATTGCTCGAACGGATTATTGCATTTGAAAGTGTTGCGCCGGAGTAAATTATTTCTCTCACACAGTCATCATGCACAACGCTGTCATTGCGAAAAAACTGTAATCAGTTTTTGAAACAATCTGTTAACCATTCAAGCGTGTAATTTTTTATTTTAAGCTAAGCCAGATTAAAATTGTGTAAATGCAAATTGGAAGCGCAACACAAATTATTACTGAGGATAAAATATAATTACTGCCGAAGCGATTAAAGAAATTCAGAAACACAACTGACTTTTCGAAAAGCCAATCAGAAAAACTTTTAAAGTTTTTGCATGCGATAAAAAAAATCAAACAAAAAACTCCATAGCTGATTTTGAAATAATGAAAGTGAAAAATATTATAAATCAGAATTATCCAAGTGAACGGAATTAGAAAATAGAAAACAGCAATATTGATTTCATTATATGTCGAGCGAGTTGCTTTTGCAATTAAGTTTAAAAATGAAGCAACGATTGAAAAAATGGAATTCACAGTTTACAATATGAATGTTTACTTCGAATAATACTGCTTGGACAAATATTACCACCCACTTTTTTTAACTCTTTATAATCATATTCATCCCTTTCTGCCCCGTAAATATTGCCTAACATTCTTCTTGCAATTGCTCGTTGATTAAATGTTTCTGAAAAATAAGGCGAAATAAAAATTTTTAGTGTGTTGGTGTTTCTCCCCTCCCGCCCCTGCCTGTGTGTTTTCACCAGCAGGTTTTATCAGCTAAATGTTTTGCAAGAAACGAAAAAGAAAATAAAAGAAATCATGTTCGGAGCGGCTGGTCACATTCTGCGGAAAAGAAAAAACATACTCGGAATGCCTGCTAACATACTCAGCTTCAAAAAATATAGGTTAGTGAAGGGTTCCGACATTCCCCGCTTGATAAAATACATATTAGTGGAGGCTTAGTATAGGCTAGTGAAGAGTTCAGATAGCTTAGGGAAGGGTTTGGATAGGCTCGGAACGAGAAAATACATGCTCGGAATGGGTTCAGATAGGTTAGTGGAGGGTTCGGATAGCTTAAAATTAGCTAAAAACGCGGTTTTCTACTTTGTTGCTATTCCATTTTCTCTCAAACAAATATAACCACCCGCTGCCCGCAATTGTCTGAACTGTGATTTGTGTGATTAAATGATATGTGTGATTTTTTTCTCTGCGGCTTTGCGCCTCTGCGGTTAAGTTTTGTTGCTATTTTGTTGCTATTCCTTTTCTCTCAAACAAATATAACCACCCGCTGCCCCTGCCTGCTGCAAGTCTCAGCGTAAGTTGAGGAAAAATTATTCTGTAAAAAATATGGTCATCCAATTTTTAACTCGATTCCTGAGTTCACAATTTCATCAGCAAAGGCATCATTGCCATTAAAATATTTTGTATTGAAAGTTTGAATATGAATGGGCGCATATTCTTTTCTGATTTTTACTTTCATGATTTTATCAATGTCAATATATGAAACTCCTTTAAAATCATCCGCCACCAAAGCAATGTCTATATCACTTACAGCAGTGGCATTGTTATTTGCATAAGAGCCAAACAGATAGGCGCGCTTTAATGAAACATTACATTCATTTAAATCGTGAATAAATTTTTCAGCAAGCTTTATTACAGCATTTTTTGAAGCCATGTTCTTAATGTTTTTGTTTGTTCTAAAAGTTGAAGTGTGTTTTTCTTCTTCAGCGTTTTAGAAATTTTGTATTGATAATCCGGATAGCGACCTTCTAATTGAAAAACATTCATCCGCTCAAGGAATGAACGCTGCTCATTGTTGAAAGTAAGTTTTGTTTGGTCGGCAAGAAATACAAGATTGTGAATTCGTGGTGGAACATTCGGAGTATTGTCTTTTACCCAATGTGCTTTCAGAATTTTTTCCAAACACAAATGAGCACAGAATAATGAAAACAAAAAATCCTTGTTATCGAAATGAAGCTGAGCTCTTTTCAAATCTTTCTTCGATTCATTATTCCAGTAAATGATGTAGTCCTCCTTTTTCACCGATTCAAAAATATAACTCTGAGGCAGATTTTCTTGAAACTCATTTCATTTTTAATTTCCCTTTTCACTCGCCTTCGTTCTCGTCACTTTTTTATTTTGTTGCTATTCCATTTTCTCACATACAAAAAATTATTATCGCTATTCAGCAATTATGAGCTTATGCATTGCAGACAATTTATCTTTTTGTGAAAGTGTTATGAAATAGAAACCGTCACACAAATCAGATACATCAACTTTCACTTCGTAGCCGGAGATATTTTTTAGCACTTTAACTTTTTTACCGGCAACATCATAAATAAATAACTCTGCATCTGACAAAAATTGATTTGAAAAAACAGTAGCTATTCCTTCCACAGGATTTGGATAAATTGAAAAAGCAGTTAAATCTTTTTTTTCTTCAACACCGGTGCAAATCAATGAGCAGTTTTGTGCTGATGTAATTCCGTTTCCGCCCGAAATCAAATTCTGAAATTCATCACCACTTGCACAATCATTTTTTAAATAAAAATTCAACCAGGGCAAAAGCAAACTAAAAGTTGTTGCCTGTTGAGCCTGCGCAGTTATGGTTGGTTGCGGACTACAGGTAGCTTCACCAAACTGACATAAAAAATCATTATCGGCGAACTGACAATGACTTCCGCCTGTTACACTTATATAAGATTTACAAGTTGAAATAAGTGCATCATACATTAATTGCTGGTGCTGTGCAGGAGGTGCCACGCAATCGTTTTCCCCAGCAATAACGATACTTGGTTTGGTAATGCTTGCAGCTGCTGTAACTGATGACGGATTGGTTACTGCGGCAGCTAAAGTTGCCAATGCAGTAATGGATGAATCATATTGCATTGCCAAAAAAGCGGAACCACCACCCATTGAATGTCCCATTATAGCAGAAGTTGGTGAGACTGCTCCAAAAAAATTGGATGAAGCAGTGTTGCCCTCTGTCTTCATTGCCCCAATCAGAAAAGCTATGTCTTTTCCAAAATCGGTATGAGAGGGTGAAAACGAAGTTTCAGTTGTTGGAAAAACCATAATATAACCTTGCGGTACCAATGCATTCCAAACCACATCATAAGAACTCCAAACCATTACAAAGCCATGACCAAAAACAAGAACCGGATATTGCCCATTGGCAATTGGCACATTATCGCCGGCTGTATTTGAGGGATAATAAATTTCAGTTGTAATATTTCTGTTTGCACGGGAAGGGTCAACAAATGTTTGTTGCAGATGCCCAACCTGGTAGGTTTGAGCAGATACATTAAGCAGGAAACAAAAATGTAAAAGCAAAAGACAAATTCGTTTGATCATAAAATGAGTAGTTTTTAAATATTATTTAAAGGAATTGAATTTTAAGATTTACTCGATTACTTACCTTAAATTAATTATTGCTGCGGATAAAATTCAAACTCGCGGTCAGTAATTTGAATTGATTTTCCATCGGCATCGTACTTGGTTTCCTTTATCCATAAACCAGGTCCAACAAACGGGCCGCATTGAAAAGTAAATTTTTTAATCAGTTTTCCGTTTTCATCAAAATCATCCTCTTCAATTTTGCTGCCTGCATAATCAAATAAAACAGAGTGGCGAGAAGAAACAGTGCCGTCAGCTTTGTAAGTTTTTGACTCATATAATTTTCCTGAAGAATTGAACTTGTAACTCAGATACAGTTTTGATTCTGAATTGAAAAAATCTTTCTGTATCAGCGAACCGGTTGCATCGTACTTGTAAACTTTTCGGTAAATACTATTCCCGCTTGTATCAGTGCATTTCTCTTCTCTGAGTTTTCCGTTTTCATTGTAAGTGAAAGCACTTTGTTTGAGCAGGTTGCCTGAAGTATCCTGCCATTTTATTCCAATCAGTTTTCCTTTTGCATCATATGAGTAAAATGATTTTGAAACAATATTTCCATCACCATTCATACTATCAGCTTCAATGGTTTTCCTTGCTTCATCAAATGAGAAAATAATTTTTGATTGCTTTCTTCCATCAGCTATGTACTCGTATTGTTCAGTCAGATTTCCTTTATCATCATAACGATAGACACGAATAGACTGAACAGTATCCTTCACTTCTTCTCCAGGAATATGTTTAGTACTGTAAGCAATTTCGCGCTGCGATTTTATTTTACTCTGAATCAACTGTTCTTTGCTTAAACTTTGAGCATAAGAATTCTGAATTATGAACATTAAAACAAAAAGAGGAATAATTTTTTTCATTGATCACCAATTTAAACCGGTTACAAAAACAAAAATAGTTTTTTGTTTTACAAAATATTTCGGCTTTAAAAACAGAAAAACTGAATGCCGTTTTTCATTTCCGGATAAGAATTAATTGTGCAACACATTCGGTTTTATTAAATCAACTAATTCGCTTCCTGCGAAAAACTAAACATGTTTCCAAGTAAATCTTTGAATTGAAAATTGTTTTCGAGGCGGTGCTTGCTGAGTTGCGAATATTCAGCGAGTCCATGTAGGCAGAATTCCATCAACACCATTTGCTCTTCGCGTTTAGCTTTCGGAAAAAGATTTTTTACCAGATCGTTTAATCCGCTCACCCGAACAATTTCTTTTTCAAACGCAGGTGTGCCGGAAACAGAAAGTATATCCACTGTGTTTGCTTCGTTAAACCAATTGATGATGGCGGCAAACGGGTTGGCGACCTGCTTGGACTTTTTTGTTTTCTCAGGATTGGGAAAATATTTTAGAAACAGTGTGCGCATGGCTTTTCCAATGAGTTGCTGCGCCACGCTCGACATGCCTTCGAGTTCGCCTTCGTACACCAACTCGACTTTGCCGGTGATGCTGGAAATGATTCCGTAAATATCACTGACGCGCGCGCTGCCTTTTGTTTCGCCGGTGAGTAATAACCGGCGCTCGACCACGCTGTATAAATTTTCTAAAGCGGAAATGGTGAGCCGCGCCGACACGCCGCTTTTTTTATCAATCCAATCGCTGTCGCGCGCTTCGATGGCAATCTGCTCGATGAGTTCGCGCAGCAATTGCGGAATGAGAATATTTTGTTTTTGTGACTCGGCAATTTTTGCTTCCTGCTGTGTGATGGCTTCGGATATTTCGACGCTCTTGGGATAGTGCGTGAGTATCTGTGAGCCGATGCGGTCTTTGAGCGGTGTAACAATGGAGCCGCGGTTGGTGTAATCTTCGGGGTTGGCAGTGAACACAAACTGAATATCGAGCGGGAGGCGCATTTTGTAACCGCGCACCTGCACATCGCCTTCCTGTAAAATATTGAAGAGCGCAACCTGTATGCGCGCCTGCAAATCGGGCAATTCGTTTATCACAAAAATGCAGCGGTGCGAGCGCGGAATTAATCCGTAGTGTATCACCCGTTCATCAGCATAAGCGAGTTTGAGTGTGGCGGCTTTTATGGGGTCAACATCGCCGATTAAATCGGCAACGGATACATCGGGAGTGGCGAGTTTTTCGGTGTAACGCTCATCGCGAATCATCCAGCGAACGGGAGTGGCATCCTTCATTTCGGCAATGATATCTTTTGCATGTCGTGAAATGGGATGTAGCGGATCGTCGTTCAATTCGCTTCCATCCACTATGGGAATAAATTCGTCGAGCAGGTTCACCATCAATCGCGCAACTCTTGTTTTCGCCTGTCCGCGCAAGCCGAGTAAAATGATATTGTGTTTGGAAAGAATGGCGTGATGCAATTGCGGCAACACGGTTTCGTCGTATCCTTTTATTTCTTCGAAATAATTTTTTTTCTCCTTTATGGCAATGATGAGGTTGTCGCGCAATTCTTCTTTAACTGTTTTCGGTTTGTATCCTGATTTTTTCAAATCGCCGAGCGTCTTAATTTTGTCTATGTTCATGCTATCGTATGTTCTTCTTTCTGTTTTTTTCGTAATCAACAAACATTATTTCTCCCAAGTCATCAGGCGCGCAATAGAAAGCACGACCATTATTTATTTCGGTGAACTCGCGAACGAATTCCTGTAAATAATTATCACTCGCAATCATGAATGTGGTGATGGGTATTTTCAATCGCTTGCACTGCGCTGAGAGATTGTAACACTTGTTCACAATGATGCGGTCTAACCCGAAACTGTTTTTGTAATAGCGGTCGCCTTGTTTTAAGCACGATGGTTTTCCATCGGTAATCATAAAAATCTGTTTGTTGATGGCTTTGCGTTTGCGCAGCATTTCCATTGCGAGTTCTAAACCTGCAACAGTATTTGTATGAAACGGACCGACTTGTAAGAATGGTAAATCTTTTACTTCAATGGGATAGGCATCATCACCAAAAACCAAAACATCCAATGTGTCTTTCGGATAGCGGGTCATGATTAATTCGCTGAAAGCCATCGCGACTTTTTTTGCGGGAGTGATTCTATCCTCGCCATATAAAATCATGCTGTGCGAAATATCAATCATGAGCACGGTGCTCGTTTGTGTTTTGTGTTCGCGCTCGGTTATTACCAAATCATCTTCTGTTAAATTGAATTCATCAATGCCATGATTGACTTGAGCATTGTGAATGGAAGAAGTGAGATTGATTGTATCAATTGAATCGCCGAATTGATAAGCTCTTGAATCGGAAGTGAGTTCGTCGCCCGTGCCGCTGTGAAAAGTTTTGTGCTGACCAGCACCTGCCTTGCGCAGCTTGCCGAAAATTTCTTCGAGTGCTTTTTTGCGAATGACTTGTGTGCTTTTTCCGGTGATATCAAAATTTCCGTTTACCGGATTTTCTTTCAGGTAACCTTTCCTTTTCAGGTCTTCGATGAAATCGCCCATGCCGTATTCTTCGTTGGTGATTCCGTGTTCGCGGTCGAGTTCGTTCAGCCAATCCAACGCTTCCGATGCATCGCCTTTTGTGTAGGTGAGCATTTGTAAAAACAAATTCAGCAGTCGCTCAAAAGGAGTTCCTCCGTTTTCGTTTTTCAGAAATTTTGTGAAGCGGATGTTCATTGGTGATTCAACGGATTGCTAACTTAACATCCAAGTCAATGCATAGTTCATTTTCAAGCGTATTATTCATCAAAAGCCTGAATATTTGCATAACTCCTTGTTTGGATTTATGTTAGCGCTCGCAAAAAAATTAAAACAATGGGAGAAGCAGAAAATAAAAAATCAAAGGCTATTTACGGAGTAGGATTTTTATTATCAATTGCCGCTACAGCTGCATTATTAATGTTTATGCCCTCATTATTCTGGACTGCCCTTCCATTTGTATTCACTTTTGGTGTTCGTTTTATGAATATCATTTAAAGCCTTTCTTTTAAGAATCTGTTATTTTACAATTTTGCTTTTTCAATCCGATTTTAGCATTCTGTAATAATTCTTTGTTATTTTTATTCAATTAACTGAATTGAAATAATGCTTAATAATATTTTTCTATCAAATCTGCTATGCATTGATATTGAAACTGCTCCGGCATTTCCTTCTGTTAAAAAATTAAATGCTGAATGGAAAGATTTATGGGAGATAAAATCTGCAAGATTGAGGGATGAAAAAGAAACTCCGGACGAACACTATTTTAATCACGCAGCAATTTATGCCGAGTTTGGAAAAGTTATTTGCATAACTATAGGAATATTTTTCAGGAAGGATAAAAAAAGCAATTGGAAATTCCGGCTGAAAACTTTTTCGGGTGATGATGAACGAATTATTCTTGAAGAATTTGCTGCATTGTTAAAAAAACATTATTCATCAGATAAGTATTTATTCTGCGGGCACAATGTTCGCGAATTTGATATTCCCTATTTATGCAGAAGAATGCTGGCATTACAAATCGAAATTCCATCACTAATGGATATAGGAGGTAAAAAACCTTATGAGGTAAATTGGATTGATACTATGCAACTCTGGCGATTTGGTGATTATAAACATTTTACATCTCTTAGGTTACTGGCAGCAGTGCTTGGATTACCTTCCCCAAAAACTGATATGGACGGAAAAGATGTTGGCAGGGTTTACTGGAAAGAAAACGGACTTAACAGAATTATTGAATACAACAGGAAAGATGTTATTACTGTTGCTCAAATGATTTTACGATTTAAGAATCTTCCATTGCTTTCTGAAAATGAAATCACTTTTGCAGATTGATAATTTATTGTGAAAAACAGTGCTTCAAGAAAATCAATTCAGACCCATGCACAGATTATACATGGAGGTGAAGAATATTTTTCTTTCTTAATTAATCTGATTGAAAAAGCACAACACGAAATTCTGATACATGTTTACATTTTTGATTTGGATGAAACAGGGCAGGAAATTCTTCATCATTTAAAAAAAGCAGCAAAGCGGGGTGTCTTTGTTTCGATTTTAGTTGATGCATATGGCTCAAGTGGAATAAACAAGCAAACCATTGAAGAATTAAAAGTCGAAGGAATTTATATCCGGAGATTCGAACCACTTTTAAAAGGATTTAAATTGCAGATTGGAAGAAGATTGCATCATAAGGTTATTGTAATAGATGAGCAACATTCTTTAGTTGGCGGAATTAATATTTCAAATCGGTACAGAGGTACAAAAAATGAAATTGCCTGGCTTGATTATGCAGTTCTGTTAAGCGGAACTATAAGCAAGCAACTTACCTCAGTTTGTAAAAAACTTGAATTGAAAAAATTTCTTCCGTTGAAAATTAACTCCACTGAAAATATATTTCCGCATGAGCAAAATTTAATTAAGGTTTTAGCAAGCGTACGACAAAACGATTGGGTAAGAGGCAAAAACCAAATCAGGTATTCTTACACAAGAGCAATAAAATTTTCTCAGAAAAATATTGTTTTGGCAGCAGCATACTTCATGCCCGGACTTACCTTAAGAAAAGTTATAAAATCAGCAACCAAACGCGGAGTGGAAATTAAAATTGTGCTAAGCGAAAAAGCCGATGTTCCATTTGCAAAAGGTGCTACCGAATATTTATACGGATGGATGCTTCGGAATAAAATCAGATTGTTTGAATACAATCCTTCAGTTGTTCACGCAAAGGTGATGGCGGTGGATGGAGAATGGTTAACCATCGGTTCTTATAATATTAATAACCTCAGCAACTATAGCAGTATTGAAATGAATATTGATTTGAAGTCAAATGAGCTTGCAGAAAAATTTCAAAATGAAATGGATGAGATTATTCGAAACGATTGTCGTGAAATTACTTTGAGTGAATACTCAAATAAAAGTTATCTGCATTTATTGAGCACTTGGTTCAGCTATCAGTTTGTCCGAATAAATTTTTCGCTCTTATTTTTCTTTCAAAGCAAAAGCAAACAAAACAGAATTGATTAGAAACTATTTCTCTTCTAAATATTTTTTATACCCGATTTTTTCCAGCTTCTCTGCTTTTGCATTTACATTATCACCCAATTTCTTTTTGTATGCAATCATTTTTTCAGAAAGTTTAATATCACTCAGCGCCAAAATCTGAACAGCAAGTAACCCTGCATTCTGAGCTCCATTGATTGCTACAGTTGCAACAGGAATGCCCGGAGGCATTTGCACAGTTGAATACAACGAATCCATTCCGGCTAAACTTTTTGATAAAACAGGTACTCCGATAACCGGCAAATGAGTCAATGATGCCATTACTCCGGCTAAATGAGCTGCTGCACCTGCACCGGCTATTATTATTCCATAACCATTTTTATGTGCATTGCCTGCAAAATCTGCAGCGCGCTCAGGTGTGCGGTGTGCGGACATTACTGTAATTGTATATGGAACTCCAAATGATTCAAAAACCACTGCGGCTTCCTTCATCACCTCAAGGTCTGAATCAGAACCCATAACAATTCCCACTTTCAAATTCGACATAAAATAAATTATTAGAAAGGCAAAAATAACAGCATTGACTGAATCGAAAAGCCAGGGAATTATTTTCAACAATTAAAAAAATCAATCTTTGAAAATCAGCACAACTGCCGAAGCATTCACACCTTCTTCTCGACCAACATAGCCAAGCAGTTCATTGGTAGTTGCTTTTATGGAAACCGCATCTTCCTCAATATTTAAAACTGAAGAAAGCACTTTTTGCATTTCGGGAATATGCGGATTTAATTTCGGGCTTTCTAAAACTACAGTAGCATCAACATTTCCGATTCTGTAATTTTTTGTTGCTATTAGTTTAACAACTTCAGCTAATAATTTTTTACTGTCAATATTTTTAAATCGGGCATCTGTATTTGGGAAATGAAAACCAATATCGCGAAGGTTTGCTGCACCCAACAGAGCATCACATATTGCATGGATTAATACATCTGCATCAGAATGACCATCAGGACCAATATTGCCAGGAATTAAAACGCCCCCGAGAATACAGGGGCGTCCTTTTTTTAATTGATGAACATCAAAACCATATCCAACTCTGATATTCATTTATTCAGTAGTAGTTGGGGCTGTTTTAGGTGCTTTGGTTTTATCGAACTCAAACATCAAGCTGAAACGAAGAGTGTTATCAAGTGGGTTTTTCTGACTGCTGGTTGGAATGAGATAAGAAAAATTCAAACCGAATACATTGTATTTTATCCCTACACCTGCAGTTAAATATTTTCTGTTTCCTTTTGTAGAATGCTCGTTAAAATATCCTGCGCGAACTGCAAATTGATTTTTATACCAATATTCACTTCCAACAGAAAACATTAATTCATGAAATTCTTCTTTACCTCCCCCTGGAGCATCAGAAAAAGAACCAAGCAATCCTGATGGAACACTTTTGGTTCTGAATAAACCTGCGCTGTCAGGAGTTGGAACCAAAAGTTTATTTACCTCTCCGGCAAACATCAACGAATTATAATCATCGAACTTAAAATTTACTCCGGCACCTAATCCCATGTTTGTAGGAATGAAATCCTTATTCTCAGCCGACTGGGTATAGGTAATTTTATTTCCAATATTTGAAATAGTTAAGCCAATGTTGTAATCGCCCTTAGTCTTTCCAAACTTGGCATCTTTGTGATAAAAAAACGATATATCAGCGGCGGCGGCAGTTCCGGCTTTAATTGGCACACCACTTACACTTTGACCTGCAGCCAGATTAGAATAGATATAAGATAAGTTAACACCAGTTGAAAAATTTTCAGCAATTTTTCTGGCATATCCCCCGGTAAAAGCAAATTCTCTTGGATTAAAATTACCTATTACCTGTCCTTGGATATTTGTAAAAGTTATACTCCCTAAAGAAAAATACCTTAGCGAAGTAGTAATACCTTGATTTTCATCAAGTTTTTTGTAGGCTGATATATCAGCAAGGAAAATATCATTCACTAATTCTTTTAACCATGGAGTATATGTAACGGAAAGGGCTGTGTTCTTTTCTGAAAAAGGAATTTTTGCAGTGTTCCAATAAATTGCATTTGCATCACCTGAAATTGCAATTCCAATATCGCCCATTGCTCCTGATCTTGCATCGGGGTCGATTCTAAGAAACGGTACTGCAGTATTAATTGTATTTATTCTTCCATCAAGCTCATTAGTTGATATCTGTCCGAGAGCTGGAATTGAATTTGCCACACATATTGAAACGAATAACAAATTTTTTAATGATTTTAAATTCATATTGGTGTTTTCACAAGGGTTCAAAGTTATTTTAAAAGCACTAATTTTTCAAAGGTATTGGCTTTTAAGCCAGCATCATTTTTTATGCTAACGCGGTAAACATAAACACCTTTTCCAATTAGGTCGCCAAAATCATCGGTTCCATCCCACATTATTCCGTTTACACGATAGGAACCAATATTTGTTTCTCCTAAACATGCATCGCCATCGCGGCTGCCATTTTCAATTGATTGAGAAATTGTTTTCACCAATTTTCCACTCACAGAATATATTTCAATTTTAACCTGTAAAATTCCGGATGACATGTTGTGTTCAAACATAAATTCTGTTTGAGTAGTAAATGGATTCGGATAATTCAACACATGAGAAAGTGCAGCTTGCGCTGATGATGCAACGATAAATTCCGTGTAACTTTCATTTGAATTATTGTAAACATCCCATGCTTTAACTGTTATGTTATGTCGTCCTTCAGAAAGATTCTTTAATGCATATTGAATTGTTCCTGATTGATAATCGTCGAGGTTGGCTTCATAAAACTCGTTTAAAAGAAATGTGTTTTTTGAATCCTCATCTTTTACACCTGTAATATCATGACCTATACCATTTCCAACAGTATTAATACCGCTTTCGTCTTTTAGTTTTACAAACAGTGTTGGATTTTCATCAGTCATTCCACCAAAAACAAACTTTTCGTCGTTCATGAAAACATCAATTTTTGGTCCTTTATTATCAAGATCAAATGTGTCTGCCGAACCCCCTACTACAACATCGTTTTTATATCCATTTGCACTCGAACTTCCGTCTTGTGCATAGTAGCTTAACTTTCCAAAGCCAAACTGATATGAAATATCTTTTGGAACAATAAAAGTGAAACTGAATTCGCCATTTTTAACACTGGCTTTTCCATTAAAAATAGCATTCTTCTGGAGAAGGAATGGCTTCACAATGCTTCCCGGATCATTATGAAGAGTTTGAAAATTAACTGATTTGTCAAAAACGATTGGATATACAATACCGTTGTAGTCAGAAATTTTGGCTCCATTTTTATCAGCTATAAGTCCTGTTATAGTAATTTTTTCCAAAGCTTTCAAAGTATCAGGAATACTATTCACAAGATGAGATTTTATGGTTGATGTCAATACCTGATTCGATGAATTAATTAATGAAATAGCAGGGTCGCCTAACAAAGTAAATTTTCTATTATTAACAGCATCGGAGGTTACATTGTTCTTACCAATACGCAATGCTTCGCCAACTGAAATTGGTTTATTATCAATTACCCGAAAAATCTGTTTCATAAAATTCAGATTCAAATCATAATTCGCATAAGAATAAACAAGTCGAACAGTTGTAACTAAACCTATTGCTCCGCCATTTGGATTTAATAATAATCGCTCACCGGCTGAAACAATTTCTGCATCATCGAAATTGCTGAAATCACAAGTAGCAGTTATGAATAATGGAAGTTTGCACAAGTTTGTCCAACCATCAAAATCTGTATTGCTTAAAATTCTTTCGTGTGCTAATCCGGTATATCCTCCATGTCCCATATAATTAAAAATCAGTGTCCCAGAATAGATTCTGTTATTTATTGCTGTGTTTACATCAGGATATCTTGCTCCTCCGGGAGTAGAAATTTGCTGAAATGCATCTAAATAAATTTTATCAATATTGAATTGGGGATTGTTAGATGAAACATAATTGGCAATTGCATCAGCATCATTAATATGAGTGTTTCCATCTTCATCATCAGCACAAAATGTTACTACATTTTGCCATGGACCAAGAGATCCGGGAGATTTGTAGACTTTTATTTTATTAACTACATCTGCTGCTTCTGATTCGTTTTTTGCAGGAATACGGCCAACAGCAATATCCATTTTAATATTTGATGCCAACAAGTTTCCTCCTTCTGAATCATCAAGGAATCCAAAAAAATCATCGGAGTTAAAGGAACTAATTGGACTTAGGGACTCATAACTTTCAAAAGTCGGGACAAGATTGGTGTTATTGGCCACTCGGTTTTTAAAATCGAAAGAACCATCACCAAAAAGCAATAAATATTTTGGCATTAAGGTGGTATCACCATTTGCTCGGTCATACAGCATTTTCATAAAATCACGAATTGAACTTACATCGCCAATTCCTCCCCCAAACTCATTATAAATCTGCTCCGTTGTTATAACCCGAACCTTTAATGTGCTGTTAGTTCTATGAAATTCTGCCAACTCATCAGCGCTTGATTTCAATTCAGATGGTGTAACTATTATATAATCAGTTGTTGGGGTTGCATGAAGATTCTGATTTTTAATTTTTCCATTATTGGTTGGAATCAAAAAAGAATTCTCATTGAAAGCAACATATTCATGCAACTCATCAGTCTTTGCAATAAATGATTTTATACTTCCATTGTCAATTACTGAAATTGATTTAGCAATCCATGAATTGCTAACATCCCAAACAGATAGAGCTGAAGAAGAAGTAATATCAAACTTTGAAATATTTCCTGTATTTGCAGATGCAATAACCCTGAAAGGCATTTGGTCTCCACTCATTATTAATGAGCGCTTAACATTTAACTCCAAATAATTTAACCACCCATTAGCATCATCTGCATTGCTGCTATAAGTTATGTTCACATTTAGTTGGTCTGAATTAGGAACAAATGAAAAAGTCTGTGAATTACTTACAGCAACCGGACAGGTATAATCACCGCAAGTTTCCGGGATTGTTATTGATCCTAACGAATTGCCATTAAGGGTGAATGAGAAATCCCGGGAACCCTGACCAGTGACTGTGTGTGAAGAAACCGCTGCTTTTAATTGTGCCGGTGTCTCAATCAAATGGTTAGGGAAACTGAAATTAAAATTTTGAGATAATAAATATTTAAAAGATTCGCCATACCAATCTCTACCACTTAAAAGCAAGTTAGCAGTATCCGCCTCATGATATTCATAATCATCAAAATAACTGAATGTCTGATTTGGAGTTAATGATTCACTCGGAACACTTAAAATTCTTTTGCCATTTGTATTAGCAATTGTCAAAAAATAATAAGTGTAGTCAGAATATAAATGTTGAACATGATAGAATCGGTTGGTTGTCGTATCTAAATTCCAGCGATTTGGATTTTGACCGTAAAATAAAATGTAATCACCTTCATCAAATTTCCCATCGCTTTCACCAACAACTGTTAATGCTATTTCTTTTAAATCATCAGTTCTTGAAGCAATATTACTTTCCGGTAACATTCCTGCCCCTGAAAAATAAATTTTAAGATGCTTGGGGTTAAGTTGATTGATATTTACACCTAGTGAAGTAAGAAAAGATTTATCAATTTTATAAACACCATCCTTATTTACTCCGATTTTATACCAGTTACCTGTTGCTAATACTGAATTAGATGTGAACGATTTTGCCCTATTATTTAGTCCTTTTTCCTCAAAATTTGGAAGAAATGTGTATTCCAATTGAAAAGATTTTAATCTTTCAATATTTCCATTAAAAATATTTTTTCGAACTGTTGGAATATAAATATCGGCAACTGGCTTACCCTTTTCATACCCGATGGTGTAGTATGTTGCTTTTACATCTTTTGGAAATTCGTCAAAGTCAATATCTCCGACATTTTCATAAATTGAATTTATAACTTTTATATCAGGATATGAGTTACCCGGGAGTTTTATTGAAGTGGTATAAAGCGGAATTACTCCGGTTCTTGATAAATCATATTGCGCTCCGCTGAAATAAAAAGTATTGTGTTTCTTTAAATCTGGTAATTCAACTTGTTTTGTCGAATCAATCCAAATCAGACTTATAGCCGGACTTGTAATTGTTTGAGCAAAAGATTCTGATGAACTTTTTATCAAAAAAAACGAAATAAATAAAAAAATACCTTTATTCATGAAACAAAAATGCAGGTTTAAATGTATAAACTGACTTCCGAAAAGAAGATTTTTGTTGCACAACGGAATAAAACAAGTGATATTGCGTTGATTCAAAAAATAAATTTTTAGTTCGGTTGGGCCACATAAAACACTTTATAATTTTGTCAATCATCCTAACATTTTGTGAAATAACAAAAGCACAGGATGCAGAGTTCAGTCAATTTCTGAATAATCCTCTGTATTTAAACCCTGCATTTGCCGGAGTTGGAATCGGACCGCGATTTATTGCCAATTACAGAAACGAATGGCCGGCTTTAGGAAAAGCATATACATCTTATTCGGTTTCATATGATCAGGATATTGAAAAAATAAATGGTGGAATTGGGTTATCCACATTTTCTGATCAACAAGGCAATGGTATTTATTCAAATTTACAGTTTAGCGGTTTTTACTCATATCAATTCAAAATGAATAAAAACTATGCTCTGAAGGCTGGTTTAAGCGCATCTTATTCTCAACTTAAGATTGATTATGCTAATTTCATCTTTACTGATATGATTGACCCTAATTCTGTTACTGTTTCAAACTCTACCGGAGAAAATAGTCCATCCTTTCAAACAAAAGGATATGCCGATTTCGGGGCTGGGTTTTTAATATTTAGTAAGAAACTCTTTTTCGGTGTGGGAATAAAACATCTGTCTCAGCCGAATATTTCGTTTTATTCCGAAGGAAAATCAACCCTTCCAGCAAGAATTGCACTGCATTTCGGATATGAATTCAAAAAGAATAAACGATCAAAATCATTTTTTGCACCAAACTTTCTATTAGTTCAGCAAGGTAGATTCAGGCAAATAAATGCAGGTGTAATGACCGGTAGCGGTGTTATGATTGCAGGACTTAATTACAGATATACAATAAAGAACAGCGATGCTTTTTCTTTTATTCTTGGGGTGAAAAAAGGTGTTTTTAAAACTGCCTACAGTTATGATATTACTACATCGGGATTGCGCGGTAAAAGCGGGGGTACTCACGAAATTTCGATCGCTGTAAATCTTGGAGATCAAAAAAGTGCTGAAAAAAAGAGACGACTTAAGAGATACACTGAATGTCCTGATATTCTTTGATGAAACAATACTTTAACTACATTTGCGTTTAACCAATTTTAATCCATCCAAATTCAATAAGATGCTTAAAAGAATTCCTTTAGTACTCGTTGCAGTCGGTGCCTTGTTTTTATCTTCATGCAAGAAAGACAAATCAGCAACAACCGGTTGGAATTATAATGACTCCAAATGGGGTGGTTTTCAGGTATCGCTTAAATTCCGCGGACAACAAACAGGCCCTAACCTTGTATTGATTCAAGGAGGTAGATTTACTATGGGTTCAACTGAACAAAATGTTCTTTATAGTAATGACAATATTCCAAGAACAGTTTCGGTTCCGTCATTCTATATGGATGAAACGGAAGTAGCAAATGTTCATTATCGTGAATATTTGTACTGGGTGAATCGTGTATTTGGAGCAGATTTTCCTGAAGTTTATAGAAATGCTTTACCTGATAGCCTTTCATGGCGCAGAGAATTGGCATATAATGAACCCTATGTTGAGTATTATTTCAGATACCCTGCTTATGATTTTTATCCTGTAATTGGCGTTACCTGGGTACAGGCTAATGAATATTGCAAATGGAGAACTGACCGTGTAAATGAAGGAATTATGGTTGACCAGGGTGTGTTGGAGAAAAACAACAACCAGATTGGTCAGGATAACTTTAACACGGGAGCTTATATTGTTGGTCAATATGAAGGAATGGTAAATAAAAACCTGAAAGATTTAAGTCCAAATGGTACTGGTAGAAGAAAAGTAAGAATTGAGGATGGAATTCTGTTACCGGAATATCGTTTGCCTACTGAAGCTGAATGGGAATACGCCTCCCTTGCGTTAATTGGAAATAATCCATACGAAGGTGAAGAAACCATTACCGACAGAAAAATCTATCCTTGGAATAATGATGTCCTTCGTGATTCAAAACATGGTTCATGGCAAGGAGATTTTTTAGCCAATTACAAGCGTGATCGTGGGGATAACATGGGTATTGCAGGTGGATTAAATGATGCCGCAGATATTACAGCACCAATTTATTCATACATGCCAAATGATTTTGGCTTATATAATATGGCTGGTAATGTAAGTGAGTGGGTTATGGATATTTATCGTCCCTATACTTTTTACGATGATGTAGATTTTAATTCTTTCCGTGGAAATGTTTTTGACAAAGATAGTTTAGATGAAGATTTTGCTCATGTTGATAAAGACAGTCTTGGTCGTGTAGTTAAGATTCCAGTTACTGAACAAGAAAATATCAATCGTTTAAATTACAAGAAATCAAATGTGATTGATTACCTTGATGGTGATAGTTCATCTTGGAATGAATATCAATACGGGGTTTCTTCATTAATTAATAACAAAGCAAGAGTTTATAAAGGAGCTTCCTGGTCTGACCGAGCTTATTGGATGTCTCCAGGAACTCGTCGCTACCTTGATGAAAATCAAGATTTGGCAACTTTAGGTTTCCGTTGCGCAATGGCTCGTTTAGGAAGCCCGATGGGCAACGAAACAAAAGCCGGAAATTATTTTAAAGTAAAAAGCAACAAAAAATTAGATAGCAGAGGATATAAGAAAGCGAATAAATAATTGAGTGTAGAAAAATATAAAAGTCCCGGTCAGCATTTGCTGGTCGGGACTTTTAATTTTAGGCCAAATATGTTTAATGAGTATTAGCGAACTTTATCAATTATTTACTTCTTCAAAAGGTATATCTACCGACACAAGAAAAATTCAAAATGGAAGTTTATTCTTTGCTTTGAAGGGTCCGAATTTCAATGCAAATTTATTTGCCAAGCAAGCAATAGAGCAAGGGGCTCGTGCTGCTGTCATTGATGAAATAGAATTTTCAATTGAAGGGAAAACAATATTAGTTGACAGTGTTCTTTCAACTTTACAGGAATTAGCAAAATACCACCGGAATCAATTAAAATCTCCTGTGATTGCAATTACTGGTAGTAATGGAAAAACCACTACCAAGGAACTAACCTATTCGGTTCTGTCATCAACTTTTGAAACATACTGTACTCAGGGAAATCTGAATAACCATATTGGAGTGCCACTTACGCTTCTATCAATTCCAACTTCTGCAGAAAGGGTGGTAATTGAATTAGGCGCAAATCATTTAAATGAAAACAAAATACTTTGTGAAATAGCCGAACCTGATTATGGAATTATTACCAATAATGGAAAAGATCATTTAGAAGGTTATGGAAGCATTGAAGGTGTCAGAAAAGGAAATGGCGAAGTGTATGAATTTTTGAAAGCTAATAAATCAATTGCATTTGTATCAGCTTATCAGGAAGATTTGATTTTATATTCCGAAGGAATGGAACGGATAATTTATGGAAATCATGAGAGTTCAATTGTAAAAGGTGAGGCCATGAATTCTTTTCCATATCTGAAAGCAAAATTTTTCTTTTCTGATGGTGAAACTTTTGAAGCACAAACTCAGTTGGTTGGAAAATATAATATTGAAAACATTCTGGCTGCGGCTGCTATTGGATTTCATTTTAAAGTTTCGAAAGAAAAAATTAAAAATGCCATTGAAAATTATAAACCGGCAAATAACCGCTCACAACAACAACTAAAAGATGGAAATTCATTTATTCTGGATGCTTACAATGCAAATCCAAGCAGCATGAAACTGGCATTAGAAAATTTTGCAGAATTTCCAGTTGCAAATAAAATTGCGGTTTTAGGTGATATGGCTGAATTAGGAGAATACTCTGATTCAGAACATGATTTAATCTTAAAACAAATTAAGACCCTTTCATTAAAAGAAATATGGTTAGTCGGAAATGAATTTTTAAAAGCAAGTTCCAAATACCAAAATGTAAACATCAGAATATTTGAAAATGTTGAATCTTTAAAAAAATATTATCTGCAACAGAAAATCACAGGATATTACTTTTTGTTAAAAGGATCTCGGGTAAATAAATTAGAGAAAATGCTTGAATAAAATTACACTCCAACAGTACTTTCCTTCATCAACTCCGCATTCTCTGCCATCTGCAAAGCATCAAGCATTTCCTGAATATTTCCATTGATGAAATCGGGCAAAGTATAAACAGTCATTCCAATTCGGTGATCAGTTACACGACCTTGCGGATAATTATAAGTGCGGATTTTTGCAGAGCGATCGCCACTGCTCACCATTGATTTTCTTTTTGCTGCAATTTCTCCTTCGTGTTTTCGCACTGCTGCTTCATACAATCTGGTGCGCAACATCTTCATCGCCTTTTCACGATTACCTAATTGCGAACGCTCGGTCTGACACATCACCACAACGCCCGTAGCAATGTGTGTGAGAATAACTTTCGTTTCCACCTTGTTTACATTCTGCCCGCCTGCACCACCGCTTCGTGCGGTTTCCATTTTTACATCTGCATCTCGAACTTCTACATCAACTTCTTCGGCTTCAGGCATTACGGCAACTGTTGCGGCGCTTGTATGCACACGCCCTTGCGCTTCTGTTGCAGGAACACGCTGCACGCGATGAACACCCGATTCAAATTTCAAAGTACCGTAAACATTTTCACCAGTCACTTCAAATATCACTTCTTTATAACCGCCCATTGTACCAGGACTATCACTAACTAATTCTAATTTCCATTTTTTGTTTTCGCAGTAGCGTATGTACATGCGATATAATTCCCCTGCAAACAAACTGGCTTCATCACCACCTGTGCCTGCGCGAATTTCAATCACTGCATTTTTTTCGTCAGTCGGATCTTTGGGTAGCAGCAATAATCGAATGGCCTCTTCCGATTTTAATTTTTCATCTTCCAAACCATCAAGTTCACCTTTCGCCATTTGCTTGAACTCATCATCTTTCTCAGTTTCAATTATGTGCCTGTTATTCTCGATATTGCTTAAAATGACTTTGTACTTTTCAAATTCCTCTACCACTTTCTGCAATTCTTTGTACGACTTATTCAATTGCACATATAATCTCTGATCTGCAATTTTTCGCGGGTCGTTCAACTGCAATTCTAAATCCTGCCATTTCTCTTTTATTGACTGGAGGCGATTAACTAATTCGTTCATTGTGGCGCAAAAATAAGAAGTTCTGGGAAAGGCTAATCAGTATGGATAAACGGCAATCTGCTCTTTTTGCAAGAGAAAAATACGATGTGATTCAATCTGTACTTGAATAGCAGTATCCGGTAGTTTAATGGAATGTTCTTCCATCGTTTTTAATTGATAAATGTTAGCGAGGTTGTTTCCTTTATATAGGAGTTGATTATTTTCCACCTGAAAATTGGTGATTCCCTTCGTTGGAATTTTATTTTTAAAATTCCCGTATTCGTCAAATACAAAAACACCCTGCGATGAATCAGAAACAAACAGTTGCTGATTTTCTTCAATCATTAAAAAAGGTTCAATTGTTTTATTTGAAATGGCTTGAACATTCGGACCTTCATAAATAACCTCTAATTGCGAATTGATCTTCTTCAATCGCTGATCGGCTTCATCATACACCCAGAAATTTCCATCCTGCGATAAGCACACAACCGGCGATTGAATAATTCCGATTGGTGCAAGCTGTGTTTCTGCTATTTCAGAAAGGGTATTGTCGAGCCATATTATGGTGCTGAAATCTTTGTAGTACAACATTAACTTCATCGGATTCGAAACATCAAGACTCGTTGGTTGCCCGAGCGATTTGTTAGTGTAAGTGTGTAACAGTTGGCCGGAAGAATCATACTTCACTACTTTGTAATCAGTGGTGACGGCATAAATATTCTGCAGGTTATCAGTAGAGAAAAACAGCGCACTAACTTTTATAATGAAGAACAGATGCCAGAGCGGTTCCATTATTTCAGATAATATTTTAACTCCAGTTTCTCTCCATCGAAAGTTGCATAGCTGTAAAACCGTAGCCAGTCGCCGAGATTGATGTAACGACTTTTTTCGTTGAGCGGATAATCCATTGCCAGATGGCGATGACCAAAAATGAAATAATCAATCTGTTCGACCTTCAGCATTTCACGCGCATAACCAATCAGCCATTCTTTTTCTTCACCCAGAAAATCTTCTTTCACTTCACCATTCAGAAAGCGATTGTTGTAACTCCATTTTTTTCCGATCCACACTCCGAAGTTCGGATGCGCACGCGCAAACAACCAGCGGAAAACCCGTGCATGAAAAATTTTCTTAATCACCTTGTACTTATAATCGCCGGGACCCAAACCATCGCCGTGGCCAATCAGAAATTTTTTACTGTTACACGCAAACTGCACTTCTTTGTTGAATACCGGAATATCCATTTCCTCCGTAAAATAATTTTTCATCCACTGATCGTGATTACCCGGAAAAAAATAGATGGGAATATTTTTATCGCGCAGCTCCGCCAGTTTTCCAAGTACGCGAACAAAACCCTTCGGCACCACCTGCTTGTATTCAAACCAGAAATCGAACAAATCGCCGAGAATAAAAATGCACTGCGCATCTTTCGAAACTTCATCGAGCCACTGAATAAATAATTTCTCGCGCTGCAAACTTTTCTCTCGCGTGGGCACACCGAGATGCAGATCAGAAGCAAAATAAATTTTCTTTCCGCTGTCAACGGAGGTGGGGAATTGCATCAGCGAACCGGATCGTCAATCAAAAAAACATAAACTTCTTTCGGACCATGCGCACCGAGCACTAAAGTTTTTTCAATATCCGCCGTGCGACTCGGACCCGTTGCAATCGAAATCATACTCGGCAGATTGCCTTCATATTTCTGTAACACCAGTTGCATGGCATCTTTAATATCAAAAACCAGTTGCGAAGTATAAGCCACCACAATATGAATGGGCGGAAAGATGGGCAAACTGCGACCGCTCTGCTGCCGGCTCGTGAGCAAAATGCTGCCCGTGCGCGCCACTAAGCACTCGCACAAAGTAATTCCGGCATCGGCTTTATCAATTGTTTTTCCCACGCGGCATTTATTAAAATCGAATCGCTGAAATAAATCCTGCAGCGGTTTTTCCCAGCAGTACAAATGATTCCAGCCCTTCTCGTTCGCCACCGCCGAAATGGATTGAATGAACTCAGGAATGTTTTCGCAGTAAATAAAATTGCCTTGAATTTTTGTGAACTGCTCCGCAAAAACCACATCCAGTGTATCAGTGGGCGCCGGATAAACCGAAGCCGTCTGGTCAATATTCGGAAAAGGAATGTTGGTGGAATGAATGAGCGCCTTCCGAATTTTTTTCAGCACGCGCTCTTTACTGGTTGGCTCCATAGTTTTTATTAGTCGGACAAAAGTAGAAATAAGCTTTTAACAATTCAGTTAGTTGTTTGTGATGCGAACAAAACAGGAGTGCTCTTTTTTTATTGCAAACCTTGCTGTGCGATTTTACAAGCACCGAGATTGAAATTACAAAGCGGGGAAAAAGATTTTACAAGAAGGGGATAAAAGTTTTACAAGTAAAGGATTCTGAATTTACAAGCAGGGATATAAAAAATACAAACAGGGGAA